>Ga0310697_10001444_pt1 | contig 27873 bp, 33 predicted proteins | sample 172DNAGHGlowgp2_FD_203883 | JGI IMG/M metagenome (GOLD analysis project Ga0310697, IMG submission 203883) | Sheep rumen microbial communities from Palmerston North, Manawatu-Wanganui, New Zealand - 1728 DNA GHGlow gp2 (v2) (version 2) | ecosystem: Host-associated > Mammals > Digestive system >...
TTTTGTTTTCAATTTTTTATGATACAGGAGAATGAAAATGGGAATTTATGAAGAATTGGTGGCCCGCGGCCTGATCGCCCAGGTCACGGACGAAAACGAGATCCGCGAAATGGTCAACAACGGCAAAGCCACCTTCTACATCGGCTTTGACTGCACGGCGGACTCCCTGCACGTCGGCCACTTCATGGCGCTGTGCCTGATGAAGCGTCTGCAGATGGCGGGCAACAAACCCATCGCCCTCATCGGCGACGGCACGACCCTCATCGGCGACCCCTCCGGCCGTACCGATATGCGCAAAATGCTGACCAAGGAGGATATCCGCCACAATGCCGAGTGCTTCAAGCGCCAGATGGAGAAGTTCATCGACTTTTCCGACGACAAGGCCCTGATGCTCTATAACTCCGAGTGGCTGGTTCCCCTCAATTACATTGAGCTTCTGCGTGAAGTAGGCGCGTGCTTCTCCGTCAACAACATGCTGCGCGCCGAATGCTACAAGCAGCGCATGGAGCGCGGCCTGAGCTTCCTGGAGTTCAACTACATGATCATGCAGTCCTATGACTTTTACTACATGTTCCAGCACTACGGCTGCAACATGCAGTTCGGCGGCAACGACCAGTGGAGCAACATGCTCGGCGGCACGGAGCTCATTCGCAAAAAGCTCGGCAAGGACGCGCACTGCATGACCATCACCCTGCTGCTCAATTCCGAGGGTAAGAAGATGGGCAAGACCGCCGCCGGCGCTGTCTGGCTCGACCCCAACAAGACCAGCCCCTATGAGTTTTACCAGTATTGGCGCAACGTCGGCGACGCGGACGTGCTCAAGTGCATCCGTATGCTGACCTTCCTGCCGCTCGAGCAGATCGACGAGATGGACAAGTGGGAGGGCAGCCAGCTCAACCGCGCCAAGGAGATCCTGGCCTACGAGCTGACCAGCCTTGTCCACGGTGAGGAGGAGGCCAAGAAGGCCGAGGCCTCCGCAAAGGCGCTCTTCGCAGGCGGCGCCGAGGGCGGCAACGTCCCGACGACCGAGCTTACCGATTCCGATCTCACAGATGGAAAGCTTGATATTCTGAGCATCCTCGTCAAGTCCGGCCTCTGCGCCTCCAAGTCCGAGGCCCGCCGCAATGTCCAGCAGGGCGGCGTCACGGTGGACGATGCGAAGATCACCGACATTGCCGCCGAGTACGGCGCCGACGCGCTGCGCAAGGGCATCATGGTCCGCCGCGGCAAGAAGAATTTCAACAAGGTCATTCTGAAATAAGAACCATAAAAATGAGGCTGCCGGGCGCAGCCTCATTTTTTCTCCACCAGCAGTACGTTGCTCACGAAATCCAGACTATAACGCTTTGCATATTCCTCAAATTCCCGGCGGTTTACATAATAAAGCCGTCCCCAGGAGGAGATCTGCAGCCAGTCCTCATCCATCCCGGTCACGGTGAAATAGTGCTGCTTGGCCGCGGCGGAGGGGATCAGGCCGCGATCGTCAGATCGGGCATAAAAGCGGACACGCCGCTTTCCCCAGATCTGCGGGAAATTCGGCCCCACGGACATGATGACCGGGATGTCCTGCCGCAGCATCTGCTCCATGCGCGCCCAGAGCTTAGACGGAGAGAAGCACCAGCGGGCGGTATAAGGCATCTGATGCTCATGGAAAAAGCGCTTCACCCCCGACATCAGCATGAGACCGTTGATGCCGGAATAGGGGATCATGGGAAAATAGCGCCGGTTCAGCCGGGAGATACACGTGATGTAGGCCGGGAAGGGGACAGGCCCCTCCAGCAGCCCGTCAAAATACTGGACAGCCCCGCGCGGGTGCCATCTGCTCAGATAGAGCAGCAGGTCCGCCGCCGCGATCACCCCGCAGCCGCAGCGCCGGATCATCGGATCAGGGGAGAACTGCTGCCCGCCGCCGTAGCTCGGCCGGCCGTGGACATCAACGGAAATATATGGATGCTGAAGACAAAGCATATATGATCACCAAGCTTATTATACAATATGAAAAACATATATTCAACAAAAAAGCCTCTGTACCGAAAAGCGATACAGAGGCCTTTTTTGAAATCGGATTACTTTGCCAGTACCTTCTTGAGATGGGCGTAGCGGGGCAGGGAATCGACGCGCGGAAGATCTGGCTCACCCTGGATGAGGGGCAGCACGTAGTCGATGAACTCCTGCTTGAGGCCGTTGCCCTCAGCATTGATCCACTCCAAGGGAACCTTCTTCTCGTAGTTTGCGACGGAGGAGAGGGGAAGAAGGACATACTTGCAGTGATACTTGCCGTCGATCATCTCGCGCTCGAAGGCGACCATCTTGCCGGAGACACCGTTGACGGCGTTCTTGACCGCTTCCATACCGGCGGTGCAAGCTTCCTCCACGTCGGTGGCGGAGGCGAGGTGCGCGCCGCAGCGCTGCAGCAGGCTCAGCTCGATGCCGCGGACCTTGGCGCCGGTGTGGGCCTTGATGATCTCTGCCAGCATGGTGGCAAGGCCGCCGAGCTGGGCATGGCCGAAGCCGTCAGTCGCAGAGGTCTTCGCCTCGGACACGAAGCTGCCGTCGGCATAATGGATACCCTCGGACACGGCGATGAAGCACTTGCCGTTCTGCTTGTAGATGCGCACCACGTCGGCCAGAAACTTGTCCATGTCGAAGTCCAACTCGGGCAGGTAGATGAGGTCGGGGCCGGAGCCGTAGGCGGTGGCCAGGGCGGCGCTGGCGGCGAGCCAGCCGGCATGGCGGCCCATGATCTCCACGACGGTGATCATGCCGCTGTCATACACGCGGGCGTCCTTGTTGATCTCCATGCAGGAGGTGGCGATATATTTCGCGGCGCTGGAGAAGCCGGGGCAGTGGTCAGTGCCGAAGAGGTCATTGTCGATGGTCTTGGGAACGCCCATCACATGGCAGGCATAGCCGACCGACTCCATATAACGGCTGATCTTGTTGCAGGTGTCCATGGAGTCGTTGCCGCCGTTATAGAAGAAGTAGCGGACATTGTACTTCTTGAAGATCTCGAGGATGCGCTTGTAGTCGGTATCGTCAACCTCGGGGTCGGCGATTTTGTAGCGGCAGGAGCCGAGCTCGGAGGAGGGGGTGTGCAGCAGGAGCTTGAGCTCTTCAGGGTCTTCCTCGTCCATCACGAACAGCTTGTCGTCCAGGACGCCCTTGATGCCGTGGTTCGCACCGTAAACCTTGGTGATCTCCTCGGCATCCAGCGCGGCGCGGATGACGCCGTAGGCGCTGGCGTTGATGACGGCGGTGGGGCCGCCGGACTGACCGAAGATGCAGGAGCCGATAAGTTTCTCAGACATTTTAATTCCTCCAGTTATTTAAAATTTTATCGTTTTTGTAGAAAGTCCATATTGATTATGGACTGGAATGAGGATATAATATTAACGAAAATTTGTAAATGTGCTTTTTGTACAAATTTTTAAAAAAATAAAGGAGATTTTAACTATGCCTCTTGTAACCACCAAGGAAATGTTTGCAAAAGCCTACAATGGCGGCTATGCAGTCGGCGCTTTCAACGTAAACAACATGGAGATCGTCCAGGGCATCACCGAGGCCGCAGGCGAACTGAAGAGCCCTGTTATCCTTCAGGTATCCAAGGGCGCCCGCGCCTACGCCAACCATACCTATCTTGTCAAGCTGGTTGAGGCTGCCGTTATCGAGAACCCGGAGATCCCCATCGCCCTGCATCTGGACCATGGCGACACCTTTGAGCTCTGCAAGTCCTGCATCGACGGCGGCTTTACCTCCGTCATGATCGACGCGTCCTCCAAGTCCTTTGAGGAGAACATCGCCCTGACCCGCCAGGTCGTCGAGTACGCCCACGATCACGGCGTCGTGGTCGAGGCTGAGCTCGGCACTCTCGCCGGCGTTGAGGACGAGGTTGCCGTTGAGCACGGCCATGAGAGCTACACCCGTCCCGAGGAGGTCGAGGAGTTCGTCACCCGCACCGGCTGCGACTCCCTGGCCATCGCCATCGGCACCTCCCACGGCGCATACAAGTTCAAGGCTTCCCAGTGCACCCGCAATGCTGACGGCATTCTCGTTCCGCCTCCGCTCCGCTTCGACGTGCTCGAGGAGTGCATCAAGCGCCTGCCCGGCTTCCCGATCGTGCTGCACGGCTCCTCCTCCGTTCCTCAGGAATTCGTGAAGATGGTCAACCAGTACGGCGGCAACATGCCCGACGCTATCGGTATCCCCGAGGATCAGCTGCGTGAGGCTGCAAAGCTCGCGGTCTGCAAGATCAATATCGACTCCGATATCCGCCTCGCCATGACCGGCAATATCCGCAAGTACTTTGCCGAGCATCCGGATCACTTCGATCCCCGTCAGTACCTCAAGCCCGCACGCCAGGCTGTCAAGGATATGGTCGCGCACAAGATCGTGCACGTTCTCGGCTCTGACGGCAAAGCCTGATCGCATTCCGCCGAAATCATCAGGGAGGTGGCAGAATGCCCCAAAAACATGTTAAACCCCAGTTGCCCAAAATCGACAGGGCAAAGCTTTCCGCCACACTGAATAATTCTCTGGTTATTAGACTCGTAATCGCATCGGTTGTCTTCGCAATTTCGCTGATCGTATCGATGCCCGATTTTGTCACTATCCTGCTTCTGGTGGTGGCAGCAGCGCTTGCCGGATATGATATCATTCTCAAGGCCGTGGACGCCGTAGAGAGCGGCAATTACTTCGATACACCGGTTCTGGTCGTCCTGACAGCGGTGCTTGCCTTCTTCATCGGCTTCGGGATCGAAGGCACGGCGCTTGTTTTGCTCTATCAGATTGGCACGCTCCTGTTCAGCTACGCAAAGGATCACGTGAGAAAAACCGCGCTTGATCTCCTGCGGAATCAGGAGGAGGGGATTGTCGCACATATGCGTGAAACCATTGCGGATGACGACAAGACCTACATGTCGATTCAGAACGTGCTGGGCAGCAGCGCGGCCACGGTTCTGAAGCTTGCCATGGTGCTGGCGCTCGTGTATGCCATTGCGATGCCGCTTGTCACCAGCATGAGCTTCAGCGTGTCGATCCACCGGGCGCTGATCATTCTGTTGGTTGCATCGCCGTTTTCCGTTGTTGCCTCCATCCCCTCGGCCGGTGCCGTGGGCCTGTGCCAGAGTGCCCGGCACGGACTTGTTTTCAACAATGCCTACGCGCTGGAAGCCATGGCGGACGTGTCCACTGCCGTCTTCGACAAGAGCGGCATTTTTACCGAGGAATGCCCTAGGATCATCGCCATGCATTCCAACGTGCTGGATTACGACACTTTCCTGAATTTTGTCGCCCATGCGGTCTATTATTCCGAGGCACCTGTCGCAAACGCCATTTCCGCTGTTTTCGACCGTGACTACAAGCTGGACGTAATCAAGGACTTCCGGGAGATCCCCGGTTACGGTGTTGAGCTTTCCATTGACGGCATCGGCGTCACCTTTGCGACGAGAGAGTATCTGGAAGAGCAGGGGATCGCCATTGATGACAAACCCAACGATGTCGGTATTGCCTATTATATGATTGTCGCCGGCAGACCGATGGGTAAGGTGGTCATCTCCTCGGATGTCAACCAGGATCTGGAAAGCCTTGTTCCGGATCTGAAAAAGATCGGCGTGTCCAGATGCGTGCTCCTGAGCGAGGACAGCAAGGAGGCCGGACAGCAGTTTGCCGAAATGCTGAATTTCTCGGAGATGTACGCCCAGTGCGATGCTGAGAAGAAGCTGCACATTATCAGCGAGATCACCCGTAAAACCAAGGGCGCAGTCCTGTTTGTGTACTCCAACGGCATTGAAGCGCACAGCGACGCCGCAGTCGACATCCGGGTGAGCAATCGCGCCAAGTACGCGGATGCGGTTGTGATCCCCGACGCGGTAGGGAATTTACCCGCCGCCAAGCAAATCTCCCGGCGCGTGCGCGAGATCTGCACGGAAAACGCGGTGTTTGCCTTTGTCGTGAAGGCTGTGCTGATTTTCCTCAGCATCATCGGTTACTGCAATCTGTGGCTTGCGATTTTTCTTGATTTTGCGGCCGCGATTGCCACGGTGCTCAATACCATCCGCGTGACAAGCATGTCTTTGCGAAACAGCCTGCGCTACAAAATGGGTAAATAAGAAAAAGGGGACGGCTGCCAAATCGGCAGCCGTCTTTCCGTATCCAGTGGTAGCGCGTCCGGAAGATGACCGGCGTGCTGCCATGTCAGCCTGAGCTTAAGTGAAGGATCTTTTGGAGAAAAGCGTAGAGTCATGAAGATTCTTCGTCACTTCGTTCCTCAGAATGACAAGAGCCGAGTCGTTACCAAACATCAAAACAATTTTTGCTACCAATCACCAACGAAAATTATTGGGCTTGACTTTTTGGTCGACGTGCGTATAATACGGAGATGGAAGGGAACCGTTTGGGTTCCCTGTTTGAGAAAGAACTAAATGTCGCATAATATCAATTTAGCGAAATTTACACGATATTTTTTCAACAGAAAGGGGTCAAGCCATGAACCTGGACCAAATCAACGACGTACCCGAACTCGTGATGGAGTTTCTGGAATATCACTCCACCGTGCGCGGACATTCCGATCGAACCGTCGCCGGTTATTATCTGGATCTGAAAATCCTGTTTCGCTATCTGAAGCGCAGACGGCGCCTCGTCCCGAAAGAGACCCCGTTCCAGGAAATCGATATCACCGATATTGACCTGGACTTCATCAAATCCATTCGCATTGAGGAGCTGTACCGCTATCAGTCGTTTTCGCCCGAGTTTGAAAACGGTACGCATTCACTCTCGGCTGCCAGCCGCTGCCGCAGGACATCGTCTGTAAAGTCCTTCTTCAATTATCTCACGCTCAAGCGGCACCTGCTGGATCACAATATTTGTCAAGAACTTGACATGCCGAAGCGCCAGGCTTCGCTGCCGCGCTATCTGGAGGAATCGGAGTGTGAGCGGCTTCTGGCCGCCTGTGACGGTGCTTTTGCGGAAAGAGACTATGCGATCCTGATGCTGTTTCTGTCCTGCGGCTTGCGTGTGTCCGAGCTGGTTTCCCTCGATCTGACAGACGTATACGAGGATCATGTGCGCGTGCTCGGCAAGGGCAATAAAGAGCGCGTTGTCTTCTTCGCCGAGGGCTGCCGCGAGGCGATTGACGACTATTTGATGGTCAGAAATGACGAAAATGTAAAGGATTCCGATAAAAACGCCCTGTTTATCAGTCAAAAACGATGCAGAATGACAACGCGCGCCGTGCAGTATATGCTGGAAAAGAAGCTTCTGGCCGCAGGGCTTGACGCGAGACGCTATTCGCCGCACAAGCTGCGGCATACGGCGGCGACCCTGATGCTGAAAAACGGCGTGGATACCCGCGCCCTGCAGGAGGTTCTGGGACACAGCAACCTGAACACGACACAGATCTACACCCATCTGGACAACACTGCCCTGCACGAAGCCGCCATGGCCAATCCCATAGGCCGCAAGACCAAGGACGAAATCGAAGGTTGACATAAATCACGGACAAGTTTACATAATTTTTTGAAGTTAACATAATATTTTTCCTGGTTTCCATAAAAGGGACTGTCTCAAAACGTATAAAATGCAAAGACATAGGGGTCGATCCCCAGATCGACCCGCCGAGCAACGTACATTGTTAGCAAATGGCGGGCCGATGAGGGCATCGGCCCCTACGACATACATTTTATGCAGGGGCTATCTCATTTTGAGGTAGCCCCTTCTAATATGGGAATCGCGCAGCCAATATCGAAAACGTCTTCCTCTGTCAGATACAGCGGCTGTATGCCGCGCTGTTCCAGGTAATCCAGAATACGGCGCTGATCCGGATGGGCGTCAAGCCTGCCGGTAAAAGCCATCACATTCTCTGAAAGCTTGAACGCGGCACCGCCGAGAAAACCGTACGGGAATCCGTCCAGCCGGATAAAGCCCGGAGAAATCAACAAAACATCAAGACCGGCGGTCTCTGCTGCCGCTGCGATTCCCCTGTCAGCCGTAATCAGCGCGTGTTCATCCACAACGCAGACGGCGCAGCGGGCATAACCCTGCCGACAGTTTACGGGTTTTCGATCTTCGCTTGTTAAACTTTCAACAACAGAGGAAGGCACTGTCCTTTTATTATATAGTATATTCTCTCCGACAATACAGACGTTGAACTGCGCATCCGCGGGATAGACAGCGCCCTGACTCACGTCCGGAAAAAGAAGCGCAGCCCCGGCCTTGTGCAGCCGCGCGGCAAAGGCACTCCCCTTCAGATACGGCGCAAGCAGCAGCTCCTCCCCTCCCGCGTGCAGGACGGAGAGATCCGCGTGACCCGAGAGGCGGGAGTCAAGAAACGGATTATCAGGCAGCAATAAAGTCTCAATTTGAAGTGTTTGCAGCGGATTTCGTAACTTCTCTGCATATTTTTCACCGAGAATCACCACCTGGCAGCGCTTCGGCAGGCTGGGTGTCTGAACGAAGGCCGTCATTCTCTCGCAAGCACGGCGGCGATCGCCTCACTGATCGTACGTACCGGCAGAAGCTGAAGCCCTGGAAAGGCCCGGATCTCATCGCGCCTGTGGGCCGGGATCACGCAGCGCTTGAAGCCCAGGCGGGAGATCTCCGACAGGCGCTGGTTCAGGGCACTCACGCTGCGAATCTCGCCCGAGAGGCCGATCTCCCCGATCGCGGCGACATCCGCGCCCAGGGAGCGGTCCAGGAAGCTTGAGGCAATGGCAAGGCTTGTGGCCAGATCTGCCGCCGGCTCCTCCAGCGTCAGCCCGCCGATCACGTTGATGTAGGAGTCGCAGCCTGCGACGGAGAGCCCGCCGCGCTTTTCCAGCACCGCCAGCAGCATGGCAGCCCGGTTGTAGTCAACACCGTTGCTGCGCCGGGCGGCATTATAGGCGGCGGGCGTTACCAGGGCCTGCACCTCGGCCAGGATGGGCCGCGTGCCCTCAATAACGCAGGCGACGCAGGTGCCAGGGCTGTTCTCCGGCCTGCCGCTCAGCAGCATTTCCGACGGGTTTTCCACACAGCGGAGGCCCCGGTCGATCATCTCAAACACGCCGATCTCATTGGTGGAGCCAAAGCGGTTCTTCGCCGCGCGGAGGATGCGGAAGCTTGTGCTGCGCTCACCCTCAAAATAGAGCACACAGTCCACCATATGCTCGAGCACCTTGGGGCCTGCGATGCTGCCCTCCTTATTGATATGGCCCACGACGAAAACCGTGAGATTGTTCTCCTTGCAAAGGCGCATGATGCGCATGGTGCACTCGCGCACCTGCGTGATGCTGCCGGGGGCGGAGCTGAGATCGCCGTTGCTGACCGTCTGGATGGAGTCGATAATCACGATTTCCGGCTTCAGACTGTCTGCCGCCGCCAGAATGCTGTCCAGCTCCGTCTCGGCCAGGACGTACAGCTCCCCGCCTGAAACGCCGAGGCGGTCCGCGCGCAGCTTGAGCTGCCGCTCGCTCTCCTCACCGCTGACATAGAGGATGCGTCTGCCCTCGCAGGCGGCGCACATTTGCAGCAACAGCGTGGATTTACCGATCCCCGGCGCGCCGCCGACCAGGACCAGCGAACCGCAGACCGCCCCGCCGCCGAGCACACGGTCAAACTCGGAGATACCGGTTGAGAAGCGGATCTCCTCCGTCGCGTCCAGCTCCGCGAGGCGCTTCGCCCTGGGCGCACTGCCTGACGGGCGCGCTTTGCCGCCGGACTTATCAAGTCTCAGCTCCGCCAGGGTGTTCCAGGCTCCGCAGGACGGGCATCTGCCTGCCCAGTTTGCAGTCTCACTGCCGCACTCGGAGCAGAGATATACGGTTTTCTGTCTGTTTGCCATCGGTATTCTCCTATGTATATCAATATTACAAAATGTATAGCTTAAATACGGACTGTATTCTGCGTAAACTGAAGGTAGGAGCCCATCATGATCGCCGCAAGCGTGGTCTGATAGGCGGGCTTTTTCAGATTCTCCAGGTCGATGGGGTTGGAAACGAAGCCGCATTCCACCAGGATCGCCGGACACGTAAGATGGGAGAGGATGTAGAGCTTGCGCGCGGCGGGCTCCGCGACGCGCCTGCTCTGCGGATAGAGGGCCGAAATCAGATTCGCGTGGGTGATCGTGCCAAGCTGCTCGCTCCCCTCCCCGGCGGCATAGATCACCTGGACGCCGCTGGCCTGCCCGGTCGGAAAGTCATTCTGGTGAATGCTGATATAGACCGGGTTCCACTCCGCGCTTGTGAGCTCTGTCCGGTGCTCTAAGTCCCGGTGCTCACTGTATTCCTCCGTATCGCAGAGGGTGCGGTCGTCCTGCCGCAGCAGCAGATTATCCTGCCCGTAGAGCTCCGCCATCGCGCGCAGCTTCAGCGCGACGGAGAGATTCAGATCGCTCTCCCGCGTCCCGTCGAGGCCGACCGCGCCGCTGTCGATGCCGCCGTGCCCGGGGTCGATGACAAGTGTCGTCCTTTCGCGGGTGCCCGCCGCCGTATCCTGTTTTTTCCCGACTGTGAAGCAGAGCAGTAGGACAAACGCCGCCATCAGCATCATCGGCAGAAGCTTTCGTGAGAGTCTTCGCGTTTTGAAATCCATCAAGTTCCCCGCTTTCCGCACCGACAGGGACTATTATATCTTCCCTATCGGTGCAAGTCAATTCTTCGCCTCTCGCTTCCGGTCACAGGAGAATACAGATCAGGCCGCCGCTGCCCTCGTTCAGAATGCGCTCCAGCGTTTCCTGAAGCTTTTGCTTGACGTTCTCCGGCAGCGCCTCGATCTTCGCGGTCAGCCCCTCCTCCGCGATGTCGTTGAGGGATTTTCCGAAAATATTCGACTGCCAGATCCGGTTCACATCCCCGTCAAAGCCCTGCAGCAGGAAGTTGATGATATCCTCCGAGGCCCCCTCGCCCCCGATGGCGGGCGTGACCTCAGTTTCGATATTGGTCATGATCATATGGATGGCCGGGGCGTTGGCCTTGAGCTTCACGCTGTACTTGCCGCCCTGGCGCACGATCTGCGGCTCCTCGAGCGTCATCTGGGCGGAGTCGGGCATGACGACGCCGTAGCCCTTCTCCCGCACATCCCGGAGCGCCGCGCGCAGGCGGTCATAGTCGGATTTCACCGCGCTCATCTCGCTGAGCGTGGAGATGAGGTCCCGATCGTTTTCGATGCTGAGACCGGTCTGCTCGCTGATGCTCTGATAGTAAAGGCTTCTGGGGAGCTGGATGCACAGCTCGACCGTGCCAGTGCCGAGATCCTTCCGGCTGATCTGCGCCGACTCGATCTGCTCCTGCTCCTGAAGCTGCCGGGCCATGGCACGGCTGTCCTTGATGCGCCGCAGGCCGTCCGCCGCCTGCTCGATCATCTGAAAAAGTCCGCTTTTCAGTGCGTTTCCCTCCGGCAGCGCCTCCAGCCAGTTCGGCAGATAGACCCCGACCGCCTTCAGCGGGAACTCCTCCAGCACGCAGCTCAGAATGAGGCCGATGTCCTCCTCCGTCATCTTCACGCAGTCGATGGGGATACAGCGCACGTCGTACTTCCGGGCGATGTCCTGGGCCAGGGCGGCGCATTTCTCGCTCTTGGGATTCGTGCTGTTGAGCAGGACGACAAAAGGCTTGCCGATCGCCTTGAGCTCCGTGATTGTCCTCGCCTCGGCCGCGGTGTAGTTTTCCCGGGGAATCTCCCCGATGCTGCCGTCGGTTGTGACAACGATGCCGATGCTGGAGTGCTCGGTGATGACCTTGTGCGTCCCCTTCTCGGCGGCCTCGGTGATCGTCACCTCATGGTCGAACCAGGGGGTCGTCACCATGCGCTCGTGCCCGTCCTCAAACTGTCCGGCGGCGCCCTCCACCATGTAGCCCACGCAGTCCACCAGGCGGACGGAGATCTCCGTGTTCTCCCCGAGCTGGATACTGACCGCGTTCTCCGGGACAAATTTCGGCTCCGCTGTCATGATGGTCTTGCCGGAGGCGCTCTGCGGCAGCTCATCCCGTGCGCGCTCCCGCAGATAGTCGTTTTCGATGTGCGGGATCACCAGCGTCTCCATAAAGCGCTTGATAAAGCTCGATTTCCCTGTCCTGACCGGGCCGACGACGCCCAGCATGATCGCGCCGCCCGTTCTGACGGCAAGCTCGCTGTAAAGGTTGGAATCAGACATAAAAATAGCCTCCGCTCTCATGTTCTCGTTTGCTTGAGTGTATGAGAGACGAAGGCTTGTTATGCCGCGCATCGTGGATGCTCAGGCGAAGCGGATGCAGTCCGTGTGCCGTCGGCTTACGAGAAAATCCACGTCGGGAAAGCGCGCGGACAGGCGCGCAGCCAGGGCGGGAACGACGGGGTTTTCCGTATAAAAATGGTCCGCGTCAATGAGATTGAGGCCCAGCTCGGCCGCCCGCTGGAACTGATGGTATTTGACATCCGCTGTGACGTAGGTGTCGCAGCCCTGCCGGACCGCGTCCTCCAGGCTTCCCGCGCCGCTGCCGCCCATGACTGCGAGTCTCTGTACCGGCCTGCCGCCCGCGCAGTATCGGAGGGCGGGAACGCCCAGGCGCTCCCGGCAGCGCGCCAGAAAACCGTTCAGCGGCAGAGCCTCCGGCAGACACCCGATCCGGCCGCAGCCGTCGGCATCCAGCGCCGTCTCCGGCTCGGCCCCAAGCAGGCGGATCAGCACGTCGTTCACACCGTCTGCTGCAATGTCGAGGTTTGTGTGCATACAGATGAGGGCGATCCGATTTTCTGCGAGGAAAAGCACACGCCGCGACACCGGGTCGAGATCGCTGACTGCTTTCAGCGTGGGAAAGATCAGCGGATGGTGGGTGACGATCAGCTCCGCGCCCGCCGCCAGCGCCTCCTGCGCGACCGCGTCCGTCGCGTCGAGGGCCAGCAGGACGCGGTGCACCTCCCTGTCCCGGTGCCCGATCTGAAACCCGGCGTTGTCGAAGTCCATCTGAAGCTCCGGCGGTGCCATGCGGCAGAGCTCGTCATACAGTTCCTGAATAAGCGTCATTTTTCTGCCTCCAATTCCCTGAGCTGCCGGATAATCTCCTGATAGAGGGCGCGGCGTCTCACGTCCCCGTCCCGGTGCTCCATGCCGGCGGCTGCGTGCTCAAAGCGCCGGGTGATCTGCCGAAGCTGCCGTTCATAGAGCTCCGGCGTAAGGCAGAGCGCGCGCTTTCCCACAAAAAGCTCGGCATCCGTGAGCTTTGTCAAGCCGCCGAAGCGGGCACAGAGGATCTGGTACAGGGTGCCGCCGTCCTCCGCGATGGTCTCCGACTCGATCTCAAATTCGTTGTAAACCAGCCAATAGCGCAGAACCTCCGCCTTTGTCATGGGCTGGAGGATCAGACGATAGCGCACGTCCATGCACCACTCCGCCTCGTCGAGGATTTTGACGATCATGTCGCCGCCCATCCCAGCAATGACAATGGTGTCGATCTCCTCCGGCGGGCAGAGTGCCAGCCCGTCGCACAGCAGAAAGCGGATGCGCTCGCTCACTTCCGCCTCCTCCGCCGTCCGGCGTCCGGCGGCCAGCGGCCCCTCCCGGATATCGGAGGCGAAGAGCGCGCCGGGGTAGCCGCGCAGCGCGAGCTGCACCGGGAGCTGTCCGTGATCCGTGCCGACGTCCACAAGCCCCTTCCCGTCCAGCACAAGCGCGGCAATGGCGTTCAAGCGTCTGTTCATATGTGTCACCCCCAAAAGAAGGCTTCTGTTTCACGTTTCAAAAAACGTAGGGGTCGATCCCCAGACCGACCCGCCAAATGCCGCAAATGCTGCCAAATGATGGGCCGATGAGGGCATCGGCCCCTACGGCATTCATACCTGTGCAGGGGTCGCCTCATTTTGAGGCAGCCCTGCATGGCTCTCACGCAGTCTCAAGAAAGGCCTTGAGATACTTCAGAAACTCGTCGGGATCGACGCCGTGGGCGCAGCAGGCCTGCTCGATATTCTCGCCGCTTGCCATGGCGCAGCCCATGCAGTGCATGCCGATGGCCTGGAAGGCGGGCATAGCCTGGGGCGCTTTTTCGACGACCTCAGAAATCAGGGTTTCACGGGTGATTTCCATTTGATTACCTCCATATTATCATTGGAAAGAGGGGACACCGAAGTGTCCCCTCTTTGCTTTCGGGACAGGCAATCAGGCCTGCTCTCTCATCTTCGCAAAGCACTCGCTGCAGTAAACAGGACGGTCGGACTTGGGCTCGAAGGGAACCCGGGCCTCGCCGCCGCAGGCAGCGCAGGTAGCGGTGAAAAACTCGCGGGGACCGCGGGCCGCGTTCTTGCGCGCGTCACGGCATGCCTTGCAGCGCTGGGGCTCGTTCTGGAAGCCGCGCTCTGCGTAGAACTCCTGCTCACCGGCGGTAAAAACGAATTCCTTGCCGCACTCTTTGCAAACTAAAGTCTTGTCTTCGTACATCTTGAATCCTCTCTTTTGATTGTGCCTGTCGGCTGTATTTGCGTTCAGCTATTGCTGATATCGCCAAAAATGTTTTCCCGTGCAAGCTTGTGGCGTATTCTCTGCACGGCGTTGTCAATCGACTTTGCATCCCTGCAAAGCCTGTCCGCTATTTCTCTATACGACAGGCCATCCAAATAGAGGTCAAGCACCTTGCGCTCAAATTTGGACAGGCACCGGGAACAAACTGCACTCAGCTCTTCCCTGCTCTCTTTAGCCAGGATCAGATCTTCCGGGTTATGGCGGAACAACTCGGGGAGAGTCGAAGTGTCAGCACCGGGGTCTTCGGAGAGTTCTTCAAGTGATATGCCGTCGTTAAGGGGAATGTGTTTCAAACGGGAAGCGGATTTAACTGCTGACAGAAGACGCATACGGATGCAATGCTCCGCAAAGGTTTTGAAGGAGGCCCCGTCATTCGGATCAAATTTCCGGATGGCGGAGAGCAGCCCGAAGGTCCCCTCCTGAATCAGATCCTCACTGTCGCCGCCGGCAAGGAACAGGGGCCTCGCACAGATCCTGACGAGCCTGAGATAGCGCTCAGCCAAGGCGTCCTCCGCGTCTCTGTCCCCGGAACGGGCCAGTGCCTGGAGCGTGATATCATCCAATTCTGCGTAATCCATCATATTATTTCAAGTATTATAACTATATACATCATGTATTATACAACACAAACCGCTAAAGTCAAGACCCTTTTTGTATAAACTGATATAAATTAAACAAATCTATCAGATATCGAGCTGCTGCTGTCCCATATACTCGATCCCCAGATGCTGATAGGCCTTCTGCGTGACACAGCGTCCACGCGGCGTGCGCGTCAGAAAGCCGCGCTGGAGAAGATACGGCTCATACACATCCTCAAGCGTTACGGCTTCCTCGTTGATCGTTGCGGCCAGGGTCTCGAGGCCCACCGGGCCGCCGCCGTAAAACTCGATGATACTGCGCAGCATCCGGCGGTCGAGCGCGTCAAGGCCAAGCTTATCGACCTCAAGGCTGGATAGCGCCATATCCGCCACCTCGCGGGTTATGACGCCGTCCGCGCGCACCTGGGCGAAATCGCGCACGCGGCGCAGAAGCCGGTTTGCGATACGCGGTGTCCCGCGGGAGCGCGAGGCGATCTCATAGGCCCCCTCCGGCACGATCTCCACATTCAAAATCCCGGCGGAGCGCACGACGATGCGCTGCAGCTCCTCGGGCGTATAAAGCTCGAGGCGCAGGGACACGCCAAAGCGGTCCCGCAGGGGCGCGGTGAGCTGGCCGGAGCGCGTCGTCGCGCCGATCAGCGTAAAATGCGGAAGATCCAGGTGGATGGAGTTTGCCGACGGCCCCTTGCCGAGGATGATGTCGATGGCGTAGTCCTCCATCGCGGGGTACAGGATTTCCTCATAGGCGCGGTTCAGGCGGTGGATTTCATCGACGAAGAGGATGTCCCCTTCGTTCAGGTTCGTGAGCATGGCGACCAGATCCCCCGGCTTTTCGATCGCGGGGCCGGAGGTGATGCGCATGTTGACGCCCATCTCGTTTGCGATCACGGCGGCAAGCGTCGTCTTGCCGAGTCCCGGGGGGCCGTGCAACAGGACATGATCCAGCGGCTCCCCGCGCATCTTGGCGGCGTTGATGAAAATACTGAGGTTGTCCTTCGCCTTTTTCTGGCCGATGTATTCACTGATCGACTTCGGCCGCAGCGACCCCTCGTTATTATCCTCGGGGAGGCTGGCCGCGGTCGTCAGGACTTCTTCATGGACTTCATCGGAAAAGCTGATACTCATTTGGTTTCCCCAATCATTTTACCATCTGTTTCAATACGGCCTTGATGATCTGCTCGGCCGTCATGCCCTGCGTGTCGAGCCTTTTAAGCACGGGCGCGATCTCGGACCCGGAATAGCCCAGCACCGCAAGGCCCGCCATCGCGTCGTTCACGGCGGAGCCGTCCGTCTGCACGGGCGCGGCGGTGAAGCCGGGAAGCTCGGGCGCTGTGCTGTTCATCTCCTTGCTGACCTTGTCCTTCAGCTCGAGAAGCACACGCTGGGCGATCTTCTTGCCGATCCCGGGGGCCACGGTCAGGGCCTTCTCGTTGCCGCTGATGATGGCGATGGCCAGAGCCTCCGGCGTGTTGTGGGAGAGAATGGACATGGCTGCCTTCGGCCCGATGCCGGACACGGAGATCAGCATCTCAAAAAAGCGCCGCTCACTCTTGTCCAGAAAGCCGAAGAGATCAAAGTTCGTCTCCCCGATCGACTCCGAGACATAGAGCTTCGCCTTTTCCCCGAGGCGCAGGCCCGAGAGCGTATTGGCGGTCACATTGAGCGCGTAGCCCACGCCGCCGCAGTCCAGCACGGCAAGGGTCGGCTCCATCTCGCAGACCCTTCCCTCTATATGGTAGAACATTCTTCCTGATCTCCTCTGTACAGTAATGAGGTGGCGCTTCTGGCGTGGCAGAGCGCCAGCGCCACGGCGTCGGCCGCGTCGTCCGGCTTCGGCGGCGCGGGGAGATTGCACAGGCGCTTGACCATGTCCATGACCTGCCGCTTCTCGGCGCGCCCGTAGCCCACCACGGCCTGCTTGACCTGCAGCGGCGTATACTCATAGACTTTCACGCCGTATTTCCGGCAGGCCAGGAGAATCACCCCCCTGCCGTGGGCGACGGAAATGCCGGTGGTGATGTTGGTGTTGAAAAAAAGCTCCTCAATCGAGACGGCGTCCGGCTTGAAGAGCTCCAGCAGCTCCATCATGTCGTCATAGATCTGCTCCAGGCGGCTGGAAAGGCTGGTGTGTGCCGGGGTCGTAATGACGCCGCAGTTTATGAGCCGGTGGCTGTTCTTCTCCGATTCCAGCGCGCCGAAGCCGATGGTGGCAATGCCCGGGTCAATGCCCAAAATTCGCATGCAATCACACTCCGAGTCGATTTTATCACACTCGGGCACAGTCTGCAACAAAAATCAGGCAGCCCGTCCTCTCTGACAGGCTGCCTGGTTGTATTACGCCCTGGGATGCGCCTTGTTGTACACATCCTTGAGCTGCTTTTTCACAAGCTGGGAATACATGTGGGTCGAGGAAATGTCCCGGTGGCCCAGCATCTCCTGAATGGCGTGAATGTCCGCGCCGTTTTCCAGCAGGTGGGCCGCGAAGGAGTGGCGCAGGGTGTGGGGCGTGATGTCCTTCTCGATCCCGGCCTTCTTCTGATAGTGCTTGACGATCTTCCAGAAGCCCTGGCGGGACATGCGCTCCCCGCTGACGTTGACGAAGAGGGACTGCTCATCCGGCATCAGGATCATCTGCGGGCGCACCAGCGTGATATAATCGCTCAGCGCCTTGACCGCCGCGGGATACATGGGGATGAAGCGCTCCCGGTTGCGGCTCGCGCAGCGGATGACACCCGCGCCGAGATTCACGTCCGAGATATTGAGCTCAATAAGCTCCGTCACGCGGATGCCCGTGGCATACAGCAGCTCCAGCATCGCCTTGTCGCGGTAGCCCTTGGGGTCGATGCACTTGGGCTGCTCCAGCAGCAACTCGACCTCCTTGCTGGTCAGAATCTCCGGCAGCTTCTGGGTGCTCTTGTCCGGAACCAGACCCTGGGCGGGGTTGACCGTGATGAGCTGCTTGATGAACAGATGCGCGTACAGGCATTTGATCGAGGCAATGGAGCGTGACACCGTTGCGACGGATTTCCCGCCTGCGCGCAGCATGTCAATGTATTCCGAGAGCTCCTCCGCCGTGGCGTCGACAATCGTGTGTTCGCTGTTGTTGTCGAGGTACTCCCCTAACTGCCGGATATCTCTCAAGTATGAGCTGAGGGTGTTTGCAGAAGCTTTTTTATCCTCCACGAGATATTTTTCAAACATCTCAATGCATTCGGAATTCTGCATTCAAAACGCCCTCCTTTCCCTTCGTAGTGCAGAGACAGCGCCTGACAATCAGGGTGTCCCGGAGCGATTGTGCCAACTGTAAATAATATGAAATAATTTCGTGATTGACATAACCGATCTGGTAACAATATATTACAAAGCTGCAAAATAATCAAGTCTTTTTTTCGTTTTTCTCGAAAAAAATTTTTGCTTATGTTAACTCTTGTTACTTTTTTACCTCTGCAAATGCGCTGTCCACCGTAAAATAAGGGCTTTGAAAGTGCGTTATAATTTCCATTATGTTAAGGAAACGCCGTATAAATCGCCGCATACGTCTTGACGGCAGCTTTTCTCAATTTTTCCTGACAAAGGAATGCCGTGAATGCCGCCGCCCGGGCTTCGGGCCGAGCACGGTGCCCAGCAAAACCCCGGCGCAGCTGAAGCTCACGACGCTGAGGACAGAGGACGGGTCCATCTCCTCCCCTTTGGTAAGAAACCCGACCGTGAGCAACAGGATGACAAGGGCCGCGCCGGTCATGACCGCGGTGAGCAGGCGCGGTGCCCGGCTCCGCTTTGCCGCGGCAAGGCCCGCGGCGGCAGCGGCGAGAAAGCTGTTGAGTGAGCTGAGATAGCCAAGACCCTGCTCCCCCATTCCGGTTAGATTTGCGGTCAGTGTCGTAAGAACAAGCAGGACACATGCGCAGAGCAGCCACGCGCACGCCGCGCCGGGCAGAAACGAGGCGTCCGGCAGTTTTACGTTTTCATTCGGCAAAGAAAACACCCCCGTGCAAATAAGATCGTTCCATCTTATTTGCACGGGGGTGAAAAGATTCATCCGAAGCGGCGGGCTTACTTTCTGCCTCTGCCCTTGGCATTGCGGGCCTCGGCCTCCGCAGCCTCCATCTTGGCGGTGGTGGAAACGCCCCACTTCTTGATCTGGATGCGGACGCGGTCCTCACCGGTCTCAAAGGTGACGGTATCCTCGGTGACCTGGACGATCTTGCCGGTCATGGCGCCGATGGTAGTGATCTCATCGCCGACGCTCAGGGAATTGCGCATGGCCTCCACGGTCTTCTTTTTCTTGTTTTCCGGACGGATAAAGAAGAAATAGAAAACGGCGAACATCAGGACGAGCATAACGAGCATGGAAGCGGAGCCGGTTCCGGCGCCTGCTGCCGGTGCGGTAAGGAAAAGATTCATTCTGAGAAACCTCCGAAATCAAAGTAAGCTTATTATATATGTGCCGTGTCGAAATTTCAAGATGCTTATAAGAATATTAAATGCGTTTGTCGAGTTTTTCCGAATATTCGTGCCGGAAGCTTTCGAATGTACCGGCGTCGAGATTGTCCCGGATCGTCTGGGCGAGGCTGTTGTAAAAGGCCAGGTTGTGCATGACCGCAAAGCGCATGGCCAGCATCTCCTCCGCCTTGAAGAGATGGCGGATATAGGCGCGGGAATAGCGGCGGCAAACCGGACAGCTGCATTGGGGGTCGATGGGCCGCTCGTCCCGGAGGTATTTTTCGTTTTTGATGTTGATGATCCCGTCCCAGGTGAAGAGGTGGCCGTGCCGTCCATTGCGGGCGGGCATGACGCAGTCGAAGAAATCCACGCCGCGCGCAACGCCCTCAAGGATATTGCCGGGGGTGCCGACGCCCATGAGGTAACGGGGCCTGTCCTTCGGCATATGCTCCTCCACGATCTCAATGGTGTCGTACATCTCCTGGTGGCTTTCGCCCACAGCGAGACCGCCGATGGCATAGCCAGGCAGCTCGAGCTCCGCGATCTTCTTCATATGCTCCACGCGCAGGTCGGGGAAGATCGCCCCCTGGTTGATGCCGAAGAGCATCTGCCCGGGGTTCACGGCGTCGTCCGCCTGATTGTACGCGGTGAGTGCCGCCTTGCAGCGCTGAAGCCAGCGGAAGGTTCTGTCGCAGGATTTCTGCACATAGTCCCGGGGCGAGGGAATCTTGACGCACTCGTCAAAGGCCATGGCGATATCGGAGCCGAGATTTGCCTGGATGCGCATGCTCTCCTCCGGCCCCATGAAGATATGCCGCCCGTCCACGTGGGAGTTGAAATTCACGCCCTCCTCCGTGATTTTGCGCAGCTTCGCCAGGGAGAAAATCTGAAAGCCGCCGCTGTCCGTGAGGATGGGCCCGTCCCAGGTCATGAACTTGTGAAGGCCGCCGAGGGATTTGATCAGCTCGTCGCCTGGCCTCACATGCAGGTGGTAGGTATTGGAGAGCTCAATCTGACAGCCGATGGTCTTGAGATCTGCCGCCGACAGGGCGCCCTTGATGGCCCCCTGGGTGCCCACGTTCATGAAGACGGGGGTCTGCACCATCCCGTGGGGACTCCGAAACTCGCCACGGCGCGCGTGCCCCTCCTGCTTGAGCAGTTTAAACACGTCCTCCCTCCTTCTCAGCGATTGCCGTACATTTTTTCATAGTAGCTCTGGTACTCGCCGGAGATGATCTCCTCCCACCAGGGGCGGTTATCGAGGTACCAGCGGATGGTCTTTTTGATGCCGTCCTCAAACTTCGTCTCCGGCAGCCACCCCAGCTCGTTGTGGATCTTGGTCGGGTCAATGGCATAACGCATGTCGTGGCCCTTGCGGTCGGTGACGTAGGTGATGAGGCTCTCGGGCTTGTGAAGCTCATGGCAAATGAGCTTTACAATGTCGATGTTTCGCATCTCGTTGTGCCCGCCGATGTTGTAGACCTCCCCTTCCCGGCCCTTGTGGATCACAAGGTCGATGGCCTTGCAGTGATCCTCCACATAGAGCCAGTCGCGCACGTTCAGACCCTGGCCGTAGACCGGCAGGGGCTTGTCGTTAAGGCAGTTTGCGATCATGAGGGGGATGAGCTTTTCCGGGAAGTGATAGGGGCCGTAGTTGTTCGAGCAGCGGCTGATCGTGACCGGCAGCGCGTAGGTACGGTGATAGGCCTGCACCAGAAGATCGGCCCCGGCCTTGGAGCTGGAGTACGGGGAGCTCGTGTGGATGGGAGTTTCTTCGGTAAAGAAGAGATCAGGCCTGTCGAGCGGCAGATCGCCGTAGACCTCATCCGTGGACACCTGATGATAGCGCCCCACGCCGTACTTGCGGCAGGCGTCCATCAGTACCGAGGTGCCAATGATATTGGTCTGTAAAAAGATCGCGGGGTTTTCGATGGAGCGGTCCACATGGCTCTCCGCCGCGAAGTTCACGACGATGTCCGGGTGCTCCTCCTCAAAGAGCCGGTACACGGCCTCACGGTCGCAGATGTCCGCCTTGACGAAGCGGAAATTCTCCCGCCCCATGATGGGCGCGAGCGTGGAGAGATTGCCCGCGTAGGTGAGCTTGTCAATGCACACGATCCGGTAATCCGGGTGGGCCTTCAACATGTAAAAGATGAAATTCGATCCGATAAAGCCGGCACCGCCGGTCACAAGAACTGTCATACTGTCACCCTTATTAATAAATGATTTTGCCGTCGGCGACGTTTTTGAGGTGCGCGCCGTAGGTGGATTTGCCGTAATTCAAGGCCGACTGGTACAGGGTCTCCCGGCTGATCCAGCCGCGGTAAAAGGCAATCTCCTCCAGGGCGGCGATCATGGTGCTCTGGCGGTTTTCGATCATGCGCACAAACTCCGACGCCTCAGCGAGAGACTCCATCGTGCCCGTGTCAAACCAGGCAAAGCCCCGGCTCATGAGGCGCACATCCAGAAGCTCCTTTTTGAGATACAGGTCATTGAGCGCGGTGATTTCCAGCTCGCCCCTCGCGGACGGCCTGATCGTTTTTGCAAGCGCGCTCACGCCCGCGGGGTAGAAGTAGAGGCCGGTGATGCAGTAATTGCTTCTGGGCTTTGCCGGCTTTTCCTCCACCGAGAGAACCTTGCGGTTTTCGTCGAATTCCACGATACCGTAGCGCTCGGGGTCGTTGACATAGTAGCCGAAGATTGTGGCTCTGCCGGCTGCGGCGTTTTTGACCGCCTCCCGGCAGACAGAGCCGAGACCGTTGCCGTAAAAGATGTTGTCACCGAGGACCATGGCGCAGGGCTCCTCCCCGATAAACTCCTCCCCGATCAGAAAGGCCTGGGCCAGCCCGTCCGGCGAGGGCTGCACGCGATAGCTCAGACGGATGCCAAACTGACTGCCGTCCCCGAGCAGGCGCTCAAAGCGCGGCAGATCCTCCGGCGTAGAGATCAGGAGAATGTCCCGGATGCCGGCCAGCATCAGTACGGAGATGGGGTAATAGACCATCGGTTTATCATAGATGGGCAAAAGCTGCTTGCTCGTCACCATGGTCAACGGGTACAGGCGCGTGCCGCTCCCCCCCGCGAGAACGATTCCCTTCATTGTGCGTCCTCCGTTTCTGTTTTTGCACACATTACCATATCTGTCGTGAAAATGCAATGCTTCACACAATCAGCATCGCGTCGCCGAAGGAAAAGAAGCGGTAGCGCATTTGAACCGCCGTCTCATAGGCGTGCAGGATATGCTCCCGCCCGGCAAGGGCGGAGACCAGCATCACAAGCGTGCTCTCCGGCAGATGGAAATTCGTGACAAGCCCGTCGATGCACTTGAAGCGATAGCCCGGATAGATGAAAATATCCGTCCAGCGCGAGCCGGGGACCAGCGTGCCGTCCTCCTCCGCAAAGCTCTCAAGCGTCCTGCAGGAGGTGGTGCCGACCGCAATCACGCGCCCGCCGGCCCGCTTCACCGCGTTGATCGTCTCGGCGGTCTCCGGGGAGATGACGCAGAATTCGGAGTGCATCTCGTGGTTTTCAATCTCGTCCTCCTTGACCGGGCGGAAGGTGCCGAGGCCGACGTGCAGCGTCACAGAGCAGACCTTCACGCCCATATCCTCGATCTTCTTCAAAAGCTCAGGCGTGAAGTGAAGTCCCGCCGTGGGGGCCGCGGCGCTGCCGAGCTCCCGGGAATAGACGGTCTGGTAGCGCTCGGCGTCCTGCAGCTCCTCCTTGATATACGGCGGCAGAGGCATTTTCCCAAGGCGCTCCAGCACCTCAAGAAAGATTCCCTCGTAGTGGAACCTCACGATGCGGTTGCCGCCCTCGGCCACGGCCTCCACCGTGGCGGTGAGCTCCCCGTCGCCGAAGAAAAGCTCGGTCCCGGGCTTTGTCTTGCGGCCCGGACGGCTCAGGCACTCCCAGCGCCCGTCGCCCAGATCACGCAGCAGCACAAGCTCCACGCTCCCGCCGCTCTTCCTGCAGCCCAAAAGCCGCGCGGGCAGTACCCGCGTGTCGTTCACAACCAGGCAGTCGCCCGGATGCAGATACTCCGGCAGATCGTAAAAATGCCGGTGCTCCATAGCGCCGCTCTCTTTATCCAGATGCAGAAGCCTTGACCCGTCGCGCTTTTCCAGCGGGGTCTGGGCAATCAGCTCCTCCGGCAGATCATAGTAAAAATCCGTTTTTTTCAAGGTGTTCTCCTGTCTTTATCAATGAGATAAAAACATTATACCAGAAGTCCCGGCCGTTTTCAATGAATCCGGTGATAATTGCCCGCTGCCTGCCATAGATTGTGTGGTGAAATTGATTGTTGGGAGGCTGCTCTATTGAAAACACCGGTATTCAAAGGCTCCTGCACGGCCATTGTCACCCCCTTCGACGAGCACGGGATCGACTATGACAGACTGAAAAAGAACCTCGACTTCCAGTATGAAAACGGCACGGCGGCCATCGTGGTCTGCGGCACCACGGGTGAAAACGCAACGCTGAGCGGCGATGAGCACCAGGAGCTTGTACGCGTCACGCTGCGCGAAAACGCCGGGCGCATGAAGGTCATCGTGGGCGTCGGCAGCAACAACACCCTCACGGCCCTCAAAAAGGCGGAGGGGGCCAAAGCCGCCGGGGCGGACGCCATCCTGATGGTGACGCCGTATTACAACAAGAGTACACAGAAGGGCCTGATCGAGCATTTTACTTATGTAGCCGACCGGGTGGAGATCCCGATGATCCTCTATAACGTCCCGAGCCGCACCGGGATCGGCCTCACGGCGGAGACCTGCCGGGTGCTTTCGCAGCACCCCAACATTGTCGGCATCAAGGAGGCCTCCGGCGATATCGCCCTGGGGGCGAAGATCCGCAGCCTCTGCGGGGATGAGCTTTTTATCTGGAGCGGGAACGACGATTGCACCGTGCCGCTCATGGCGCTCGGCGCGCTCGGAGTGATCTCGGTGGCGAGCAATATCGTGCCCGGCACCGTGGCAAAGCTGTGTTCCCTCTGCCTCGACGGGAGCTTTGAGGAGGCAAGCGCCCTGTACGCCAAGTACGCGGCCCTGATCTCCGCCCTCTTCATCGAGACCAACCCCATCCCTGTCAAGGCGGCCATGCGGCTTCTGGGTATGGACAGCGGGCTGCTGCGCCTGCCGCTGGTGGAGATCTCAAAGCAGAACGCCGGGAAGCTGACCGCAGCCATGCGGGACGTGGGCCTGAACGTCTGAACGGTAAAAACCGCCCGAAAATCGGGCGGTTTTCTGCTTATCGGTCGGTATCCGTGGGGGCGGGAGAGCTTGTACCGGTGACGGTATTGCCGCCCGTACCGGACTCATAGCTGTTGCCAAGCCCGGTTCCCATGTCGTTGTCGTTTGCCATGCCTGTGTCGCTTGTCGGCGTCGCGCTGGGCTGCGTGGTCGGGACGGGCATGATGGGCGCTGTCACATCCGGCCACGGGGAAGAGGCGACGCTGCCGCGATCCGTCATATTGCCGCAGGCACTCAGCAGCAGACTCAGCATCAAAGCCAGAACAAGATATACGAAAGATCTTTTCATGTTTATCCTCCTATTGCTTTTTGCAGAGCTATTATGTGCGCGCCGGGACAGATTATACAGGAATTTATGAATTGATATCTTTCGCCGGATATGGTATTCTTTGCTTATGGAAAGTTTAAGAAAAAATCAAATACTGCGCGTCACCATCGACGCTTACGGCTCCGACGCCGCCGGGATCTGCCATGTGGACGGCCTCGCCGTCTTTGTCCCCGGCACCATCGTGGGTGAAGAGTGGGAGATCCGCATCCTCAAGGTGCTCAAAAGCTGTGCCTATGCCAGGGGGGAAAGGCTGCTCCTGCCCTCCCCTGCCCGCATTGACCCCGGCTGTCCCTGCTACGGCAAGTGCGGCGGCTGCGATTGCAGACACATGTCGTATGAAGAGGAGCTGCGCTTCAAGCTCCAAAAGGTCAACGACGCGCTTGAGCGCATCGGGAAGCAGACTGTCCGCGCCGAGACCATCGTCGGGAGTGAGCAGACGGATGCCTACCGCAACAAGGGCATCCTCGCCGTCGGTACGGCGGGCGGCAGGCCCGTTTCGGGCTTTTACCGGGAGCGCAGCCACCAGATCATCCCCGTGGAGCGCTGCCTCATCCAAGACGAGCTGACCCACCGCGCAGCGGCCGCGCTCACCGCCTTTATGGCGAAAAACGGCATCCCCGCCTATGACGAGCAGAGCGGTGAGGGCGTTGTGCGCCATCTCTACTGCCGCCGCGCCTTCCACAGTGCGGACAGGCTCCTGTGTATTGTGGCGCGCCGGGGCTTCGGCGCAAAAACGCAGGCGCTGGTCGAAAGCCTTCGCGCTGCCTGTCCCGAATTTACCGGGATCGTTTTGAACGTGAACCGGAGTGAGGGCAACACCGTCCTCTCGGGGGACTTCTACACTCTCTGGGGCAAGGGCAGCATCCGCGACACGCTCTGCGACATTTCGTTTGACATCGCGCCCCAGGCGTTTTTCCAGGTCAATCCCCCGCAGGCGGAGCGGCTCTATACCAAGGCGCTGGAGTACGCCGCCCTCAGACCGGGCGACCTGGCCTTTGACCTCTACTGCGGCGCGGGCACAATCAGTCTCTGCCTCGCCCGGGAGGCGGGACAGGTCATCGGGGCCGAAATCGTCCCGGAGGCCATTGAAAACGCGAAATCCAACGCCGCCCTGAACGGCATACAAAACGCGGAATTTCTCTGCGCGGACGCGGGACAGGCTGCCCACACCCTCGCCGTGCGCGGTCTGCGCCCGGAGGTGATTGTGGTCGATCCGCCGCGTAAGGGCATGCAGGAGGCCGCAATCGAGGCTGTTGCCTCCATGTCGCCGAAGCGTATCGTCTATGTCTCCTGCGATCCGTCCACGCTTGCCCGTGATATTTTGCGCTTCAACGCATACGGCTATACGCTCGCGGAAGCCGAGGCTTATGATCTTTTTCCGAGAACGAAGCATGTGGAGACCGTCTGTCTGCTGACACATAAATGAACCGCATCACCAAGGGCCGGGAGCAGATCTTGAATAAGACCTTTATCAAGATGATGGACGAGCTCGGCTATGACGTGGAGCTGATATATAAAAAGCGGGAAGGAAACAAAAGCAAATGATGATAAGCCCGGAGGGATTCATATCCCAACACAGGAAAAAATCATATGAAGAACTTCTTGCCCTGCGTGATGATCTGTTCGCTGATATCCAGCGCTTTGAGCATAAGGAGATTTCCGAGGATGAATGGATGATCGTTAAGGAAAGAATCGAAGCAGACTTATTTAGAAGAGGGACACTATGGCACGACAGAGCATTTTTGACATGAAGGTTTCAAAAATCTATCCGTTGTTGCTTCAGAAAGTGGAGCGTAAAGGCCGGTCAAAGGAAGAACTGGATACCGCCATAAAATGGCTGACCGGATACGATATGGATCAGGTTGATCAGGAAATGACCTACGGAGATTTTTTCAAGCAGGCACCTGCCATGAATCCGAGGGCAGAACTGATCAAAGGAAAGGTATGCGGAGTGCAAGTGGAAACGATCGAAGATCCCATGATGCAGAAGGTGCGCTGGCTGGACAAGCTGGTGGATGAGCTGGCGAAGGGCAGGCCGCTGGAAAAGGTGCTGCGATGAATAACGGGAAACGATATGAATATGATGCGGTTCTCTATGAGCTGGATGATAACGGCGGTGCTTATGTGATCTTTCCATGGGATATACGGGAAGAATTCGGAAAGGGACGTGTGAAGGTTCATGCACTGTTTGACGGCATCCCATATGACGGAAGCATCGTCAATATGGGGGTGAAGAATACGGACGGTTCTGTCTGCTATATTATCGGCGTACTGAAGGCGATCCGGAACAAACTGAACAAACATGATGGCGACACGATCCGAGTGGTGATCGAGGCGGAGGAATAAGAATATGTGGAAATGCCCGAAATGCGGTCGGAGCTTCAGCCGTGAAGGACAGGGTCATTACTGCGGCAAGATTGAAACAGTAGATCAGTACATTGAAGAACAGGATGAAAACGTCAGAGCGTACCTGAATGAAGTCCGCCGGATCATCCGCAGCGCTATTCCGGGAGCACAGGAGAAGATCTCGTGGAGTATGCCAACATACTGGAAAGGCCAGAACCTCATTCACTTTGCGGCGGCGAAAAAGCATCTGGGACTCTATCCGGGCGGAGAAGCAACCACGATTTTCGCTGAGAAACTGGCGGATTATGATGTGAGTAAGGGCACGATCCGGCTGCCCTATACCAAACCGTTGCCGGAAGATTTGATTACAGAGATCGCAGTGTGGTGCTATGGGAAGTATGCAAAATGAATCGAACTGTGATTTGAATGTCAGGACGACAACTCGGGATT
>Ga0310697_10001445_pt1 | contig 27867 bp, 14 predicted proteins | sample 172DNAGHGlowgp2_FD_203883 | JGI IMG/M metagenome (GOLD analysis project Ga0310697, IMG submission 203883) | Sheep rumen microbial communities from Palmerston North, Manawatu-Wanganui, New Zealand - 1728 DNA GHGlow gp2 (v2) (version 2) | ecosystem: Host-associated > Mammals > Digestive system >...
GCGCCCCCGGCCGGCCCCCCCCGGGGCGCCCCCGCCCCGCCCGGGGGGGGGGGGCGGGGGGGGGGGCGGGGGCGCGGGGGGGGGGGGGGGGCCGCTGCGCCACGGACCTCTCCCGCCGCCTTCGGCGGCACCCTCCCCGATTCCGGGGAGGGAATAATTTGGGTGTGTGCGTTGGACTTGCGCGGGGACGGGGGGACGCTGCGGATCGCTGCACCCTATCTTTGCGCGCCCTCACCCTTTCCCTCCCCCACCGGGGGAGGGATTTTTCAGGGGTGTGCGTTTTTTGCGCTTATGCGGCGGGGTGATCCGGGTCTTGCTCCCGGCGTTTCCGCAGGGCGTTGTAGAGCAGGTACGCGCCGCCCAGGGTCAGGAGGGTCAGGGATACGCCTAGCATCCAGGCTGCGCCCTGGCCGCCGGTGGCGGGGAGGGTGCTGTCGGGATAGTTGGGGACATGGGCCGCCATGACCCGTTCGGCGGGGTTGGTCAGAATGATGTCATCCGCGACGGCGCTGGTCTCGTTCTCGACCGTGCCCACGACCAGCTTCATCACATCGCTCCGCGTCCGATAGTCGATGGGGGCCTTGGTCTCCACCACATAGTAGACGCCGTTGCTCAGTTCCAAGAACTCGGCATAGCCGTTGTTATCGGTGGTCTGGGGGGTAGCGTTTTCCCTTTCCGGTGTAAAGCCGGGTGTGCTGTTCTGATCCAGCATGTAGTAGAGGACGGTTTCCGCAGTCCAATCGTTGTGCTCGGCCAGTTCTTCCTGGGTCGGATAGCGATAGAGCAGGAACTCTGCGCCGCCCAGCTTTTGCGATCTGTCGCCGTTCTGGAACTTGTCAATGATAATCTTCGTGCCCCTGGAGTTCGGGATGTGGACCTTGATGGCCTTCTCCACGGCCTTATCAATGACAAATTCATCAGAAGCATTGGGGTCCGTGGTTCCGGTTTCTGTGACGGTCACCTGAATCGGCTCTTCCAGCAGGTTGTAGCCACCGGGGGCCTGGGTCTCCTCGAGATAGTAGGTACCCTCTTTCAGGTCGATGAACTCCGCCGCGCCATTGTTGTCCGTGGTCTTCTCTGTCGCCAGGGCTTTGATCGGCGTGTAACTCACTTCCTTGCTGATCGTGTCAAACTGATAGTAGAGCTTCGCGTGCCCGGAGGCATAGAAGATCGCAATCTCGTCGGTCACGGGCGCTTCGGTGAGCGGGGTCAGGGGCTCTGTGGTCTTGCCGAAGAGCAGGAAGCGGAATGCCGGGTCGGCCGCGTCGTATTCGGCCACTACAAAGTTCGTGTCATACTTGAGGGCGAGCTTGCTGCCTTGGTCCGCGCTCTTGACGATCCAGTTTCCCTTTGTCTCGTCGTATTCCAGCGTCCATGTGTATGTGCTGTAGCTTTCGTCGAAGCCGAGCACGCCGTTCTGGCTTACGCCGAGATATTTGCCGCCCATGGAAAGGGTGGTGTTGTTGCCAGACACGCCCACGGTCAGCCGCGGGGTGTAACCCTTGTACAGACCGCCGACAAAGGAGGGCTGCACCACGGAGATTGCGGCATCCGCCGATTTCTTTACCGCGATATCGGCGCTTGTGTTGTACAGAACCACGCGCTTTCCGACCAGTTCGTCGAGCGCAAGTCCGCGGGTGGCCATGTTGCCGTCCACCACCCAGAGCTTCATCTGGTACGCGGAATCGTCGGCCTGCGGTGCGCTGCTGGACAGCGTGAAGAACTTGTTCTCCGGGTCCGTGGTATCCACGATGAGATACGAGCCGGTGCGTCTGTTGACCAGATACCAGATGCCGTTTTCCTGATCCACCACCTGCCACTGGAGGCTTTGGGCGTTCTCCGTCGCCTCCATCATCTTTAGGTAGTGCACCTCATCCTCCGTGCTGACGCCCAGGTAACGGGTGCCGACCCGGAAGCGGTAGTAGCTGGTTCCACCGTCCACGACCTTGCTGACGATAAACTGCGTCTCCTTGCCGGAGAGAAGCATCGTGCGCTGCTCCGCGCCTTCGCCCACGAGACCGCCGGCGTTTTTCGCCGCCTCGTCGTTCAGAACGACGCCGTACTTGCCCTCGCCGTCGATGGAATCGCGGTAGAGCCGGAACGCAGCGCCGGCCAGTTTCTGGGTCGGGCTGCCCGCCACGAACTTGTCCACGACAATCCTGAGGGTCTTGTACCGGTTCTTGATGTGCACCGTTGCCGTGGCGTCGTCCGCCCAGAAGCCGACCTGTTCGTAATCCCGGATCGCTTGTTCGCTGACGGCGTACTGGTAGTACACATTCTCCCGGGCCAGCACATACTCCGGCACATGGGTCAGCTTCGCCAGGCTGTGGGAGCTGGTGGCCTCAGGATACGGGAGAATCTTGTCCGTCGTGGCGACCGGAACGGGCACCGTGGCGCGGTAGTCCACCGCGTTGGCGCTGGTCGGCGCCGGAATCACGATCTCCGGCGTCTGCGCATGCATCTTGCGGGTGATGTCATAGGACGCCGTCGTGGGAACCGTGTGGAAGAAGGTGCTGTCGGTGTTGGCGGGGTGGGGGGTGAGGGCGTGGTTGGTCATACTGCTGGTGGGGGTGAAGAAATTATCGCTTCGTGACCGTATCATTCCAGTTTGCCGACACTTCACTGTCAACTGAGGTGTCTGGATTATACCAAAGCTTGATGGAGTTCCAGGGAGAGGCATAGGCTATGCTCCAATATCTGGGCTTAATGTCATCGGTGAAGTTTCCCTGCCAGTTGATATAACCATTCTTAAAATATACCTGATCGTAGACGTTCTGCCAAGCCACATAATTATACGGATAATTGTCTGTGCTTCCGGCTGTTATAGCCACGTTAGAAAGGCTGAAATTTCCCGAATTATTAACGGAAATATTGAATGTAATCTCAAAATCCTCGCTGTTCAAGGTCGCATCATTTTTATAGTGATATTCGACCAGGTCTCCAGCATCCGTGAAATACAATTCGGTTAGCGGGTTGCCGCTGGCAGCCGTATAGCGGAATGCCTTTTCGATGTTTTCTGCCCCCGGAGTGCCCGGATTTCCGCCGATGTAGTCCAGCTTTCCTCCCTGATTGTCAAAGGCATCCAGCGTGCAGGTATTGGTCGCCCCGTCCCAGAGCAGCCTGTAGGTCTTGTCGGTTACTGCGTCGGTGGTGGTCTCGCAGGCGCCGGTGGTGGCGTCCCTCCGAACGATGAAGTTCGTCGTCTCGCTTCCGCTGTCCGGGTTGCGGGTCACCGACTCCAGATAGACCAGCTTATGATCCGCGTTGTAGCCGTAGATGTAGAACTCGTTGGCTGTGGGGTCCCCGTGCTGCTCCACGTAGGTGTAGGCCAACGCGGGATCGCGGAGATCGGTGTTGAAGGACAGCTTCCGGCTGTCGGGATCGGGATCGTAGTGGAGATAGCAGTACCAGCTCTGACCGACGCCGTTGCTCACGGTGACATGACCGTTGGTGACGGTGGCGGTGTCGGCCTCCACCTGAGTCACGCTGCCGTTTTTCTTGTTGATCCTGAGATACTGCGCCTGGGAGGCGATGTTTCCGACGTCGTCAAAGCTGAACTGGATGGCGCGAACGGTGTCAACTCCTGCGACCGAGATGTCGCTGTTCGGGATCTCCACACGGTACAGCTTCAGCTTCTTATTCTCATCCGATTTGTAGAAGAAGGTCTCGTTTTGTCCCTCCCAGACCTGCCATGACTTGGCCGGAATGCTTTCAAAAGCCCGAAGCTTCGCCTCCTTGGTGTCCGTCGCTGCATCGAAATCTCGATCCTTACCCGGCTTTAGAACATACGGCGTGTTTTGATCCGGGAGATTGGTGCTGAGGTGCCACTCGTTTTTCTGCTTGTCAAAACTGACGTAATAGTAATAATCGATTCCATCGGACCCCCGGTGCAGGATACCCTCCGTGTTGTCGGTGTTCGCAGAGAAGAAATCCATCTGAGAGGAGATGCCAGGGGTGCTGGTTGTGTTTGGCCCACGCCGTTGACTAATAATACCAGTAACCTTCCCCTTTCGCCAGGTCCTTATCGTCTTCTCGATGTCCTGAATCAGCTGTGCGTTCTCGATTGCACCGGTCGCCGGATTCACGACCACCTGGATACCTGTTTTTGTTTTGCTTTCAGTTCTGGTATAATATTCATATAATGTGTCTTCACTAGTCTTCACCTCTTCGTCCCTATACTGGATGTCCCCCGGGTTGAAGTACTCATATCTAACCAGGTTGCTGTCGATGTCGTAGTAGTAGATCTGCGACGCGCCGACCTTTTCCTGATAGGCAACGGGATAGGTGCGTCCGTTCAAACCTGCCACATCGCCCACGGCAAGTCCCTCCGTGGCCATGTTCAGATAGAGGACGTTGGCGCTCACGTCGTAGTAGGCGGTATAGCGGTCGGTGAAGCCGTCGCCGGCCATGAGATAGTAGCCGTTTTTGCCCTGCTGATTGTCCACCAGGCTGTACTGGCCGCTGGTTTCGTCCTTGATCCAGCCCTTTGCCGTCAGCGGATGCACTCCTGCGGTGGAATCACTGGGCAGGATGGCGTTCACGCTGGCGCTGTCCGGCACGATGTCACCGGTCTGGGGGTCAAAGCGCATCGTGAGCGTCTGCTGCCAATACTCCTGCTGAATGGTATCGGGGTTATCTGGATCGCTGTTCGGGTCATCGATCTCCTCATACAGGGTCTTCGTGACCTGCGCCTTGAGGAGCTTGCCGTTGCGGTTGACCCAGAGCTTGCGGGAACCGTCGTCAGACACATAGATGTAGGCCGGCGTGATGTTGTTGGTGATGGCGTGGCTCACCGTCTGCTCCGAATAGGCGAGCGAAAAGCTTGTTTCCTGTCCGTCCACCGTCCTGCTGAGACGGTACTGCTTCTGGCTGGAACCCGCCGGCGTCTGATCCTCCAGCGTCCACCCGGTTAGATCGGTCGTGGTCGTACTGGACACAGTTTCGCCGTTTTCTTCCGTAACCGTGGTGTGGGTGTACTTGGCCGCAGTCACACTGCCGTTGTCGCCAAAGGTGAAGCGGTAGACGTCGGGACTGTCCGCATCCGGGTTCCGGACCGTGATCTCCACGGACTTCATTCTGCCCCGGCTGTCGAACACATAACTCTGGTTGCCGTTCTGATAGCGGGTATTCAGCGCATTGAACTGCGCCACTTCGTCCTTGTCGATGCTGCTGACGGTGAAGACTCTGGTCTCCCTGTCATAGCTCACGATGTAGTATCGGTCGCCCGCCTGGAAGTAGCCGTTGTCAATCGTGAGCTTGTCACCCACGGTGCCCACGGCGGGATCGGTGCCCGCGTAGGTCATGACATAGCCGTGGTCAATCGCGCCGGTCTCCGGGTCGATGCTGAGCTGGAAGCCCGTGGTTGCGCCCCCGACCACGTTCGTGGTATCCCGATAGCGCAGCAGTACCAGCTCGGAGAACGCGTTCATGCCGTAGTAGACCTTGTCCTTGTCCAGGCGCTCCAGGACGATGGGCGCGTAGTCCGCCGCGTGGCCTTCCGCCGTATCCGCCGCCGCGTTGATCTTCAGCGGGGCCTCCTTGTAGAACATCTGGAAGTGGCGGCTGGGCTTGTCATAGGCCACCACATAGCGGTAGGTGGTGGTAGTTTCTCCTGCGGTCACCTGGTAGCTGTCGGACTTGACCTCCCGGTCCTTGTCGCTGTCGATCACCACGTCCACGACCTTCTTGCCGCTGCCCGGATCATAGCGGTAGTGCACCAGCTCGCTCTCGTCGTTGAAGCCGTATTTGTCGTTACCGTCGGTGATCTGCCGGACCGCGGTGTGGGTCGTATCGCCCTCAGGCAGCGAAGCGTTGATGTCCAGCTCGTCAAAGCCGTAGTCCAGCTCCAGCAGACCCGTGGCCTTGTTGTAGCTGATGCGGAAGCGCTGACCGGTGTGGGTCGTAACATGGACGTCGTCGGTCAGGGGGAAGGAATTCATGACCAGCGCTCCCAGTTGCGCCAAGTCTCGATCTGTGACATCATACTCCGCAATTCCGGTAAGCTTGCCGTCATTTTCGGCGGTAATCGTGCTCGTATCAAAGCCGTTGAAGTCTCCGTCATAGCCGTTGAAGTCGAACACCAGACGGGTGTAGCGCTCGCCATCGTAGGCGGCGTCACCAGTTGCGGCGGTGTGCGTTTCCGGCGCGGTATAGACGTAGCGCAGCAGGATGTTGTCCTTGATCACAACATACTCGCTGGGGTCCCCTTCGCGGACGTAGTAGATGCCGCTGTAATCGCCGTTGGCGTCCGGACTGCCCTGCACCACCTTCGCGGAATACTTCAGGCGGCCCTCCTCGTCCGTGTTGTAGAAGTAGGCCGGCTTGAACACCCCGTTTTCCTTATAGTAGAGCTGAACGATCTCGGCGGTGACGAAATTCTTGGGATAGGCAGTTTTGAAGTAGAGCGGGATCTCCCCGACTGTGCCCTCCACAGGAACGGGTTTGTCATGCTCCAGCCTCAGCCCGTTCATCGCTTCGTTGGACTGGAAGACCTTGTATGCCTTCCCGTCAAAGAGGACCGGCTGTTTGGTGGAAGAGTTCCCGGTGGTAGGATAGTAGGCGTCCGGCAGATCGCCGTCGTAGCCCCAGAGCCGGTACTCGGCGGTGGGATCGCCGCCAACCTCCGTCAGCTTTCTGCGCCACAGCTCCTTGATCCGATCCAGTCCCATGGCAACCTGGTCGCCGGTGTTCAGCTCATAGCTGCCCAGGTGGCGCGCATCTGCAAGCTGATCGGTGTAGTTCCTGGCGTCCACCAGCAGATCACGGTCCGCGTCGTGGGACACGAGCTGATAGATGTCATAGGTCACAGACTCCGGCCATTCACTCTCCGGGTTGGAGCCGTGGTCCCACTCCTTTTCCAGCGTAATCGCAATGTCGTCGCAGGGGTCGTTCAGATCCACCGGCGGGAGCACCTTGTGCGGGGTGTTCTCCTCCAGAATGGTACCCAGCATCAGGCGGGCCTTGCCCTCGCTGACGTAGGCTTCCAGGTTGGTCTCCGTCACCGTGTTGTTGTCGATGGGGCTGACGTACTTCGCGTCCTGGAGATAGCTGTGGGCACCGGGAGACGGGTTGGTCTTGGAGAACTGATAGACGCCGTAGTAGGTCGCGCCGGGATTCTCCTGTGCGTTGGAATACGTGGCGACGCCGTCTATGCGGTGCTGGACGTTGTAGCGCATGCAGTATTGGGTGTTGCCGTCCGCGTCCTCGTAGGTCAGCCTGGTGTCCTGAACGCCCTCCAGCCTTGCAAAGGGATTTACGGGCGTCGTGGTACTGTTAGCTACAAAGGGAGCCAGTTGCACATATTTGGCGTTGGTGTTGCGGTAGATGTGGTAGATGTTCTGGTTGTCGTTGTTCATGAGGGTGCTGAAACCCTCGAAGTAGTCGATGTTGCGGTTTGCGGTGTTGGGGTTCCAGGTATAGCCGCCGGTGAAGGGGCCGACGCGGGCGGCGTCGTCGACACTGTTCTGGTCAACCTTCAAATTGTAGGGCTCCGTGCTGCCCGCCACGATGTCGCAGTAGTACATCTGGTTATGGGAGAAGAAGCTGGAGTCATGGTAGCCCACAAAGCCGCCGGCAAAGCCCCAGGGATTATTGGTCCGCGTGCCCTCGTTGTTGTCGTCCAGGCCGTTGCCGTTGCTGTCCACCACCTGGTAGCCGTCGCCGTGTACGTCGTAGCCGTCCAGCACACCGGTCACGGTGCAGTACTTCACCTCCGTGCGGTTGGCTTCGATCAGGGAGATGGAGAGCGCCGGATCATCGTCATCTACGATGAGTTTCGGTCTTCCATTTTCATCGTAAGTTACCGGAAGCGTGATGGTGGAGGAACCCAAGACAATGTTGACGGCATCAAGCTTATATGTGTTGGTGGTTGTGTCAAGGTGAGAGCTACCAACCCCAATGGCAATCTGTAGACCGAAGAGATTCAGCCGCAGCAGCTCGCCCTCCGACAGCAGCGCAATGCCGAGCCAGGATCCCATCAGATTGAGAACTTCTGTATCCAGGAGATTGAATTGCCCGTTGTCGCCCAGCTGCAGCACATTGGCCAGCAGGAAGGTCACAACACCGAGAATCAGGGACACCAGCTTGTTGCTGACCTCCGCGTCAATCAGATTGGCCTTGGTGCCGCGCCCCAGGAAACCGCCGGCGATCTGCTTGCTGGTCACCAGCTTCAGGCGATCCACCTTGCATTCCTCGATCTGGGTGATGTCCCCGTAGCCCACGAAACCACCGGCGCAGGCGGCGGGCAAAGCATTGATTTCGGTCTGATTAGTCCCAGTTTGTTTGTTCAGGGTGTGGACCTCGAAGCCCACGTTGACATCCTTCTCGTCCGTCGGATCACCGTAGCCAGTGACGGAGCAGCGGGTCACCGTCGAGCCGATGACGTTCAGCGCGCCAAGATTCAAGCCGGTATCCAGACCCAGAGCGCTTAAAAGCGCCTGAACAGGATTGGTGATACCATTGATGAGCGAACCCAGAGGATTCTGCATCATGCTTTGCAGGATATCACTGAAGCTCTGTGAATTGCCGGAATTCGGATCTGTATTGCTGTTATCCGCTCCTTCGGCGATTTCCGCCCCGACGTCCACAGCCTGGTTCTTCCCCAGGAAGCCCACAAAGCCACCGGCGTAGTTCTGCGCCTCCACATAGTTCAGCTTGGTGGTCTTGGAGTCCTCGATCGTGCCGTTGTTCATCCAGCCGCCGAAGCCGCCTGCCGCGCCGTAGGCCGTATAGGCACTCATCGTTCCGGTAGGCTGCGGGTTTTCGTAGGCGATGACCCGGATTCCGTCGTCCACACCGTTGGCCTCGGAGAAGTAGATGTAGGCGCGGAAAATGTCCAGAACATTGACGTTCCCGAGCTTGACGAGGTTCGCAACGTCTGTATTATCGCCCACCGTGGCCAGGCTGCCCACGTCCGCCAGTCCGAAGAAGCCGCCGACGCACTTGCCGCCGTAGACGCCGCGGAGCTTGTTGACCACGTTGTTGTCATACTCGCCGACCACTTCCGTGTCGTCGCTCTTGCGCTGGCCCACCACCGTGGCGTCCAGGCTGCCGGCGTAGCCGCCGACATAGGGCGCGTAGCCCTCCCCGGCCTCGTCATATACGCCGTCGATGACAATGCCGTAGTCATCGTAGAGGTGCGTGGCTTTCAGCTCCTCGATGTACGCCTTCCGCAGCTGTTCGATCAGCTTTTCCTTCATCGCGGCCTGCTGCTCTGGCGTCAGCTCATCCACGAACTCGTCAGGATGCTCCTTTTTGTATTTTTCAAATGCGCGGTTGAAGGCGTCTTCGTCGCTGCGCAGCTCATTGATGTAGCTCTCCACCTTCTCCCCCGGCACCGTCGGCACCGGCAGGGCGTTGACCACCGTATTCTTGATCGTCGCCACGGTAGCGTCCAGCGCCTGCAGCAGCCCCTCCGGGCTGGAGATCACGCTGTCCAGCAGACCCTGGAGCAGACCCGCGCTGGCCTCGCTGGTGTCCGCGGAGACCACGGAGGCGGCGGTGGATTTACCCACAAAACCGCCGACAGAGTAGCTGCCCTTAACAGTCAGAAGGTTGTTCACCCAGATCGTTGCGCCGGGGGTGACATCGAAGTGGCGGTTGTTGCTGCGCTCTTCGTCCACCGGTGTCAGAGCCGTCTCAGGATACAGGAACCACTCGTCAAAGCGCTTCTGTCCGTCGTCCTTCGGGTGATAGGGGTGCCGCGCACGGTATGCGTCGTCGTAGTCCGTCGCGGTTGTGCCGCCCTTATACTCGTCTTCCTCGCCCATACCGATCTGGCCGCCGTAGCTGGCGCCGACGTAGCCGCCGGCGTTGCCCAGGGTGTCCAGATTGCGGTGCGCCTGGTCGCCGTTGGCCAGCACGGTCAGGCCGCGCTGATAGCCCGTGACGCCGGAGCGCCGGATGGAGGGCACCAGCACATCCCCCACGCTGAGCAGACTGCCCACGTTCAGCGGGATCAGGCCGCCCAGCAGGCTCACGGAGCCGAAGTTGGCAAGACCCTTCGTCAGCATCTCGCCCACGAAGCCGCCGGTGGCGCGCATGGCCAGGATGTTCCGGGCGTCCATGCTCTCGCTGTCGTGGATCACGCCGCTCCACATGCTGCCGATGAAGCCGCCCGCCGTGCTGGACAGAGACAGATCGGTGGCGCTGTAGGTCTCGTAGCCGTCATTCGCCGCATCCCCGTGTTCCTCCGAGGTGGAGCCGCGCCCGGCCCGGACGTTGAAGCCGTAGATCCAGCGCTCGATCCACTGGACGAAGCTCTTCTCGGGGTACAGGGAGGTATTAACCAGCCAGGTCTCGAAATCAGCTTTCTTCATGTTCCCCAGGCCGTCGGGGAGCTGATAGAAGTTCAGGCCGCCGTACTGACCGACGTGGGTGTACCATTTGATGAAGCGCTCATACTCGATGGGCTCCCGGATGCGATCGAGGACCGCGTCGGACTGTCTGTCCACCGAATCACCTGTGCCGTTCACCTTGTAAGACAGGTGAACGTCCTCGCCGTTGAGATGGTAGACCAGGCCATTCTTCGGGTCGTCCACCGTGTAGAAAATGTCGTCGCCGCCGCGCATGGGGCCGTTGACATAGCCGAAATAGATGGTGGAGTAGGAGACCTCCAGCGCACTGAGCAGGTTGCTCACGTCCAGCAGGCTGCCCAGCAGACTGATGTTGCCGGTCTCCGCCTGGCTGCCGCTCTCCATCCGGCCGCAGTAACCGCCCGCAAACTCCCGTCCGTAGACGGAGCGGATGCGGATGGCCGCGCACTGGCGCAGCGGCTCGTAGACCGTGCGACCGCGCAGGAAGATTTCATTCGAACCGTAATCGTGGTAGGCGGGGATGTCGGCGGTGATAAGAACGGTGGGTTCTGTAGTCACTTCCCCTTCGGCGTTGAGATAGTTCCCGTCGTCGTCCTTTTGATACTGGTCGATCATCAACTGCTCGCTCTTGGGCACCACGATGCCGATGGTGTTGCCGGTCTTCGTGTTGCCCGCCGTTGCGCCGGTTTGATAGCTCACTACGCCGGTAATCGAGTTCTCACGCACGGTGAACCATACGTCGCGATCGGGGATCCCAAGCTGCGCCCTGTTTCTCCAGTCGCTGTTCTGGCTGCTCGTACCGTTCGTATAGAGCGTTTCGATCCTGTAAACGATATCTCCGTCTGCGGTCTTATATTCCACTGCCTCAATGCCGCGCCCCAGGCTGTCCTTGGCGGGGCGATTGGTCACACGCATCTGCACCCCTGTCGTGTTGTACGTCACATAGGAGGTTTCCTTGGTGGTTTGGTCCAGCTTGGGGATGAAATAAGTGGTGCTGTCACTGGGAACGCCCTTGGACTGGAGATAGGCGTCCGTATAGGGTTTTGTCGCACGATAAACCGGGTCTTGCACCACCGTGCCGTTCGCGTCCACCGCCTGGTACACATAGACCATCACGTTTTCTTTGTTCCGGCCGCTCCCGACGGTGGCGCCGGTCTGGTCCGCCACATAGCTCGTCTCGCCCTGGGTGCGCCATTCGTGTTCGTCCAGACCCCAGATCTGGCCGCCCACCATGTGGCCGACGTAGCCGCCGGCAAAGCCACGGGAGAGAATCTCCGTGGTATCGCTGTCCTGCGGATGCTCCGGCCGGTCGGAGGGACTCTGGGCGCGCACCGCGCCGCCGCAGGGGACGCAGGTGGTCTGGCTGTTGCGGATGGTGGGGATGAAGTCGCTCAGCAGGGTGGCCAGATTGTTCAGGTTCACCAGGCGATCCAGAATTCCGGCCTCGCCGACGGCGTTCGCCACGGAGCCGGGTTCCATCTCGCCCACATAGCCGCCCGCAGCCACTTCGCCCACGATGTACTCAAAGTTGCTGACGTTGCTGTCCTGCATGTGGCCGCCGGAGAGCTTCGCCACGAAGCCGCCGGCATAGGCCACGCCCTCGCCGTCGCCCATGTTGGCAGAGTTGGAATCGTTACCCGTTTCGTCCTTGCCGAAGTGTCCCTGCGGCGCGTTGATGCGCGGGGAAGCGATGATGTTGAAGCCGCCGGGCGCGCCCACCACGTCGCAGTGCTCCACCGTGGAGACCACCACGTTCAGGGCGCTGACCAGACTGGTCAGCGAAACCGCGTCGCCCAGCAGACTCAGGCCGTCGCCCACGGAGGCGGAGGAGCCCACGTCCATGAGACCCGCGTAACCGCCGGCATAGTATGCGCCCGCCACGGCGTACTCCATGTTCAGCGGGTTCACCGTGTAGCCGTCCCGGTTTTCATTTTTGAAGTGGAAGTTGTCGTCCTCCATGTACTCGTGGCCGTCGATGCGCTCCAGATAGTCCGGGTGGTAAATCACGCCGGTCTTGAGGTAGGTCACGTCGCTGTAGGAGACCTGGATGCCGCTGCCGTAGCCGATGAAGCCGCCGGCATAGCCCGCAGTGGCGGGGGCGGTATCGTTGGTGATGTTGTCGTCGCCGGTGGTGGCGTAGTCGTCCGCCGCGTAAACCGCATAGCCGTTGTTGACCGGCGTCTCACCGGTGGACAGGCTGGTGTAGTTTTCGTCCTCGGGATCGGAACTGCTCTTGACGCCGGCGTACATGATCATCGGCACATAGGAGTCGAACAGGCTGAGCAGACCGCTGAGGTTCAGACCCACGCCGTCCAAAAGCTGGATGCCGCCGCTGCCGGCGTCCGCCAGCGCGCCGGAGTAGACATGGCCGCCCCAGCCCCCGGCGTACATGCCGCCGCGGACGTAGCCAATGTTCTCCACCGACCAGGGGTTTCCGGGAACGCCGTAGCGGTAAGCGCCGCGTTCGGCCTCGCAGCAGTAGCAAGCGCAGGTGCTGTCATGCACGGTGCCGGTGGTCGCGTTGCCGGTGTTGAGATCGGTGCAGCCGCAGTCGGAGATCAGGGCGCTGTAGTTGGGCGCGTCCTTCGTCCCGGAGTTGTGATAGATATAATATGTACGGTCTGTATCGTGACCATAGTCGTGCTTATCGCCGTCCTTCGTCGTCTCCTTGTTGACGAAGCCGCTCTGGAAGTCGCCCGTGAAGCCGCCGGCGCACCAGCCCTCCACATAGCCGTTGTTGACATAGCCCACATGACAGCCGTTGAACTTCGGCACCAGATAGGGGGCCGCGCCCAGCAGATTGTCAACGCTCAGCAGCGTCAGCGCACCTGTCTCACCTTCCGACGCGGTCAGCAGTCCGCCGATGGTGGACTTGCCGACAAAGCCGCCGGCAATGCCGTCCCGCAGATTGGCCTTGACGTATTTCAGCTTCCGCACATGGCAGTCGTTGATCTCCACACTGTTGGCCACGCCCGCGAAGCCGCCGGCCACATAGTCCTCTTCGCCGGTGGGAAGCGTACCCTGGCCTCTTTCCGTCACGGTAAAGCCCTCGTCGGTGCCCTCTACCGTCACGCGGGTGAAGCTGGAGCGGATGCCCTGCACCAGGCCGGCCAAAGACCCGCTGAGATCCACCAGTTGGATACCCAGAAGCTGGACGTTCAGACCGCCGTTGCCGGTGCTCCCGGCGCCGCCGGCGCTGCCCGCGCTCAGCAGGTCGCCCGTGCCCGTCGCGCCGACAAAGCCGCCGACGTAGTTCCGGCCCGAGACCAGCGTCAGCTCCCGCAGCGCAACGTCGGTCACGTCGCCGCCCCGCGCCAGGCCGACGCCGCCGCCGGCGTAATCCAGCGTGGCGGTGACCCGGTAGCCGTCCTTGGTGCGCGTGGGGTCGAGGGGATAGCTGATGTCGTATTTTTTAAACTTTAAGTCATGGTCGCCGTTTGCCGGGATGAAGCACATGTCCTTGCTCCGCCCGGGCCCGTAATAGACGTTGCGATAGTCGGAGAGGCTGATGCCCCGGACGGTCACGTCCTCCAGCTTGAAGCCGGCAAACGCGGCAATGCCCAGGTTCAGCAGGCCGCCGCCGCTGGCGGTGCTCATCTCACCGGCCGCGCCGCCCGCGAAGCTCATGTCCGTGTGGACATCCACCAGATTCATTACCGTGTTGCAGCGGGGCAGCACGTTGGGCACGGGATGGCCTTTCTTCGAGTACATTTGAAGCTCTTTCATATTCGCCGCCGTGGATGCGGTGACATACGCGCCCTCGCCGTAGCCCACCAGACCGCCGGCGTAGCTGCCCTGGGTATTCACATTCACAGCACCGAGAATCTGGCAGCCCATGACAGCCGAGGGGGTGATGCCGGCCAGATCCAGCAGCGCGCCGCCGGTGCCGCCGCTGTTCAGCAGGCTGTTGAGCAGGTCTGCCACCGTACTCAGCAGATCGGCCTGCTGCTTGATGTGGTCGCCCAGGCTTGCGCCGGAACCCACCGTGGCTTTCCCCACGAAGCCGCCCACCATGTTGTAGCTCTTTTCAAACTTGCCCGCCCGGTCGCCATGCACCTCCAGCCTGGAGGCCTCGTCCACCGTGGCGTTGATGGCGTAGCTGTTGTTCATCTGGCCCACGAAGCCGCCCAGCGAGCTGTTGCCCTGCACCGTGATGTCGCTGTCCCGGATGGCGCACTCGATGAGCTGGGTGTTGCTGCACGGATACCGGGTCAGCTTGGAGAGATCCACGTTGACGCCCAGACCGCTCAGCAGGGTGTTGATCACGCCGTCCCGGGCGATGCCCGCGAAGCCGCCGCCGAACATTTCAGCCTCCACCACCAGATAGTCGGAGTTCGAAACCTCGCAGTCCAGCACCGTCGCGCCGGTCAGCGAACCGGCAAAGCCGCCTACGCCGTATTTGACCGCTTCGCCCGTGTGGTTCTTTTCGTTGGAAAGCGTGACGCGGTCCGCTGTGCAGTGCCGAATCTGCGGCGGCTGGTAATCCACCGGCGCAAAGAAACCCAGCTTCAGAATGTTGTCGGTGACGAGGGGGATGATGTCGTCCAGGCCGATCGCATCGAGAATCTGACTAAGACCCGGAATCGGAATGTTAATTGGACCAATTTGGATTCTGCCGCCAAGCAGACCATTGATAAACCCCAACGCATCTTTCAGATAACTCAACAGTTCCTTCAGGTAAATGGGAGTACCGGCAGCGCTGCCGACAAAACCGCCCTTTCCGACGATCAGACCGCCGTTCTCGGTGTTGACGCCCACCGAGCCGTCGGTGCCCGCCTCATACTTTGTTTCCGCAGTAATCACGGTGGCGCAGGACACCTCGCAGTAGTCCACCACGGCCGTGCCGTTGATCCGCCCGGCGAAAGCGCCGGTGGCCAGACCGCTGGGATCCGCGCTCCGGGGATCCAGCAGTCCCGTCAGATTCAGTTGAATGTCACCGCTCCCGGTGAAGCCGCCAAGGCTGCCCTGAATGATCACGTTCAGCAGCCCGTCGAGAATGAGGTCTAGCAGCGAACCCAGGGATTCCGTCAGAAGACTGACCAGGCTCTCCTTGTTGTATCCGTAGGTGGCGGTGTTCTCCACCACCAGATGCGACAGCTTCAGGTTCTTGACAACGGCATAGCTGTAGGCCTGGTTGTCGACGACTGTCCTGTTCGCCACTTCCAGGTAGTCGTCCGGGTTGCCGATGGTGCCGAAGAAGCCCACGCCGAATTCGCCGCTCTCATAGTCGATGCAGGGATCGTCGGTGATGTTGTTCCTGGTCTGCGGCGCTATGTTGATGTTGGAAAGCTCCGGTCTGCGGCAGTTGAAGATTGCCAGCGCTGCAGGGGTATCAGGGTCGTCCTTGCCAAGGATCGCGCTGATATCGCCGACGCTCTGATTGGAAGCCGGAACCTCGGTATACTCTGCTTTCTCCTCGGCATTCAGCGCGCCGTATTCCTCCCCAGTGAGATACTTCGGCAGCGCGTCAAATTCCTTCTGGCTCAGCACGGAAGAGAGCGCGTCCTTCTTGACATAAACCGGAGTCCCGGAAGCAGCGGCGTCTTCGTACTGGGCCTTCACCGCCTCGTTCTTCGTATCATAGTCTTCCGCGCTGATATAGACCGGCAGCGCGTCAAAATCAGCCTGAGCCATCTCCCCTTCCAGGCTTGCCTTTTTCACATAGACCGTCAACCCGGCCGCCAGAGCGTCCTCGTATTGCGCCCGCTCGCCTGCGCTCAAAGCAAGATACGCTTCCCGGCCGACGTACTTGGCCAGGCTTTTGAACGCTCCCTGGGTAATCCCGGACGCCGGCGTGTCGTTTTTGACGTAATAGCTCTCGTCAGAGGTGATGCCGTACATGGTACCGGTGAACATCAGGGGCTTCCAGTTCTTGTCGGGGCGATCCGTCAGCGACATGTCGATGTCGCGGAAGATGATGTAGTTGCCGTCTTTGGTGTAGGTGCTGGTGCCATCGGCGGAGGTGGTATATGTTTTATCGGTTGTTTGTGTCGATGCATTGTACGTCACAGAATAGCGATCATACTGTGCCCAGTCACGATCCACAACGCCGCTGCCGTTTTGAGTTCTCAGCCTAACATCGCCATAATAGCCTGAGTTCTTAGCCAGAAGCGGCTGATTGCCATTCAGATCCGCGTCTCCGGGATAAACAACCATAGGACTGTTCAGTTTGTCATAGACATCCCAAATGTCCGATACGGTTATCCCCATCCCTGAGTAGAAATCACCCACCTCATCAATTTTATATCGTCCATCTTCAGTGCGTCCGGGGGCAAGATAGTTAGGTAAGTTTTCAAGCTTGATCCAGCGTGGAGCCCCAGTATCTATATATCTCCCAAGAGTATCGCTCCATACTTGAACATGAACCGTGCCTTGCCCCACCACATAGATGGGCTTATTGACTGCCAAGTTCCCACTGTCCGAGTTGATGGCGTCCAACTGCTGGCGGTTGCCGATCAGGATGTAGTCAGTGCCGCTGACGTTCTTGGTGACCTGGCCCGCATAATCGCGCCCGTCCAGGTCGCCGGCGCCCCGCGTGGCTGCCTTCATCGGCGCGCCCAGGCGGAACAACGTAAGAATTTCGGCATTGCTGTCACTGTAGTCCACGGAATCGTTCACGGGATCGCCGACGCCGCTCAGGGCCGCGTCGCCCTGGCTGCCATCGGGGAAGACGTACAGACCGGTGCCGAAGGTGCTGACCTCGATGTCGCCGGTCATCAGGGGCGCGCTGTCGCCGCGCTGCGCGTTGGCATACTCCAGCAGCTGCAGCGGGTTGTGGATGAAGATGGTGTTCGTCTCCGGGTCGTAGATGCGCTCCTCGTCGCCCGGCTGTGTCCGGCCCGTGAAGGAGCCGGTGAAGTCCTCGGGCAGCGTCCAGCAGTTCTCCTTGGGCAGGGGAATGTCGCACTCCAGGTAATAGTTGGCGTCGCTGGTGTAGCGGACCATGTCGCCGTTGGGATAGTAATAGTATTTGCTCTCGGTCAGGGCGGTGCCCTCATCGGGCGCGTCCGTGGGTTCGTTCACGGGCTCGTCCGGCTGCTGGCTCAGGTCGCCGGTCTCTGGGCCTTCCACCACGTCCGGGTCGTCGATCAGCTCCGGCTGGGCCGCGGGGGGCGCGGCTTCGCCGTCCTCGGGTTCCGCGATCTCTTCCGGCTCGGCGGGTTCGGCGGCGGGGGCGGGCTCTTCGTTGTTCTCGTCGTTATTATAATATGTATCGGCGTCAGCGTCGGGCTCGGTGGGGCTGGTCCCGGTGGCGGCGGGAGCCTCCGGCTCCTCGCTGTCCTGCGCGGGAACAGCGTCGGGCGCGGGCTCTGCGTCGGTGGGGGCGGTTGCGGATTCCCCGGCGGCAGCAGGAAGCGCCGGCTCCGCTGCGGTCTGCGCGGGGTCGGTCATGGGATCGGGATCGGTCTCCGGCTGCGCTTCGCCCTGGAGTTCGGCGGGGGCGTCTTCCTCCGCCAGCTCCTGCGGCGCGGCTTCCTCGCCCGTCACTTCCGCCACGGCGGCGGCCAGCGTAGCCGTCACGGCGCGCTGGGGGGCGGCGGTGTCGCGCACCAGCACGCGGGACAGCGCACGGCCCAGGGCCTGGGTCAGCAGCGTTTCGCCGATCTGCTCCGGCACTTCGGGCAGCGCGGAAGCCTCCGGCGCTGCAATCTGCTCCGGCTCGTCCGGCTCGGTGGGCTGCTCAGGCTGCTCCGGCTCGGCGGGCTGCTCCGGCTGCTCGACCTCGGCGGGCTGCTCCGGCTGCTCGGCCTCGGCGGGCTGCTCGGGCTCCTCCACCTCGGCGGGCTGTTCAGGCTGCTCGACCTGGGCGGGCTGCTCCGGCTGCTCGGCCTCGGCGGGCTGCTCCGGCTGCTCGACCTGGGCGGGCTGCTCCGGCTCCTCACCCCAGTCCGGGGCTTCGGGGGCGTCGGCTTCCCGGTTGTCGGCATAGCCGTGGAACACGTCCTCCGCCTCCACGGGCAGACCCGTGCCGATCAGGGAGAGCATATCGTAGTTATAGATGTGGATGTAGCCGTCGTCCCGGTAGGGGGCGCTGAGGCGGGACACCTGGTTCAGGAGGCCGGTCAGCGGCGAGACGCGCTCCGCCTGCAGCAGGGCGTCGGGGTCTTCGCTCTGCTGCGCATCCTCCGGCGCTTCGCCCGGCTGCGCATCCTCCGGCTGCTCCGGAAGCTCGGCCAGATCGGGGGCCTCCGCAGCGTCGGCCTCCTCGCCCTGGATCTCCTCCGGCTCCGTGGACTGGATCAGCTCTTCCAGACCCGCGACCGCCGCGACGGCATACGAGGCAGGCTCGTAGGACGCCGAAACCGCCCCGTAGTCGAAGAACATCACCAGTACCAACACCAGTGAAATGATCTGTCTCAGTTTTTTCATCATGTCAACCATCCGTTTCCGCGCACCGCTGTTGTTCCCGAAAGCTTGTTGTGTCCGCTGGTTTTGTGTGGGTCCGGCTTCCCTTTTTCTTATAAGGTAAACGCCCCCACATTCATGGACATTGTACAGTGTAGCTAAGACTTTGTCAAGTTCTTCCCAAGCTGTCTGTGCTTTTTGGTCAGGTTGTCGGAGTCCGACCCCCGAAATTTATTACAAATTTGCAAAAATTTCCTCCTGGATAAGCGGAATTTCCGGTGCTTTTTGTCATATACGTTAAATTTTTCTCAGAGGGGGGGCAGCGTTGCGCACCGGCGCATAGACTGCGCTAGGGGGAGGCGCAAGCCCTCCCCACCGTCGAAAGGAGGGATCGAGAGATGGAGACATGCGAACCCATGCACGTCGTGCGCCCCTGCCAGTCCTGCCAGCCGGAGCAGCCGCCCTGCCCCGCCGGGGCCTGCTGCTGCATCCCCCTGCGCCCGCTGGCTGCCATGGACAACGCCACGGAGGGCACCCTGGTCCGGCAGTTCAATCGGCTGCTGGCGGCCATGCGGAATGCGGGCCTGATGGAGCGGTAAAAAAAGTTGTCAATGAGAAGCGTCCCATTGACACGCATGGACAAGGTTGACTTTCCCGTCTGCGCGGATATAATACTGGTATCTGAGCGCCGACACAACACGATATTTGATTCACAGGAGAAGCAACATGAACGAAACACGCGACGAAGTCCCCCAGGGCTGCACCCATGACTGCGCCAGCTGCTCCGCCGGCTGCGCCTCCCGGCAGGAGCCGCAAAGCCTGCTGGAACCCATGAACGAACACTCCGACATCCGCAATGTGGTGGCGGTGGTCTCCGGCAAGGGCGGCGTGGGCAAGAGCCTGGTCACCGCGCTGCTGGCCGCCGGGCTGAATCGGGCCGGGCGGCGCGTGGGCGTGCTGGACGCGGACATCACCGGGCCCTCCATCCCCCGGGTCTTCGGGCTGGAGGGCCAGCAGGTGATGGACAGCAGCTACGGCCTGCTGCCCCTGCGCACGGAGGCGGGCCTGGAGGTCATGAGCCTCAATCTGCTGCTGGAGGACCCCAGCGCTCCGGTGCTGTGGCGCGGGCCGGTCATCGCCGGGGTGGTGCGCCAGTTCTGGCACGAGGTCTGCTGGGGCGTTCTGGATGAACTGTTCATCGACATGCCCCCCGGCACCGGCGACGTGCCCCTGACCGTATACCAGAGCCTCCCCATCCGGGGCATTGTCATCGTCACCAGCCCCCAGGAGCTGGTGGGCATGATCGTGGAGAAGGCCGTGAACATGGCCGAGCTGATGGGCGTCCCGGTGCTGGGGATCGTGGAGAACATGAGCTATTACGAGTGCCCGGACTGCGGGGCGCGCCACGCCCTCTTCGGCGAGAGCCATGTGGAGGAGATCGCCGCCCGGCACGGCATCCAGACCGTGGCCCGCATCCCCCTGGACCCGGCCATTGCCCGGGCCGCCGACGCGGGGGCCCTGGGGGACCTGGAGGCCCCCTGGCTGGAGGGCCTCAGCGCCGCGCTGCTGCGCCGCCTGGAAGGGGAGGCCAAGTGAAGGTCGCAGACGTCTATCAGCAGTATTTCGCCGCGCTCTGCCAGCAAAATGGCACGGAGCGCCGGGCCGTCAGCGTCACGCTGACGGCCACGTCGGAGGCGGGCACGGTGCGCTATGAAGCCGCCGTCAGCTTCTTCCCCCATGCGGACGCGGAGGACTACGCCGTCAGCTATGACGTGTACGCGGCCAGGGAGCTGTATGCCGCCAGGGGGCGGCGCTCCAAAAAGCGGGAGGCGGCGCTGCTGGAAACCCTGCCCGCCCAGGCGGACGCCCTGGCGGCGTCTCTGGGGGGCAGCATCTTCTGGGACCGGCCCCTGCGGGAGGCGCGGTACGGCTGAAGCTTTTTGCAACAAACAAGCGGCGGGGGCAAGCCCCCGCCCTGCTTGATACGGATGAAAGGGACATTTTCATGGGAGAGATCATACGCGCCGTGGCGGCGGAGGACAACATCAAGATCGCGGTCATCACCGCCCGGGACATGGTGGAGCGGGCCAGGCAGATCCACGGCCTCAGCCCCACCGCCAGCGCCGCCCTGGGGCGGGCGCTGCTGGGGGCCTCGCTGCTGGGCAACGCCCTCAAAGGGGAGCGGGACACGCTGACCCTGCGCCTGAACGGCGGCGGCCCGGCGGGGACCGTGGTGGCCATCTCCGACAGCGCGGGCAACGTCCGGGGCTGCATGGACGCCCCGGAAGCCGACCTGCCCACCCGTCCCGACGGGAAGCTGGACGTGGGCGGCCTCATCGGGCGGGACGGGACCCTGACCGTCAGCCGGGACCTGGGCCTGCGGGAGCCCTACATCGGCAGCGTGCAGCTGGTCTCCGGCGAGGTGGCGGAGGACCTGGCCGCCTACCTGGCGGAGAGCGAACAGATCGGCGCGGCGGTGGGTCTGGGGGTGCTGGTGGACACGGACAAGTCCATCCGCGCCGCCGGGGGCTTCCTGGTGCAGCTCCTGCCCGGCGCGCCGGAGGACCTGGCCGCAAAGCTGGAGGAGAACATCCTGCTGATGGACCAGCTCACCACCATCCTGGACGAAGACGGGGCCGAGGCGGTGCTGGAGCAGGTGCTGCGGGGCCTTTCCCCGCGCATCCTGGCGCGGGAGCCGGTGGCCTATCGCTGCTATTGCAGCCGGGCGCGGGTGGCGGAGGCCCTGCGCAGCACCGGCGCGGAGGCCCTGCGGGAACTGGCGGGGGAGGACCGGGCCGTGGAGATCCGCTGCCAGCTCTGTGGCACGGCCTACAGCTTCCCCCCGGCGGAGCTGCTGGCCCTGGCGGAGGAGGACGGAACCGATGAAGCTGATTCAACTCACAAAAGAATATGAAGCCCAGCTGGTGGAGATGCTGGACGAATGGAAGGAAGACCAGGAGCGCAACCACACGAACCACTCCCCCTGGGCCGTTTTCCGAAACGACTGGCACGATTTTGACAATTACCTGGCAAATCTGGAATGGAAGACCGAAACGCCGGACCGGGTGCCGGACTCCGTCTTCTTCCTGCTGGACGAGGACCGAAACCGCCTCCTGGGCGCGGTGAACATCCGCCACAAGCTGAACGCCGCCCTGCTGCGAGAGGGCGGCCACATCGGCGACGGCATCCGCCCCAGCGAACGCCGAAAAGGCTACGGCACGGAATTGATCCGCCTGGCGCTGCGGGAGTGCAGGAAGCTGGGGATCCGGCGGGTCCTCATCACCTGCGACAAGGACAACGTCGGCTCGGCCCGGGCCATCCGGAAAAACGGCGGCGTGCTGGAAAACGAGTTCGTCAACGCCGACGGGGAGATCGAGCAGCGGTATTGGGTGGAAGTGTAAGGGCGGAAGCGCCGGGTTTGGAAGCGCCTGTTTCCATGCGGCGGCAAAGAAACCCGTCTGAGACGGCTCCTGTTTGGATCAAAAAAAGGGCTGAAGCGGTTTCCCGTTCCGCTTCAGCCCTTTTTGCGCCTTGCGCACGCCTGGCCCCCCTTACGCCGTCTCAGGCGCGAACTCCGGCTGGACGCATTCCAGATGCTTTCCGGTTGCAACCAGGTGATCAATGTCAGCATAGGCGTTCTCGATCCGCTCCTGATGATATTGGAAGTAGCCGCCATAGATCTCGTCCGTAATGCCCTTTGCATCCCATTCCCGAAGCACGTCGCCGGTGCGCCTGTTCCTGGCACAGGCGTAGTTCTCGATCAAAAAGAGAAAGAATCTCAGCTCCTCCGTCATGTCATTCCCCCCTGATATACGCGGATTCGCGTGGGTCGCCCGTGATCTGCTCGGCCTCCCACATATCAAATACGGCCCGCTCCGGGAAACACAACAGGCCGCATTCGGCGTCCTCCAGCAGTTCGTGGGTCTGCGAAGTCAAAAAACGTCTGGCTGCTTCCAGGGGAGGCAGATTGTATTTTTCGATGATCCGCTGGATCACTTTGCGATCATAGTAGTCCGTCGCAAAATATACGGTTTTCTTCATACCATCCTCACCTCTGTGAAATGCAGGAGGGAAAGCGCCCGCTCCGTCCGAAAGGTGTACTGATCCTGAAGTCTTTGCGTCAACAGGTTCCGGACGGTGGTCTCCGCGTCCACATATCCGTCCAAATAGAGCAGAATCGTGGGAAAGGTCTGGTCATTCGCCACGGGGCCGACAATCACATCCCAGGTATCCTGTGGCGCGGTGCCGTTTCGGTGCGCGGCCACGAAATCCAGCCAGGCCGCGTCCGCCCGCGCAAAGCGAAGGGTCTTCAAGTGGCCCAGCTCCGTTTCGTCCACATCATAGCACGATACACAGGGCGCGCCTTGCCTGCGGATGCGGGACGTCCGTTTCGCCCAGGAGGCAGCCTGGGCAAAGCTGCTGGTGGTATAGAAGCCTTTTCCAAAGTCCAGTTCGCGCTGGAGTTTCAGCAGCCGCGGCTCTTTGACCGCAAGATTGCTTCCGTGATAGAGGATCATGTCGGGTTCGCCTCCTTTGCATCCCGCCGTGTCGCCGGGGGCGCGGCTTGCTTCTCTCTGCGCCGTGTCGCCGTCTATATGGAAATAGCCTTGATTTCATAGGAAATCAAGGCTATTGTCTGGAGCTGCTGGGCAGATTCGAACTGCCGACCTCATCCTTACCAAGGATGCGCTCTACCGACTGAGCTACAGCAGCATACTTCCCTCCCGGTGGGAGGGAAGCTGTGTGGCGACCGAGAAGGGGCTCGAACCCTCGACCTCCAGCGTGACAGGCTGGCGTTCTAACCGACTGAACTACTCGGCCACAAGCGCTTGATTAATATAGCAAACCTTTGGCGATCTGTCAAGGGGTTTTTCAAATTTTCTCGCTTGATTGCCCTGTTTTTTTGTGATAGAATGAAGCATCACATCCGGCGGCCCGGGTTTTGCGCCGGGAGAGGGGGAGGGCGCGGCATGAAGCGACGGGTTCTGGCGCTGCTGCTGTGCGCGGCGCTGCTGGCTGTGCCCCTGGGCTCCGCCAGCGCCGAGACGCGGCTGACCTTCCTCTCCGTCAACGACCTGATCCCCCCGGAGCTCATCAACACCGCCGTGTCCTGGGGCGGGCGCATCTATGTGCCCTGGCAGGTCTTCGCCAACTACGGCCTGGGCATCGGCTACAACTACTACGGCGCGGCCCAGACGGCCTATCTTTACAGCTACGACCTTCAGCTCTTCTTTGAGCTGAACACCGGCCGCTGTTTCGACGGGGAGGACAACTCCTACTCCATCCCCGCCATTTACTCCGGCGGCGCGGTCTATCTGCCGCTGCGCATGGTGTGCAGCTTCTTCGGCCTGCGCCTCAGCACCATCGGCGGCAGCGAATACGGCGACATCCTCCGCGTCAGCAGCGAGGCGGTGCTCTCCGACGAGGAGCTGCTGCGGGCCGCGCAGAATTTCATGCGGCGCTACTATCTGCTCTACAACGCCCCGGAGCCCAGCCCCAGCCCTTCGCCCACGCCCACGGCGGCTCCGCCCCCTGTGACGCCCGTCCCGCCGTCCCCCAGCGCCACGCCCAGCCCGGCCCCCGTGCCGACGCCCGCGCCCAGCCCTTCGCCCACGCCCACGCCCCTGTCCCACGCCGGGGACACGCTGACCCTGAGCTTCACCGGACTGCCGGACGCGGCCATGCTGGACGCGCTGGCGGCGGCGGGGGTGCGCAGCTGCTTTTTCCTGACGGCGGCGGAGCTGGGCCGAGACCCGGAACTGCTGCGCCGCATGGCCGGGGAGGGGCACAGCTTCGGCGTGCGCGCTGCGGGCGACCCGGCGGCGGACTGGGCCGCAGCCGCGCCGCTGCTCTTTGAGACCACCCGGACCCTGACGCTGCTGCTGGACGCAGGGACGAACATAGCGGAGGCGGCGGCCTTTGCGGAGGCGGAGGGCCTGGTCCTCTGTTCCGCGGACCGGGCCACGGCGGCGGACACGGCGGGGGCGGAGTGGCTGGCCGTCAGCTGGCTGGAAGCGCCGGGCCACGCGCTGCGCCTCCGGCTGGACTGCGCCTCCCTGGACGGCCCGGCCCTGGCCAGGGTCCTGCAGCGCGTCCGGGAACTGAATTACACCGTCCTGCGCCCCCGGGAGACGGGGGGCTGAGGAACGCAGAAGGAAGAAGGGAGCAAGCATGAGATCCTCCGACGGAACACGCTTTGTCTATGAAAAATCTCCGCTGGTGGAGGTCATCTGCCAGCTGCGCTATCCCCCCATCCTCTCCATCGACACAAAGACCCCCGCCGACTTTCAGGACACGGTGCGGGAGACCTTCCCCCGCTATCAGCGCAGCGTGGAGAAGGGCAAGGACGGGGAGGAAGTGCGCAACCACGCCTTCATCTCCGAGGACGGGGGCTACAAGCTCTCCCTGACCCGGAGCTTCATCGCCCTGTCCACCATGCGCTACACCAACTGGGAGGACTTCGCCCTGATGCTGGACGAACCTTTGGGGCAGTTCATCCGCCTCTACCGCCCGGCCTATTTCGAGCGGGTGGGGCTGCGCTACGTCAACGCCGTGAACCGCACGCGGCTGGAGCTGGGCGACCGGCGCTGGAACGACCTGTTCCAGCCCCAGTACCTGGGCGTGCTGGACGACGACGGCGTGGACGAGAGCCAGGTGAACCAGTGCTCCGTGGACGTGCAGATGCGCCTGGACGAGCGGGCCCAGCTGAAACTCCACGCCGGCCCCGGCCGCCTGAGCCGCACGGTGAAGACCCCGGAGGGTCTGCGGAACATCCAGGACCCGGAGGTGCATTTCATCTTCGACCAGGATCTGTACGCCGGGGGGAACATCAAGCTGCCCGGCGTCATGGAGACCCTGTCCTCCCTGCACCGCCATGCCGACCGCCTCTTCTCCGAGGCCATCACCGATGTGCTGCACACGGCCATGGAGCCGGTGGAGGTGTCGGCGTGACCATGGACGAGCTGAGGGCCGTCTTCGCCAGCAACCTGATCCGGCTGCGCTCCGCGGCGGGCTGGACCCAGGCCGAGCTGGGCGAGCGGCTGCACTATTCCGACAAGTCCGTCTCCAAGTGGGAGCGGGCGGAGGCCATCCCCGACGCGCTGGTGCTGAAGACCATGGGGGAGCTGTTCTCCGTCACGGTGGACGAGCTGCTGCGCAGCCACGACGAGTGGAAGCCCAAGGCCGACCAGCGCAGCGACCTGCGCTACAACCCCATGTTCATCATCCTCTGCGCCCTGGTGGGGCTGTTCACGCTCTGCCTGCTGAGCTTCATCATCCTCTGGCTGCTGGACGACGTGGAGTGGCTCCTGCTCTATGCCGCCGTCCCCGCCGACCTGATCGTGCTGCTGGTGTTCAACACCATCTGGTATCGGGGGCGGCACAACCTGTACATCATCATGGCCCTGGTGCTGTCCCTGATTTTGCTGGCCTTCTTCCTCTTTGGCCGCTGGCAGCTCATTTTGCTGCTGCTGCCCCTGGAGCTGCTGGTCTACCTGGCCTTCAAAATCCGAAAAACCAGGGACAAAACCTGACTCTACGATTCGTAGACCCCCGTTCCACCGGGGGTCTGCGGCGTTTTTCAGGAAGTAGAGTCCCAAAGACGGGGCGTAGCTTGCCAGAGCGGGCGCGCCGGGTTACAGTCAGGATGAAGACAAATCCTGTGGATCGACACAGAGCGAGGAGGCTCCCCGAATCATGAGCTATGTTTTGAGTTGCAGTTCCACGGCCGATCTCAGCCGCGAACACATGGAAGCGCGTGACATCCACTACGTCTGCTTCCACTACTATCTGAACGACAAGGAATACCCGGACGATCTGGGCCAGAGCATCCCCTTCCCGGACTTTTACAGGGCCATGAGCGAAGGGGCGGACACCCGCACCAGCCAGATCAACATCTCCGAGTATCTGGACTATTTCGAGGGCTTTCTGTCCCGTGGCCTGGACGTGCTGCACCTCACCCTCTCCACCGGCATCTCCGGCACCTACAACTCCGCCATGGACGCGGCGAACATCTGCCGGGAGCGCTACCCGGAGCGGAAGCTCTATGTGGTGGACTCCCTGGGGGCCTCCTCCGGCTACGGCCTGCTGATGGACACCCTGGCCGACAAGCGGGACGCGGGCATGGACATCGACGCGCTGCGGGACTGGGCGGAGGAACACAAGCTCTGCCTCCACCACTGGTTCTTCTCCACCGACCTGACTTTCTACGTCAAAGGCGGGCGCATCTCCCGCGCCGCCGGGATCTTCGGCGGGATGCTGAACATCTGCCCCCTGCTGAACATGGACGACCTGGGCCGCCTGATCCCCCGCAGCAAGCTGCGCGGCAAGGCCCGCGTCATCAAAGAGATCGTGGAGCGCATGGCCGCCCACGCCCGGGACGGCGAGAACTACGACGGCAAGGTCTACATCAGCCAGTCCGCCTGCATGGACGACGCCAAAGCCGTGGCCGCCCTGGTGGAGGCCCGCTTCCCGAAGATGCAAGGCAAGGTGGAGATCAACCACATCGGCACCACCATCGGCAGCCACACGGGCCCGGGGACCGTGGCGCTGTTCTTCTGGGGAGATCAACGCGTGCGGTAAAAAAACGCCGGGGGAAGCGTTTTTTCATAGCTTGGGCGCGCTGCGGGGTTTCGCAGCGCGCCCATTTGGCTGTGGGGACGGTTCTCGTTCAAATTTTTTCGGCGAAAACGCAGGATTTCTCTGTAGGGGGCGGCGTCCCGACGCCCCGGCAGCAACGCCAAAGGCGAGCGGCCACGTCCGGCGAATCCGCAGCCGTCTATTGTAGGGCGCGCCGACCCCGGCGCGCCGCGCAGCAGTACCGAAGACAAGCCACCACGTCCGGCGAATCCGCAGCATCTCATTGTAGGGAAAGGGCTTGCCCTTTCCGCGCAGCACACGGTCCGACATGGCAAAACCCGGGCGAATGCGCTACACGGTTTGCGGATTCGCCCGGGGTTGGCGGATATCGGGGCATTCCCTGCCAGAAGGGGCAAGCCCCTTCCCTACGGGGAAACGCTTGCGAATTCGCCCAACCTTGCGGAAAAACGGGGGGGTTGCTGCGCGGCGCGCCGAGGTCGGCGCGCCCTACAACGTGGATCATGCGGATTCGCCGAACGTGGTGCATGGGGGTTGGCGCCTACTGCGCGGAACGCCGGGGACGGCGTTCCCTACCGGGCGTGTGCGGATTCGCCTGGGGTTGTGCGTGGTT
>Ga0310697_10001446_pt1 | contig 27850 bp, 26 predicted proteins | sample 172DNAGHGlowgp2_FD_203883 | JGI IMG/M metagenome (GOLD analysis project Ga0310697, IMG submission 203883) | Sheep rumen microbial communities from Palmerston North, Manawatu-Wanganui, New Zealand - 1728 DNA GHGlow gp2 (v2) (version 2) | ecosystem: Host-associated > Mammals > Digestive system >...
TGATCTCTGCCGATGCCAGTGAACTGCTTGCTGCGGTTATTGATGCCAATCCTAAGTTCCATAAACTCTATCAAATGTATAAATTAGTCGCTTGATGAATGAATATTCACTTGCGAAAGTTCAGTAATATCATTTTTCCAAGATTGTTGCTTTCCTCGTATTCCCACTCCCACACTTAGGACAGTGCGGCAGGTTGATGCCTGCCCTGATGCCGCCCTCGGTGTAGAAGGTTTCGAAGGTTTCGCCACAGTCCTTGCACTTGAATGTTGCTTTTCCCATTTTTGTGAGCATGATATGTTCCTCCTTTCTTTAGTTATTCCTGCCAGAGGGGTGAACCGTCACTGTGGGTGAAGGCTTTGACAAGGGCATCCATGCCTTCCTGATTGCCAGCATTCTTGGCACGAAGGAAGGCGGCTTGGGGCACGCCACGGGAGTTTCCGTAAGGGTGCTGGATACCGGGATAGTTCTTGTTTATCCAATCGGTCAGTTCTTCAGAGGTCATGGCCTTGCCCTGTCGCGTCAAAGAGACTGCAAGTTCTATGACGCCTTCATATACCTTTTCCTTTAATACTGTTTCTGTCATCATTGTTTTAAGTTTTTAGTCCCTATATACAGTGAGGCGCAGACTCGCGCCAATATTCTGCAACGGAGGTCCTGAGAAAACCTTGAAAACGGAATATGACAGAAGTCCGCGCCTAATATGCGCGGAAACAACTGCACGACATTCTCCGTTTCCAGTTTTTGCCCTTGAGGGCAAGGAATTTCTCAGGTTCCCGTTTGGTGAGAATGAAGCACGGTGCTTCGCTTTAAGTATATCAATTTGACAATGGTCGAAACCATATCCGCTTGCAAAGATAGTGAATCTTTTTGAATAGACAATACTTTTCTGCGAAAAAAGTTGTATAACTTCTGTCAATATCCCATTATCGAGTCAGAATACATCAGCCAGCATCATCAGCGTAGCCATTGAGAGTCGTTTCCTTTTCATTTTATTTTTCGTTATATTTGATTGATGGTGCAAAAATAATACGTGGCTATGCGAAAGTTCCGCATAGCCACAACATTTTTACTAAGAGCACAGTGGAGACTATTGTGCATTGCACCATGTTTATACGCAAGAGAAAGATGGCAAATATTTTTTTCTTTCATTTTACCGTCACTACTGCAATACTGCCTGATAATAAGAATGTTACGAGTGGCAGCAAAGTGGCAGTAACTGAGTTAGATGCTACAGCGAAAAAACTTACGATAATATAGTTGTTAGCATTGTAAGCTTTGATGGGTTGATGCCGAGTCTGCATGATTTTCCACCGTGGGAAAGCCATGATATATACCGACAATCGATCCGTTCCCACGGTGGGAAAGAGCAGATAGTAGCGGCAGCAAGCAGGCTGGCCGTGATGGTCAGTCTGCTCTTTTGTTTGTCACGTTGTGACATGTGACATGTTACGTTCTGCTATAAATGAAGTGTAGAAAAATGTTAATAACATAACATTAGCGTAGTTAAAGGAAAAAGTAAAAAAAGTTAAGCAGCAGCAAAATCTCTAATCTCTAAACGCTAAACTCTAAACTTTATCGTAACTTTGCACCCGAAAATGAAAACTGGACTGAAACGACACATCTCCGCATGGCTTCTTTTGGCTGTGTTCGTGCCAATGCTGGTGCTTACGGCATTGCATACGCACGCCGTAGCCTCGTCAGTAAGCGACGAGTGCGTGGAGTGCGTCAACCACCAGCCGCACAGCGGTCACTTGACGGCTACTACCCAGACGCTGACCGACTGCGTGCTCTGCCAGTTCTTCTCGCTACAGTATCTTGAGACTGCTGTCGCCACACTGGCGGCTTCTGTCGGTCTCGCGTTTCTGACGTGCCGCACGAATACGGTAACATGTCCGACACGTCCTCAAACGCTTCATGCTTCGCGTGCCCCGCCGTTTTGTTGACCTACTGAATTTCTCCATGAGAAAGCGAAACACAAGTAAGCAACAAAACAACAAAATAACCAAATGACAAGAAAATATATTTTTCTGCCATTGCTGGCTGTATCAGCAAGCGTGGCAGCACAGGACGTGGCAGACACCGCCGACGTCTTCTTCCAGCATCTGGAACTGAACGAAGTAGTAGTAACAGGTCTGACGGGCGAAACCCGACTGAGCCACTCACCGGCTCCCGTCAGCATCATCTCCAACCGCACCCTGAACGCTACGGCAGCCACCAATCTCATTGATGCCATTGCCAAACAGCCGGGCGTTGCACAAATCACCACGGGCAGCGGCATCTCGAAACCCGTCATCCGCGGTCTGGGCTACAACCGCATCGTCACCATCAGCGATGGTGTGCGCCAGGAGGGCCAGCAGTGGGGCGATGAGCACGGCATAGAAATAGACCCCCAGGCCGTCAGTTCGGTGGAGATACTGAAAGGTCCTGCATCGCTCATGTACGGCTCCGACGCCATGGCAGGCGTGTTGCTGTTCCACCCGGCACGCATCGCACCGCTGGGCACCCTGCAGGGCAGTCTGACCACCGGTTACCAGACCAACAACGGACTTTTCGACTACTCCGCAGCCATTGGCGGCAACCATCAGGGCTTCGTATGGAACGCACGCTGGAGCCAGAAGCTGGCCCATGAGTACAAGAACCACGACGATGGCTACGTGCCGGGCACGCAGTTCCGCGAACAGGCATTCAATGCCATGATAGGACTGAACAAGCGGTGGGGCTACAGTCACCTGACGCTGGGCTACTACCACCTGCAGCCGGGGATTACTGAGAACGAAAACGAAAACGAAAACGAAGACGAAGACGAAAACGGGAACAGGAACGACAACTACTCCTACGGCATCAGCCTACCCTTCCAGCACGTCCACCACTACAAGGCCATCTGGGACAACTCCTTCTGGCTGGGCGAGAACCGTCTGAAAGCCATCGTGGGCTACCAGCAGAACCGGCGCAAGGAGTATGAGGAAAGCGCCGACGAGTACTCACTCTACTTCCGGCTGCACACGGTGACGTACGATGTGCGCTACCTGGTGGAGAACCTGGAGGGATGGAAACTTGCCACTGGCGTGGGTGGTATGTGGCAGCGCTCGGAGAACCTTGGCGAGGAGGCGCTCATCCCTGCCTACCAGCTGTTGGACGCGGGTGTCTTCGTGACGGCAGCCCACGACCTGGGACCCGTCCACGTGGAGGGCGGACTGCGCTTCGACCGGCGCATGCTGCACAGCTATGCGCGTACGGACGACGGCGTGGAGCGCTTTGCCGACTTCAAGCGAAACTTCAACGGACTGACAGGCAGCATAGGAGCCGTCTGGCAGGCCACCCCGGGACTGAACGTCCGACTGAACCTGGCACGTGGGTTCCGGGCGCCCAACCTCAGCGAGCTGGGCAGCAACGGCGAGCACGAGGGTACCATACGCTACGAACGGGGCAACCCCAACCTCAGCGCGGAGCATAGCTGGCAGGCGGACTTAGGACTGGACTTCTCGTCGGATCACCTCAGCGCACAGCTCACGCTCTTTGCCAACCGCATCGGCAACTTCATCTACGCCGTGCGGGACCTCAGCAGCGAGACGGGCGATATAGCCGACGAGGGACTGCACTTCTACCGCTACCAGCAAGGCGACGCACGGCTGCTGGGATTCGAGGCGATGGTGGACCTGCACCCTATTCACCAGCTGCACTTCGAAAACACGTTCTCGTATGTCGATGCCCAGCAGCTGCACCAGCCGGAGGAGACACGCTACCTGCCCATGACACCTGCTCCGCGCTGGACATCGGAACTGAAATACGAGCTGTCGCACCATTCACAACTCACTACTCACCATTCATCCTTCCGGCTCTGCAATTCGTACGTGGCAGCCGAGATGGAACTGAACCTGGCGCAGAACCACTACTACCGTGCCGACCTGACGGAGACACGCACACCAGCCTATGCCCTCTGGAACCTCACGGCAGGTACCGACCTGCACATCAAAGGCCGGCACGTATGTTCGCTCTACGTCACCTTGCAGAATGTCTTTGACCGCACGTACCAGAACCACCTGTCACGACTGAAGTACATCGACTACACCAGTAGTCAAGGCCGACAGGGATACAGCAACATGGGGCGCAACCTGTGTCTGCGGCTCACGCTGCCACTGAGATTATAGGGGGAGTTAAAGGAGTTAGGGGGAGTTAGGGAGGAGTTAAGGGACTATCTCCCCGTCGAACACGAATGCTGCGGGACCCGTCAGATAGACATGACGGTCTGTCTCGCACCACGCTACGCTGAGCGTACCGCCATCCATGACAATCTGCGACTGACGACCGGCACGGCCTGTGACAGCGGCGGCAACTGCCGTTGCACAGGCTCCTGTGCCGCAGGCCTGCGTGATGCCGCTGCCGCGTTCCCAGACACGGGTACGGATGGTGCCGTCGGCATCCACCCTGGCAAATTCTATGTTGCAGCGCTGCGGGAAAGCCGGGTGGTGTTCCAGCGCAAGACCTTTCATGCTGACCTGATCGACATCGTCCGTGAAAATGACGAAGTGCGGATTGCCCATCGAGACAAACAGCGTCTCGCCTGCCAGCTGCCTGGCATTGTCGGGGAGAAAGAGGGCCTCGTCCTCAAAGACCGGCTCCCCCATGTCCACCGTCACGCGCTCCACCCTGCCGTCAGCGACATCCAGGCTGAGCGTCTTGACCCCCGAGAGCGTCAGCAGCCGAATCTGCGTTGCCTGTGTCAGTCCCTTCTCGTAGAGGTATTTGCCAATGCAGCGGCAGGCATTGCCACACATCATGGCCTCGCTGCCGTCGGCATTGAATATCCGCATGGAGAAATCGGCCTCGGGAATGGCCGAACGGTCTATCAGCACCAGTCCGTCGGCACCGATGCCCTTGTGGCGGTCGCTCCACCGGACGGCAGCCTCCGAGGGGTTCTCTACCGGGTGCAGCATCGCATTGACATAGATGTAGTCATTGCCTGCCCCGTGCATCTTGGTAAATGGTATCTTGCTCATAACGTCGCTGTTTTATTCCAGGTGCAAAGATAGGGCATTTTCAACAGCACCACAAACTTTTCCTGCTGTTTTTATCCTTGCCGTTTGCCGTTTCTTTCTTTTTGTCACGAAAAGCATGATTTTACCGTCTTCCGTTTGGTTGTTTCCACTTTTTGTAGTACCTTCGCAGGCAAAAACGAACAATATGATAGTTTGCATAGCAGAGAAACCCAGCGTGGCACGCGACATAGCCCGCATCATCGGTGCAACGGCCAGCCACGAAGGCTACATGGAGGGCAACGGCTACCAAGTGACGTGGACCTACGGTCACCTGTGCATGCTGAAGGAACCCGGCGACTACACCCCGATGTGGAGGCAGTGGGCGCTGACACAGCTGCCCATGATACCCCAGCGCTTCGGCATCAAACTCATTGAGCAGGAGCACATCACCAAGCAGTTTGCCGTCGTGGAACGGCTGATGCAGGCTGCCGACGGCATCGTCAACTGCGGCGACGCCGGTCAGGAGGGTGAACTCATCCAGCGCTGGGTGATGCAGAAGGCACAGGCCAAGTGTCCCGTGAAGCGGCTGTGGATATCGTCCATGACCGATGAGGCCATCCGCGAGGGCTTCGCCCAGCTGAAAGACCAGCAGGACTACCAGCCGCTCTACATGGCGGGTCTAAGCCGTGCCATAGGCGACTGGCTGCTCGGCATCAACTGCACACGCCTCTACACCCTGAAGTACGGCCGCGAGAAGCAGGTGCTCTCCATAGGCCGTGTGCAGACCCCCACCCTCGCCCTCATCGTGAACCGCCAGAAGGAGATAGACAACTTCAAGCCCGAGCCCTACTGGGTGCTCGCCACCATCTATCGCGACACCACGTTCACGGCTACTCGAGGGAAGTTCACCAAGAAGGAGGAGGGTGAAGAGGCCTTCAAGTTGATTGAGGGGAAGCCGTTCGTCATCACCAAGGTAGAGAAGAAGGAGGGCAAGGAACAGCCGCCCCAGCTCTACGACCTGACGTCGCTGCAGGTCGATTGCAACAAGAAGTTCGGATTCTCTGCCGAGCAGACGCTGAACCTCATACAGACGCTCTACGAACGGAAGTTCACCACCTATCCGCGTGTCGATACGCAGTACCTCTCGGACGACATCTACGCCAAATGCCCCCAGACCATGAACGGACTCTTCCAGGTGAAGTTCGCCGGTGTGGCACCCTACGCCGACCTCATCCGTCCCATTGGCGGCAAACCGCTGAAGAAGTCGAAACGCGTCTTCGACACCTCGAAGGTCACCGACCACCACGCCATCATCCCCACTGGCGTCATTCCACAGAGCCTGACCGATGCCGAACGTAAGGTGTTCGACCTCGTGGCACGACGCTTCATCGCCGTCTTCCTGTCCGACTGCAAGTTCTCCACGACAACGGTGCTGGGCAAGGTGGACGAGGTGGAGTTCAAGGTGACGGGCAAGGAAATCCTCGACCCCGGATGGAGGGTTACTCTGCCCTCTAAAGGCGACAGGGGTATGAACGAGGGAGAGACAGACACGAATTCAGACTCCCAACCTTCTAACTTAGGGGGCTCAGGAGCAGAAGAAAAGACGCTTCCCTCCTTCACCAAGGGCGAGAGCGGTCCCCACAAGCCCACGCTGACGGAAAAGATGACGACGCCGCCGCCCTACTACACCGAGGCCACGCTGCTGCGTGCCATGGAGACGGCAGGCAAGTTTGTGGAGGACGAAGAGCTGCGCGCTGCCATGAAGGAAAACGGCATCGGCCGCCCCTCCAGCCGCGCCGGCATCATCGAGACACTCTTCAAGCGCCACTACATCAAGCGCGAGCGGAAACGACTGGTGGCTACCGAGACAGGCATCGAGCTCATCGACCTGATACGCGAGGACCTGCTGAAGAGTTGTGAACTGACGGGCATCTGGGAAAAGAAACTGCGCGACATCGAACATTGCAAATACGATGCCATGCAGTTCATCGACGGACTGAAACAGCAGGTGAGCGCCATTGTCAACGACGTGATGAGCGACCCCACGAACCGGCGGGTAGGTGCTTCGCCCAAATAACTCCCTTAACTCCCCCTAACTCCTCCTAACTCCCCTTAACTCCCCAGAAGTTGAGCGAATGCGAAACACCAATAACTTAATATTATCAACTATGACTGCAAAATTCTGGAAAAACTGTGCCACAGCACTCGTCCTGCTACTCGTAACGACGACAACGCAAGGACAAACAGCGAGAAAATTCACCTTGGACCTCACCCCCGACGGAAAGGCCCAAATGGTATGTTTCCTGCCTGAAAACCCGTCAGGCAAGGCCATTGTCGGCGTGCCAGGAGGCGGCTACTCCATGCTGTCGAACACCCACGAAGGCTATCTGGCGGCCGAATGGCTCAACCCGCAGGGCATCGCCTACTTCGTCGTCAACTACCGACTGCCTGGGGGCGACCGCACCAAACCCATCAGCGACGTGGAACAGGGCATCCGCACCGTCCGCGACTCGGCAGCCGTCTGGGGCATCAACCCGCACGACGTGGGCATCATGGGATTCTCAGCCGGAGGACACCTCTCGTCGGTCATCTCCACCCACTCCGCCTTCGACGTACGCCCCGACTTCAGCATCCTCTTCTACCCCGTCATCTCGATGGACGAGCGCCTGACTCACAAGTGGTCGTGCATGAATTTCCTGGGCAGTGAGGGACAGAAGGACCCCGAACTGGTACGTGACTACTCCACACAGAACGCCGTGCGCCGCCACCTGACGCCACCCGCCGTCATCATCTCGGCCAGCGACGACCGGCTGGTGCCCTTCGTCACCAACGGACTAGAATACTACAAAGCCATGCGTAGCGCCGGCAACGACTGCGCCATGTACGTCTATCCCACCGGCGACCACGGCTTCGGCTTCGGCACGTGGTTCAAGTATCACGACCAGATGCTCGACGACCTCGGTGCATGGCTGAAAGCCCACCAGGCACCCAAGACCGACGCCATCCGCGTGGCATGCATCGGTAACAGCATCACCGACGGCCACGGCATCGACATGGCTACGGCCTACGGCTATCCTGCCGAGCTGCAGAAAATGCTGGGCGACGACTACTGGGTCAAGAACTTCGGTGTCAGCGGACGTACGCTGCTCAACAACGGCGACCTGCCCTACATGAACGAAGTGGCATGGGCCGACGCACAGGCGTTCCGCCCCGACGTCGTCATCATCAAACTGGGCACCAACGACTCGAAGCCCCAGAACTGGCAGCACAAGGCTGAGTTCCGGCAGGACCTGGAAAAGATGATTACCACGCTCTGCCCTGAGCTAACACAGCCCACAGGCAAGAAAAAAGGCAAGCGTGCAAAGGCTACGGCACCTGTTCGTCCGAGAATCATCCTCTGCACTCCCATTCCCGCCCTGTCCGGCAACTGGGGCATCAGTGAGGACGTCATCCGGGACGAGATTATCCCCATCCAGCAGGAAGTCGCCAAGAAGTACGGCCTGCAGGTCATCGACCTCCACACGCTCTTTGCCGGTGCCAACGACCTGATGCTCGACGACGGCATCCACCCCAACGGGAAGGGAGCCCACCGTCTGGCAGAACTCATTGCAAAGGAGATTAAACAGTAGATTTTTAAGTACAAAGATCTACGCCTCGTCCATCGGATAGCGTACTCCCCACTGCCGGCGCCGCCACAGAGGTCCGGGCGCATGATGCGGGGCTTGTCGCCCATGGAATAGCCCAGGGTGGCGGTCACCAGACGCGGTGTGCCGATGCGACCGTCGGCTACTTCCTGACGAAGACAGGGATATAGGCCAGCGTGACGGGCGTGGTGACGGTCTGTCCGCCCTCGTAGTGCTTGCCGGTATGGTAGTCGTCCCAGCCGGCGGCATTCTTCGGCAGATAGGTCTTCCACTCGGTGACGCCGGGCTCGGTGACCGGACTGATGAGCAGTTTGGGACCGAACATATACTCGTACTGCTGCTGCAGCGCCACGGGGTCGTCGGCAAAGTCGAAGACGAGGGGACGCATCAGCGTGTAGCCCTCGCTGGAGACACGGTCGGCACACTCCTTGATGTAGGGCAGCAGACGGTAGCGCTCCTTCAGACACTCGGCAATGACGGCCTGCGCCTCGGGACCGTAGTTCCAGGGCTCGGTATTGCTCATGTAGCCGTGAACGCGCATCAGCGGCAGATAGACGCTGGTCTCAATCCAACGCAGCATGCGCTCAATATACTCCTGATTGCTGTACTGGTCTCCAGGACGGAAGAATCCGCCGGCATCGTAGGTCCACCAGGGCAGGCCTGCTGCCTGCATGCCCAGACCTGCCACAATCTGACGGCGGAAGGTCTCCCAGTCGTTGCCCACGTCGCCGCTCCACATGGCTGAGCCATAGCGCTGAATGCCGGGGAAGCCGCAGCGGGTAAGGATGAAGGGCTGTGAGTGGTGAGCGGTGAGACCCTCATACACCGTCTTGTTGACCAGCAGCGGATAGACATTGCGCACCAGTTCGCCCGGCCACTTGCCGTTGTTGACGCGACGGCCCTCCAGGTCGTCGTTCTCGGGCTCGGTGGCGTCCTGCCACCAGGCATCGATGCCTAAGGGCACCAGACGCTCGCTGAAGTTCTGCCAGTAGGCAGCAGCGGCATCGGGGTTGAAGAAGTCTATCCAGTCGGTATTAGGGATATAGTAGCCTGCCTGCTGCATCTGACGGCCCACGTCGGAATTCTTGTCAATCTTCGACCACACGCTGACCATCAGACGGACGTTCATCCGGTGCAGACTGTCGGTCAGGGCCTTCGGGTCGGGATAGTACTCCTCGTCGAAGCGCATGGAGTTCCAGCCGTACTTGCCCCAGTACTGCCAGTCCTGTACGATGACGCTCAGGGGCAGCTTTTCGTCGCGGAAGCGGTTGGCGGTCTGGAGTATCTCGTCGGAGGAGTGGAAGCGCTCGCGGCAGTGGATGTAGCCCAGCGCCCACTCGGGCATGGGGGGACACTCGCCGGTCAGCTCGCGGTAGGTGGCAATGACCTCGTCAGCCGAGCCCACGAACACCGTGTAGTCCACCGCATCGGCCACAGGCGAACGGAACACCGTCTCATTCCGCACCTTCTGGTAGTAGAGCACGGGCTTGTCGTTGCGCGTCAGCTCAGCCTCCAGCGTATGGCGACCGGCCTCCAGGCGGACAATCCGCGACGCCGTAGGCGGCAGCCACAGGTTCTGCATCTCGATGACCGTCTGTCCGTCGATGACAAGGTTATGGCGGCGTGCCATCTTCTGACCTACGTCGAGCAGCAGCGCATAGTCGCCAGCCTCCGTTACGTCTATCGTAGCCTCGAAGATGTGACGTTCGCGCACTTCACGCTTGCCGCCCTCTGTCGAGGTGACGTTGACCTCCTCACGCACCCCCGCCCCACTACGCTGTGTCAGTGCGACACGCTGGCCGCAGGGGTTGAAGTCCGTCAGTCCGTAGTTGTTCCAAAGGATGCCGTAGCCCTTGCTCGACAGCAGCATCGGAACGGCTATCTGTGTGTTCACCTGCGTCAGTCGGCGCGGCAGGCCACGCACGTTGCTGTAGCCGTCCTGAAACTGTCCCAGGCCGTAGAGGCACTCGTCCGTCGGCGACTGGAAAACCAGCGTGGCCTCGTAGGTGGGAAGGTTGCCCAACGTCTTTGCACACAGCTCATGACGGGTGGCTGTAAAGACCACGCGTCCTGTCTTATCCTTGACATACAATATATTATGTGCAGCATCGGTCTGCACCGAGATGTCGGGGACTGCCACCTCGTCGTGCTTCACGTAGAGCCAGTCGGGCAGCTGCACCTGGGGGGTATGGCCTTCGGGCAGGTACTGAATACGGACGGCATTGCGGGCTACATACTTCACCACCAAACGGCCGTCGCCAAAAGCGATGACTGAAGCGGCAATAGTCTTCGTCACAGGCGCCAACAGGAGCACTGCCAACAGGCAGAGCAGGCGGAAAGGAGTAAGAATAGTTCTCATGTTCATCATTGATTTCAGTTAGTTTCGGCCACAAAGGTAAACAATTATTTTCATTCCGGAAACATGAATGCGTTTTTATTGATGGAAAAAACACGTTTTATTTGGAAATTCCAGGAAAAATACGTATCTTTGCAGAAACAAAAACAAGGAAGTTATGCCCAGAAAAAAAGACGGAATGCTCTACGAACTTTTACCACGCCCCACGAAGGGCGAGGACGGCAAGCCACTGCTCTACCCACGACCCGCCAAGGGGTTCAAATACACGCAGCGGGCAGTCGATGAGTACTGTAACAAGTACCGCTGCACGCAGGTGGGCGAAATATCGCATCTCTTCGGGTGTTTCCTTGACGCCTGTGCCACCCTCATGCGCGACGGCTCACGCGTGGAGACGGACCTCGGTTCGTTCGCCCCGAAGCTGAAGCTCGACGGTGACTATACCGACCCCAAGAAAGTGAAGAACAAGAGCGTGAGCCTGGCCGGCATCGAGTTCATTCCCTCCAAGCGTTTCGTGGAGACGCTCCAGGACAAGATCCACTTCGGCTACGTCCAGAAGCAGGAGGTCTATGAGCGTCACCCCGTGACCGACCCCGAGGAGCTGGAGAAGATTCTCGAGAAGTGTCTCAGAATAGGCTATACCACCGTCGAACGCTTCCAATGGGCAGCGGACTTGAAGTATGATACGGCAAAACGTTATCTGAACAGTAAGTGTAAGGGCGAAAATCCCTTATTACGCAAGTTTCTGGAAGGACGAACGAATCATTATATACTCGCAAAAAAAGCTAAAACGAAATAGGAAAGGGACAAGCCCGCCCGTGCTCCATATCACGCACGCCCGTGCTCAATAACGTGCACGGGCGTGCTTTTTATTGAGCACGCCCGCGGAGTTCCAGTTTCCCCTGCAGAAACTCCCTGCTTCCCCGTACCTCTCTCCCCTTTACCCCGGCAGTTTCTCCCAGTCCTATACATCAAAAGTATTTTTTCTACATCTAAAGGCAAAAACACGAATGTTTATTCGTCTAATTCGCATTCTATGTTAAAATCCTTTGCGAAAAGTTTGGCTGTCTCATGAAAAGTCTCTATCTTTGTAGGCGATAAAATTAAAGACAATGAAACAGACAAACGTGCTTAATGAGGCTCAGCTCAGTATCCTTCGCCTGTTGGGGTCAATGAAGACCGTCGAAGAAGTCAATGAACTTCGTCAGGTTATATGTGACTATTATGCCCGCAAAGTCGATGATGAAGTTGATAAACTATGGGAGTCTGGGCAATGGAACAATGAGAAGAACGAGGCTGTACTAAAGGAACATCGTTTGTCTTAAACTTATGGTATTGAAACTAAAAGAGTTTCTAGAACAGCTACAAGCTGAGAACAATAATGTTGAACCCTAAAAATATGTGATGCCTACGTGCTCGCTGGGACGGTTCTGATGAGCACATCTTGAATTCCCTCTAAACAACAACGAATCTCGTCCTTTGCCAAAGTGTTAAGGACGAGTTTTTTATTAAATAATTTGGAGGAATGAATAAGTTGCCGTATCTTTGCTGCATGAAAATAAAGGAACTATTTCGCAAGCCCATATCGCTTCTTGCCTTCTCGTGCATCGTCAGCATAGGAACGTTGTTGCTGTACAACATTCCCTTCTTCAGCTATGTAGCCGACAATACGCATGAGCATGCCGGCGGACGGCTGTTCCTGCTGGCATCGCTGGTGGTGGTCATGCTGGCGCTTAACTTCATGATGACCTATCTGGTGATGTTCCTGACGAGGATGGTAGGACGCATCCTGCTGGCCATCCTGGCGCTCATCAATGCCACGGCCGTGTATTTCATCATGACCTACAGCGTGATGATTGATGCAACCACCATTGAAAACGTATTCAACACCAGATATTCTGAGGCCTCGGGATTCTTCAGCTGGTCGCTGTGGGGATTCATCCTCGTCTGTGGTGTGCTTCCGGCACTCTACTGTCTGCTGCAGCCGGTAGTCGTCGGCAAGGCAAAAAGAATGGCCGTCTGCTGCGGCTGCTCACTGGCTGTCGTCCTTGCCGTAGCCATGATGAACATCAGCCAGACGCTATGGATCAGTCAGCACGACACAGAACTGGGCGGACTGCTGCAGCCGTGGTCGTACCTGGCGAATACCTATCGGGTGGTAAGCAGCCAGCAGGACGAACAGGCAGAGGAAATCAAACTGCCTGACGGCAGACTGGCCGACCACGAGAAGACGGTAGTGGTGCTCGTCATCGGCGAGTCGGCACGCAAGGCCAACTTCCAGCTCTACGGCTATGGGCGCAACACCAATCCGCTGCTCTCCAAGCAAGACGGACTGAAGGTGTACGAGGCTACGTCGTGTGCCACTTTCACCACAGCAGGCACCAAGGCCATCCTTGAACCCCAAAACAGCGACGACCTGTATGAGCTGCTGCCCAACTATGCCTTCAGGACGGGTGTTGACGTCTCGTGGCGCACATCCAACTGGGGTGAACCGCCCATACACATTGACGAGTATCTCACCAACGAGGAACTGGGCACCCGGTACCCCGGAGAGAACATCTACTACGACGGGATTCTGCTGAAGGGGCTCCGTGAGCGTATTGAGTCGAGCAAGAAGGACAAAGTGCTCCTGGTACTGCACACCAGCACCAGTCATGGGCCGAAATATGCCGACAAATATCCCAAGGAGTTCGAGACCTTTAAGCCGGTGGCCAAAAACGTGGAAGAAGGCGAGAAGAACGTCGGCATGCTGGTGAATGCGTATGACAACACCATATTATATACTGACTTTCTCCTGGACAGCCTCATCAACACGCTACGCTCCATGACCGAATGGAACAGTGCCATGATTTTCATTTCCGACCACGGGGAATCGCTCGGCGAGAACAAGATGTTCATGCACGGACTCCCCATGAAACTGGCACCCAAGGTGCAGTATGAGATACCTTTCATGGTTTGGACTTCCAAGGACTTCAGACAGTACAAACCGGCAGACGAACTGCCTGCGGTACTGGAACAGCACTACATTTTCCATTCCGTGCTGAACCTGCTCGCCATTGACTCGCCGGCCTACGACAAAGACTTCGACATTTTCATGAAGCCCGACTTCTAATCCAACAATCAACAAGGCATAAACAATAAAAGACAGGCGGCTACGTTATAATAGAGTATATGAAACGGAAGCTACACATACTCAACATATTGCTCGCAGGACTGCTGCTCATGGCTTGTGGCGGTGCCGACAGTGCCATGAAGAAGGGCGACAAGTTCTTCGCGCTGGGCGAATACTACGATGCTGCCAACCAATACAAACGGGCATATCAGCAGACACCGTCCAAGCAACGCGCGCTTCGCGGACAACGGGCTGCCAAGCTGGCGGAGAGTTACCGACGGCTGAACTATACCGGACGGGCCATCGCCGCATACAACAATGTGATACGCTACAAACAGCAGGACTCACTGACATACTTCCTGCTGGCTCAGCAGCTGCTGAAAAACGGACAGTACAAGGAGGCTGCCAAGATGTATCAGACGGCCATAGACAGCTTGGAGCTAAGGGCTAATAGCGAAGAACTGCAGAAACAGGCCCGGACCGGACTGCGCTCAGCACAAGAGGCTCCGCAGTGGAAAGAAGACGGCTCACGATACACCGTGAAACGCATGGACCTGTTTAACTCCAGACGTGCCGACTACTCTCCTGTGCTGGGGGGCACGAACAGCGACATCCTCTACTTCACGTCAACCCGTAACGAAGCACAGGGTGACGAGCTGAGCGGCATTACGGGAACGAAGAATGCCGACATCTTCATGGCCACCAAGAACGAACAGGGACAATGGCAACGACCTGTCACCATCGACACGGAACTGAACTCTGCCGACGACGAGGGAGCCTGCTGCCTGTCACCCGACGGAAGAACCATGTATCTGACCGTCTGCAAAACCGACCCCAACTATCCACGATACGCCGTCATTGCCAAAGCACCCCGATCGGATGCCGCATGGGGCAAACCGCAGCCTATACAGCTAAGCAAGGACACGCTATCGCTCTATGCGCACCCTGCAGTGAGTCCTGACGGCGAATGGCTCTACTTCACCAGCGATATGGCTGGCGGCATGGGCGGACTCGACATCTGGCGCGTCAGACTGACGTCAGGCAACGACGTGGGCGGAGTAGAGAACCTGGGGGCACCCATCAACACACCAGGCAACGAGGAGTTTCCGACCTTCCGGCCCAATGGCGACTTCTACTTCTCCAGCGACGGTCATGAGAGCATGGGCGGACTCGACATCTGGATTGCACACCCCGACTCGTTACAAGAGTGGGTACTGGAACATCCCGGATACCCCCTGAACTCCAACGGCGACGACTTCGGCATGACCTTCGAGGGTGTGTTCAACCGAGGTTTCTTCTGCAGCAATCGCGGTGATGCACGGGGATGGGACCACATCTACAGTTTCTTCAATCCGGAAATCACACAGACCGTGAAAGGATGGGTGTATGAGAAGGATGGCTATGAACTGACGGCCGCACAGGTATTCATGGTGGGCAACGACGGTACGAACCTGAAGTTAGGCGTACGCGGCGACGGCTCGTTCACACAGCAGGTGAAGCCTGGTGTCGATTATGTGCTGCTGGCCACCTGCAACGGATTCCTGAACCATGCTGAACAGCTGTCGGTAGTCGATACCGAGGAGTCGGAAGAGCATGTCCTGCAGTTCCCGCTGGCCTCTATCACGGCTCCTGTGCTCATCGACAACATCTTCTACGACTTCGACCGTGCAACGCTGCGCCCCGAGTCAGAGAAAGCGCTCGACTCGCTGGTACTGCTATTGGAGGAGAACCCGAACGTGACCATCGAACTGAGCGCACACTGCGACTACAAGGGTTCCGACGAATACAACAAACGACTCTCGCAACGACGTGCGGAGTCGGTAGTGAACTATCTCATTGCACACGGCATCAAAGCAGACCGCCTGACCCCCGTGGGCTATGGTGAGGAGAAACCGAAGACCATCCGTAGAAAACTGACAGAGCGTTTCCCCTACTTGAAGGAAAACGACGTGCTGACACAGGAATTTATCGAGAAACTGGAACCCGAACAGCAGGAGGTCTGCAACCAGCTGAACCGCCGAACGGAGTTCCGCGTGTTGCGCATCACCTACGGTATGACGACTACACCTGCCGATATGCCCACCTCGTCAGCCCAATAAAGAAGAGTATCATCATGGTCAGCAGCGCCAAGATAGCTTGCCCCATCAGACTGAATGCCGAACCCTGACTGCCGAGAAGCGAGAGGTCGATGATGGTAGGTGCTGTTCGCAGAAACACTTCAACGTAGGTCAGCAGCATCGTGGCATAGGAAGTCAATGCCTGCCAGCCGTTTGACAGATAGAACACCGCCAGTGCCACAACAATGCAGAATACCGTCCACAACGATGAGAAGAGCGACAGGCGCTGCGCAGAAATGGACGATTTCATTTCCGGCGTGGCCTCGGCGGTTCGTATAGCTGTCATCACACGCTCCGTAAAGCCGTTATCCTCCACCTGCTGCAAGGCAGACTCGCGGAAGAACTGTTCTATGAGTTTCTTGTCATTTTCGTTCATAACCATTTTGTTTTAGGTAGTTTGCCAATTTCTCCTTTCCCCTGGAGAGGTGCGACTTCACCGTGCCCTGAGGCATATCCATGATTTTCGCTATCTCGTCAATAGGGTATCCGTCAATGAGTTGTAGTGTGATGCATGCCCGTTCCTCCTGCTTCAGGGTGGCAAGGGCGGAGTGGATGTCCATTTTGATGGATGAAGGATGAGGAATTGCGGATGAGGGACTGTTTGTCGCATTCAATCCGTAATCCGTAGTCCGTAATCCGTCTTCTTTACGACAGTAGTCATAGAACACGTTGTAGGCAATGCGCATGAGCCACGTGGAGAACTGCGCCGTTCCACGAAACTGGCGGATGTACGTGTAGGCCTTGACGAACGTGTCTTGTGCCAGGTCATCGCTCAGCTGACTGTCACCCCCCGTCTGGTGCAGGAAGAACCTGCGGACTGGCGACTGGTACTTGACAACCAGCTTGTCGAAAGCCTTTCGGTTGCCAAGTACCGCCACCTGCGTAACGAGAGAGAAATCGCTGACCGATACCATAGTCTATGCGTATGTTTCTGACTCAGGCATGACTATCCATGCGACAATATAGAACGGAATGCCTGCAAAACCCGTGAAGAGCGTCAGTGCCGCGAATCCAAGACGGGCTGCTGTGATGTCAATGCCCATGTATTCGGCAAGCCCTGCACACACGCCGGCTATCATCTTATTGTTGGAACGAACTAATTTCTTATCCATAATACCTATATTATATATCGTTTGAACTTGTTGTGGTAGTTTCATGATTCACAGGAGGAGGGGTCTGGCGCGGCCTGTAAGTGAAATTCTTCTTCTCCGACTGCTTGTCGATGAGGGCAAGCACCAGTTTTCCCAGACCGATGAAGAATACCAGCGCACCGATGCCGAAGCCGATTTTGCCAAGGAGCATGCCTAAGAAAACCATCAAGCCAACACCCAGGAACACCTGCGTGATGCCACTGCGATAATTGCTGTTGGCGGCTATTGGCGTATCACGAATCAGATTCTCTGGAACGGGCTGTCCGTTCTGGATGGCCATCTGCGCCAGCTTCAGCTTGTCCTTGCGGCTTTTGTTGACGAAGTAGAAGACGACAGCAATGATGAACAGGGGAGCCAACAGGAAAATGATGACCACCACGCAAACTATCATAAACATGCCCGCCACGTCGTTCCATGATACACTATTGAGTATGTGGTCAACAGGCGTCGTAACGTTTACCGAATAGCTGCTTGAACGTCCATAGGTGCTGTAGGTCGAATCGTTGTCAGCCACGCTGGTGGTGTCCGAGAAGGCTTCAACGCCAGCCGTGTCAGCAGCTGCGCCGGCAGGTGCTGTAGTGGCAGGTGTATTTGAAGTTGTTGTGGCAGTAGTGCTGGCAGGAGCCACGGCCGTCGGGTTGGCACTGTGGCGATGCTTCTGTGCTGTCACTTGCATCGTTGAAGCAAGTGTAAACAGCATTGTGATGGCAATAATAATTTGTTTCATATCCATTCGTTTTTATTTGTTTTCTACACCTGTTTGACGCATATGTTGCCAAATTAGTTGCAAAGATGCAAAAAAAATTTTACCTTTGCAAGCAATTATGGTAACTTTGCCTGAAGAATTTGTACAGGAGACGCGCCGAATGATGGGTGACGAGCGCTTCGAACGCTACCTGAAAGCGTTTGAGGAGGAACCTCCCGTGAGCATTCGTCTGAACCCTCTCAAGATGGAGGGTGAAGGGTGGAAGGTGGAAGGCGGCAAACACATCCCTTGGTGCGAACAGGGATATTACCTGCCACGCCGACCGAACTTCACCATGGACCCCCTGCTGCACGCCGGCTGCTACTATGTACAGGAAGCATCGTCGATGTTCCTGGAGGAGGTGGTAAGGCAGACCTCCCCCATCCCCTCCAAAGGAGAGGAGCAAGGTCCCTCCCCTTTGGGGAGGCTAAGAGAGGTTCTCGATATGTGTGCTGCCCCTGGCGGCAAATCGACCCTGCTACGCTCACTGCTGCCCGACGAGTGCAGTCTCATCAGCAATGAGCCTAATCCGAAACGGTTCCAGATACTGGCGGAGAACGTGGAGAAATGGGGATATCCGAACCATACGGTCACCAACCTGTACCCACGCGACTTCGTCAGGCAGAAGCAACGCTTCGACCTCATCCTGTGCGACGTGCCCTGCTCGGGTGAAGGCATGTTCCGCAAGGATGCTGCCACCATCAGTGAGTGGAGTCCGAAGAACGTGGAGCGGTGCTGGCAGCTGCAGCGTGAGATAGTCAGCGACGCATGGCGCTGCCTGAACGACGGCGGTATCCTTATATATAGTACGTGTACCTTTAATACAAAGGAGAACGAGGAGAACGTCCGCTGGTTCACAGAGGAGCTGGGTGCCAAGCTGCTGCCCATAGAGACAAGACCTGAGTGGGGCATCACCGGTTCGCTGCTCGAAGGATTCACGGAGCCCGTCTATCGGTTCATCCCCGGCATTACCCGCGGTGAAGGACTGTTTATGTGTGCAATGAGGAAGGGGACCCTCCCCCAACCCCTCCCTGAATGGAGGGAAGGAAATACCCAGAGGGCAAAAGACCCACGCTTGCATAGTAATATCTCCCCTTCCTCACAGGGAGGGGTCGGGGGAGGGTCCGTTCCCCTCTCCTACCCACAAGCCATCGCCTATCTGCGCGGCGAGGCGCTGGTGCTACCCGAGGACACGCCACGTGGCATCGTCGAAGTGACGTTCATGGGCCATACGCTCGGACAGATGAAGAACATCGGCAGCCGTGCCAACAACCTATACCCCAAAGCATGGAGAATCAAGACAACGCATATACCCAACGAATATGAAGCAATACTTAGACATTCTTAACCGCATCCTGACCGAAGGTGCCCAAAAGGGTGACCGCACAGGAACGGGCACCATCAGCATCTTCGGCACCCAGAGCCGCTATCCGCTCAGCGAGGGGTTCCCCCTGCTGACCACCAAGAAACTGTACCTGAAGGGCATCATCTACGAACTGCTGTGGTTTCTGAAGGGCAGCACCAACATCAAGTTCCTGCAGGAGAACAACGTACACATCTGGGACGAGTGGGCTGACGAACAGGGTGAACTGGGACCCGTCTATGGCCATCAGTGGCGCTCCTGGCCCGACTACGACGGGGGCACCATCGACCAGATACAGTATGTGGTTGATCAGCTGAAGACGAACCCCGATTCACGCCGCATGATTGTCTCGGCATGGAACGTGGCAGAGGTCAACAAGATGGCACTCCCACCCTGTCACACCATCTTCCAGTTCTACACCTCCCCCTGCCCCTCCGAAGGAGGGGAGAAACGCCGCCTGTCGCTCCAGCTCTACCAGCGCTCGGCAGACACGTTCCTCGGCGTACCGTTCAACATTGCATCGTATGCCCTGCTGCTGCAGATGATGGCCCAGGTGACGGGCTACGAACCGGGTGACTTCATCCATACCACGGGTGACACCCACCTCTATCTGAACCATCTGGAGCAGGCCCGCCTGCAGCTGACCCGCGAGCCGCGCCCGCTACCCACCATGAAACTGAACCCTGACGTGAAGGACATCTTCAGCTTCCGCTACGAGGATTTCCAGTTGGAAGGCTACGACCCGTGGCCACACATCAAGGCAGAGGTGTCGGTGTGATTCTTGCCCCCTAAATTAAGAGACTTTGAATTATGATTACTGTCATTGCTGCCGTAGCCCGCAACAGGGCCATCGGCTATAAGAACAAACTGATATACTGGCTGCCGAACGACCTGAAGCGCTTCAAGCAGCTAACCACCGGCCACACCATCGTGATGGGCAGTAACACCTTCCGCTCGCTGCCGAAGGGCGCCCTGCCCAACCGCCGTAACGTGGTGCTCTCACGCCGCAGCAAGGACTTTCCCGGTTGCGACGTCTATCCGTCGTTGGAGAAGGCACTGAAGAGCTGTCAACCCGACGAGGACATCTACATCATCGGTGGCGCCTCGGTCTATGAGCAGGCAGTGAAGGTGGCCGACCGTCTCTGTCTGACGGAGATTGACGACACGCCGCAAGAGGCCGACACCTTCTTCCCCGACTACAGCGACTGGCATGTAGCCACGAAAGAGGCGCACCCGAAGGATGAGCGTCACGCCTTCGAATACGCCTTTGTAGATTACGTTCGGGAGTAAAGCCCGTCACTTATGATTACGTTCGGGAGAAAAACTCCCGAACGTATTATTCCTTTTTCTCGCTGATGTCCATTGCGGAGTAGTTCACCTTCAACGCTCCTGCCTCACGCAGCGCACGTTTCACGTCGGCTATGATGCCAAGGGGAGCGTGGCGGTCAGCACGTATGGAGACGACCATGCGTTCCTGGTCCTCGTCGCTCAGCATCTGGCGCTGTTTTGCCAGCGTGCTGCGCAACTCGTCAATAGTCACCAGTTTGTCGTTCAGCTGAATGTAATAAGCCTGCTCTTTATCTGTGCCCTGGCTAAGGACCTCCTGGCTTTTCAGTCCTATATAGACATACTGCGCAGTAGCCTTGTTGGCCAGTTGGTTCAGCTCTGTTCCCTGGGGCACGGTGTATTGCACCTTCACGTCTGTCTGTCGCATGTGCGTGACAATCATGAAGAAAAACAATACGGTGAATATCAGGTCGGGCAATGCCGCCGTATTCAGTCCTGGTACCTCGCGTTCACGTCGTTTAAACACCCTATTTTAATTTACAAGTTACAATTACTGCAGCGGCAGCAAACATTTCACTCTCCGCTCCCTTCTTCCGGCTCGCCCTCGCTGATGCGCTGTGGAATATGCGCCTTCACGGAGTCACGCTGCTCGGCAGAACATTGTGAGAGCGGACACCCATAGCGCTTACGGGCATAGTCGTCGCGAACCCTGCGGTAGGCCGCTACTATGGCGTTCTGCATGCCGAAGTAGGCATCGTAGCTCGTCTCACGCGTTGCCTGAATGCTCAGCACGTGCTTGTCCAGTTCGACGGTAGCCATGAAGGCCACGATACGGTCCTCCAACTGCTGTGGCGTCACCTGTTCGTCTTCGCAGTGCAGGTTGTCGTTATTATCCAAGGTGATGCGCAACACGTTGCTCTCGCTGACATCCATCGTCTGCTGCATCTCCTCCTCGGGGATGGCAGGCAGCGTACGGCTGAGTCCCTTGTCAGAGTCTATCGACGTGGTGACAAGAAAGAACACCAGCAACATAAACGAGATGTCTGCCGTTGCTGTCGTGTTCAATGCCGGAACCCGGCGACGCTTGTGTCTGCGGAAACTAATCATCACACTCTAAACTCTAACCACTAACCTCTAACCACTAACCTCTAACCACTAACCTTTTAATTTCCTTCCCACTCCTAACGAACCGAGCAGCACGCCGATGGCAGCCAGGACGAGCAGGATGATGGTCGTGAAGATAAACATATCAGTAAGTTTCAGCCAGAAGGTATCCTTGAACCACTCACCATTGATGAGCATAGGGTTCGAAGAGCCCACGAGGAAGGTCAGCACCATGATGAGCAACAGCACGCCTGCCACACCATAGGCAATCGTCCGTGCCGGCACACCACGCGTAGGTTCCTTGGTCCTCTTATCTGTGAGCAGCCGATGCACAGCAGACCATACGGTCAAACCCGTCACCACGCCCAGCAGCAGATAGACTACATAAAGCAATATGTCTATGTACCAATTTTCGCCCATTGTCTTATATCACTTTTCACTCTTCACTTCCTTATACTTCGCAATCGCATCCATCAGCGTGATAGCCGACTCCTCCATCTGCGATGTCAGATGTTCAATCTTGGAGAGGATGAAGTTATAGAACAACTGGAGGATAACCGCTACGATGATACCGAAGATGGTGGTTATCAGCGCTACTTTCATACCCGATGCCACGATGCTTGTCGAGATGTCGCCCGCCTGCTGAATCTGGTCGAAGGCCATCACCATACCAATGACCGTGCCCAGGAACCCTAACGACGGGGCCAGCGCAATGAACAGGGTAATCCACGTGCAGCCCTTCTCCAAGTTGGCCGTCTGCACACTGCCGTAGCTCACGATGCTGCGCTCAATGTTATCCAACGACTCGTTGATACGCAGCAGTCCCTGATAGCAGATGCTGGCCACGGGACCGCGCGTCTCACGACAGAGCTGCTTGGCTCCCTCGATGTCGTCAGCCTCGATACGGGCATCAATATCCTCCATAAACTTCTTGGCGTTGATTTCCGAGAGCGTCAGGTAGATGATGCGCTCAATACAGAAGGCCAGACCCAGCACCAATGCCAGTGCCACGAGCGACATAAAGCCCGTGGTACCCTCTATAAACTTGCTCTTCAGCACCTTGTGCAGTCCACCCTCTTCGGCTTCTGCCTCGTCGCCCAGCATGGCATCGTCAACGACCATTGCCTCTGCAGCAACGGACGAGTCACCCAAAGCTGCGGAATCCTTCAGAGCCGCATGATTGTCAACAAGTACTGTGGTATCCTGTTTGGGAGTAGTGCCCTGCGCTAATGTTGGCTGCACGCAAGTCAGCAGTCCCATAATTGCCAGAAATGCAATTAAATGTCTCATATCTCTACGTTTTCAAGCTAAATCGGCTGCAAAATTACAATTTATTTCCGAGAATAACACCATTTAAACATTATTTTTGTACCTTTGTACTTCATTTATAATAACCAAACAGAAGAAAATGATGAAGAAGATTCTTACCTGCCTATTGGCAACCTTAGGGCTCAGCACTGCCTGCGGCCAACAAAATTTCGAGAACACTGACGTCAAGGGGTTTGCAGAACTAATAGACAAACCCACCACCCTGCTGTTAGACGTGCGCTCGGCCGAGGAGTTTGCCAGCGGACACCTCGAAGGAGCCATCAATATTGACCAGAGCCAGAGCGACTTCGTGGAGAAGGCAAAAGCCACGCTGCCTGCCGACAAGACCATTGCCATCTACTGCCGCAGCGGACGCCGTTCGGCCAACGCAGCCAACCGACTGGCTGCCGAGGGCTACCGGTGCGTGAACCTGAAGGGCGGCATCCTGGCATGGCAAAAGGCGAAACAGCCCGTGACGACCAGCAACTACGAGGTGGACATGTTTACCACCAAGAGCGGTAAGACCGTACGCTTCCATGCCCTGGTACATGCCAGCATCCGCATGGAGTACAACGGACAGGAGTTTGAGATAGACCCCGTGACGAAACTTGGCAACCGAACCGTTGACCTGGCGACCATGCCCAAGGCCGACTACATCCTCGTGACCCACGAGCATGGCGACCACTTCGACAAGGCTGCTATCAGCCTGCTGCAGAAAGAGGGAACGCAAGTCATCACCAACCAGCGCTGTGCCGACATGCTGGGCAGTGGCCGTGTGATGGCAAACGGCGACGCGCTGACACTGGCCGACGACGTCAAGATTGAGGCCGTACCTGCGTACAACACTACCGAGGGCCGTGAACAGTTCCACCCCAAAGGACGTGACAACGGCTATATCCTTACCGTTGACGGTCTGCGCATCTACATTGCCGGCGACACCGAGGACATTCCCGAAATGGCCGGCATCAGCGACATTGACATTGCCTTCCTGCCCTGCAACCAGCCCTACACCATGACCCCCGAACAGCTGCTCAAAGCTGCACGCACGGTTAAGCCCAAGGTGCTGTTCCCTTACCACTACGGTCAGACGGACGTGAGCGGCATACCCTCACAGCTACAGCCGGACGGCATCGACGTCAGAATACGTCATTACGAGTAATTATGAAATACTTAGCAGTATACAAAATGCGTGTATCGTTTTATTATAAAGAAGTATAAATGCCTTATGGTTTAGATTTTCGCCCTGACAGACATTAAAAAACTTAAATCTTACGGGGTACCCTTTGGGGGTACCCTCAATTGGTAGAAACAATAAAACCCACTGAAAATCAGCGGGTTTCTAATCTATGTAAGCGGAGAGAACAGGATTCGAACCTGCGAACCGGTTTTGCCGGTTACACGCTTTCCAGGCGTGCCTCTTCAACCACTCGAGCACCTCTCCTTTTTCGTTAGCGGATGCAAAAGTACTAATTATGACGCGAACCACAAAATAAATTAGGATTTATTTGCGTTTACCTAAAAATATTTTGGCCATTCCACCCCATGACATCCTGTTAAACTCAGGTTTCTCCAGTTCCACTTTTTTTTCACGAGCGGAAAGTGGCTACCCCGGGGTGTCCCTCCGACCCTCCCAAGGTGGAAAGGTGTTGCTGGCTGGCACTTCCCCTACTTAAGAAAGATAAGATGTCTAATAATTGTTAAATACTAAAAGTTTAGTTGAGAATATTTTGTCCTACTAAATATTTAGTTTATCTTTGCACCCAGAATCAATAACTAAAGATGATGAGTGAAAAGAAGAAGCAATTAACCAAGGCTGAAACGCAGGTGATGAACATCCTGTGGGCATTGCCCGAGCAGCAGGGATTCATACAGGACATCATCAACCAGTATCCTGAACCTAAACCTGCCTATACCACTATCCTCACGTTTATGAAGATTCTGACGGACAAGGGCTTCGTGAAGCCTGAGAAGGTTGGAAAAGCCAACCGTTTCTCCCCTCTGGTGAGCAAGGAAGACTATACCTATTCTTATATCGCTGATGTCAAGGATACGTTTTTCGGTGGGTCGTTTGCCTCACTCGTCAGTTTCTTCGTGCAGAAAGAACAATACGACGAAGGAGAGATGGAAGAACTGAAGCAACTGATGAAAACGATTGAAGCAAAGAACAGATGACGGCATTCCTGGTGTATATCTGTAAAGTGGCGGTGCTGTTGGCAGTGTTCTATCTGTTCTACCGCTTGCTGATGGAGCGCGAGACGTTTCACCGGTTAAACCGTGCCGTAATGCTTTTGTCGATATTAGCATCCTTCGTCCTGCCTCTATGTGTCATCACGACGCATCAAGTGGTTAGCATTCCAATGCCAGAGGTCAGTGGGCAGCAGGCAGAAACGACTGCTATGCCAGTAGCTTCACCAACCCATTGGCCTGCCGTCTTGCTAATCATCTACGTCATAGGACTATCCGCCAAACTGCTATATACCATTTATTCTACCATCCGCCTCCATCGTTTCATCAGCCGTTTGGAACTGCATCCGCAGGCTGACGGCATCGTGATTGCAGTGAGCCATCAGGATATAGCCCCCTTCAGTTGGTGGAACACCATCGTGCTCTCACGCAGAGATTACGAGACAAACGACCCTGCCCTGATTGCCCATGAGCAGGCCCATATCCAAGGCTACCACTCTGTCGATATCCTGCTGATGGAGATACTGCTTGCAGTGCAGTGGTTCAACCCTGCTGCCTGGCTGATGAGCCGTGACCTTCGTACCATCCATGAATACGAGGCTGATGCAGCGGTATTGGCTCGCGGTATTGATGCCCATCACTACCTCTCGTTGCTGATGGAGCGTGCCAACACGATGAATCACTATGCCCTGACAAACGGCATCAGTCAGAAGATCCTAAAGAGTCGCTTCCTGATGATGGCCCGCCACAGGTCGAAGCCCTCACACATCTTCAGATTGCTATATGCCCTGCCCGTCATCGGTTGTGCCTTGGCACTCAATGCCCATACTGTCACCGACATCAAATACCTGCCGACGCACCGTTCTGTGAAAGGCTATGCCAATGACCAGGACAACAATCCCATTGCCGGAGTACAGGTGAGCGTCAAGGGTAAGGGAAGCAGTACCGTCAGCGACAGCAATGGCGAATATTATGTGGATGCCACCGACGGCGATACCATCGTCTGGACCTATCAAGGTGAAAGCAGCAGTCTGAAATTACAGCCAGACTACAACTACGTGGCCTTGCAACAAGACCTAACAGAAGAACAGCAACACCAGCAGCAGACTCTTCGCAAGAAGGCAGCATACGAACAACAAGCCCTCTCCATGCCAGCACAGATACACATCAGCGGCCTTGTGCTGGATGACCAGGGACAGCCCATCGAAGGGGCCATTGTCAAGGTTCAAGGCCACACCCTCGGCACCGTCACTGACTTCGACGGCTGTTTCTCCCTCGACATACCACAAGGCTCCACCATCGACGTCATGTACATCGGTATGGAGACCTGCTCCTTTACCAACCTGAACGAACCAGCGAACTTCAAAATAATGCTGCCGAAAGACAACTCAAATATAAAGTAAACTGATATGAAAAAGTACTATTTGTCAATGCTGCTTTCATTAGCAGCACTACCCGTTGTGGCCCAATGGCAATGGCCCGTCAAGGGTGCCAAGGCCGGTGAAGGCATCGTCTATCGCCCTCAGGACAGAATTGAAAAAGAGCTCAACTTCGGCGACCTGTATATCGCAGCCCCTGAAGGAACGGAAGTGGTGTCACCCGCAGACGGCACCATCGCCAACCTGTCGATTGATGCTTTGGCAACGCTCACACAGGTGACAACCTACGGAAACGACGGTGGAACGTTCGACAAGTCAAGGGCAATAGTGGAAAAGAAGGAAAAGACACCCATTCCAATGAAGTACGTCAATGGTAGCCTGACACTTCGTCTGGCTGACGGACGGAAAATCCACATCGGAGGTCTGCACGGTGACCAGCCATTGAAGACAGGGCAACGCATCAGTAAAGGACAGACACTCGGCACCGTCGCTTACGCCTATCGCCAGATAGGCCAGCCCCACATCAGCATCAGCGTTTCCTCAAAGGACGGAAAGAATGTCGACCCGATGACTCCTTTCGGACTGAAGACCACCTTCAAGAAGGCGACTCCTGTGACTATCCCCCAGACGCTGACGGTGAAGCAAGCCAACGAGGACTTCGACTTCCTGATTGCAGCCATGAAGGAGTGCTATCCATCGTTCAGCGACATCATCACACCTGAGCAGTGCGAACAGTTCATTAGACTGTCGAAAGAGAAGCTAAAGACACCCATCAGTTACAACAAGTTCTACCAGATAGTGCGTTCGGCCTTCACAACCCAGTTTCTCCACGACTCCCATGCCTGGCTCGACACCAAGAATCCCACGGCATCGGGCAACTTTTATCTGCCCCACGTACTGATAGGCGCCATTGGCGGGAACATCATCGTCACCCAGGCCCAATTAGGCTATGAGAAATATCTTGGTAAGGAGATTGTTGCAGTGAATGGAGTTGCCGCTAAAGACCTGATAGAGCGAACACACCAGAGCATTGTAGGTTATGACGGCAGAATCGAGTCGGCTGTGACCAACGCTTTGCTGACAGGCTGGAACACTTTCTTCCAAAATAGCCTAACGGCCCAGACAGC
>Ga0310697_10001447_pt1 | contig 27848 bp, 24 predicted proteins | sample 172DNAGHGlowgp2_FD_203883 | JGI IMG/M metagenome (GOLD analysis project Ga0310697, IMG submission 203883) | Sheep rumen microbial communities from Palmerston North, Manawatu-Wanganui, New Zealand - 1728 DNA GHGlow gp2 (v2) (version 2) | ecosystem: Host-associated > Mammals > Digestive system >...
GGCCTGCGGCCATGGCCATGTCTGCGGCCTGCTCGCTGGCCTCGGCCTCGCTGCGGGCATCCACCTCGAAGGTGTGGCTCTCATTGTCGAAGTCCACCACCTCGACCATGTAATTATTGTACTTGGATGAGCGGTAACCCTTTTTACTCGCACGGCTCTCAGCTTGTTCGGGAGAACCCAGGAATGATATGTTATAAGAAGCTGTCATAATGATGAAATTTTTAAAATGTTAATAATCATTGTCCATGTTGTCGCGTATAACCTTTTTACACTGCTTTAAGAGCGAGGGCTGTTAGTGATACGCCTGCCAAGGCTTGACCGAAAAAATCCATCCTGGAAGGACTGGCCAAATTTTATGCGCAGCGTCAAATTTTGTGGATTATTTCGAGGCAACTCCGTATAGCCTTGCAGTATCACGATGCCCGCTAGCTTTGCGGTGTAAAAGGTGGTAGCGACAGGACAATGTCAACATTTTGTTTCATCAATGCGGCTTCACGGTATCATGACTCTCCCGTCAAGCAGAGGGACGTGCATAAAGACAGCAAAGGAGAGATCGCCAACTTGGCGTCCCCTCCTTTTATCGTTTTTAGCTATTACTGTTCTATTAAATAATCATTTGACAAACAGATAAAGAAAGAATTCTATTCTGATAGTTTCTTCATGTAAATAGCATTGAGATCTTGGTCACTAAAATACCGTCTGAAACATTCTGAGAAGATTATATCATATGAGTAGCGACGGCTTACACATTTGCTGTATGATTCGCTATATAAAGCAAGAAACCAGCTAACTCCATCGGGATCGTAAGTGTCCCAACCATTATTCTTTACGGCTATTTTTGTTTGGTCACAAATGAAAGTGATGACAGATGAGAATGGTTTGTTCTGAAAACCGTCTACCATCATTTGCCATAACATTCTTTCTGTCCATTCTTTAACAAAATCTTTTTTGGCTTCCAGTCCTACTTTGGAAGCATGCAAATAAATTTGAATTAATGTTTCAATGTCCATTGTTTTATCCTTATTTATTAACATTATCAGAAAAGAATATAACTATCAATAATACTTTTCCCATTGATTCCTATAAAGAGAGTCTGGATATTTATGTCTAGCGTCCATTATACACTGCCAATGCAATTTATAGTAGGCGTCCATATCAAGTTGATATATAGCATACGCGACAAGTGTGGCTAAGTCTGCATAACTAAACAAGTCATTTAATATTAATCTTCCATATTGGTTGATATGCTTCCCACAAAGCATTAAATGAGCCTGAATAATCATATCTCGCGTTACTTTGCCTCCTATTTGCTTCATAAAGGAGACAAAAGTGTTTAGATCATTTTGAAAATCATTGAGCTCACTTAACATAGGCTGAACCTGCATAATGAGATTCACTTCAGGGGGGTATTGAGGCCGCATCTTTGTAGCGTCCACATAGGTAATACCATTTCTTACTTCAGATTCTAATGAAAAAGAGTAAGTGTAATTCTCTGATGGGATATAAAAGCTGAAAGTCTTCATATTAAAAAATAAATTGTTGTTTATAATTATGAATAAATGAAATCAAACACTGGTACACACCTGAATTAATACTCTATAACGTGAAAATCATAATTCTAGTTTCTCTGTTATTTCTGAATAGAAATCTATTAGGGTGCGGCTTAGGTCGCAGTCATCGATGGGGATTTCTCCGTTTTTGATCTGCATGATGCACTCTGAAAGGTAATCGGACGGAGAAGAGTTGAATGAGGATAACCAACGGCGTTGCGTCTTGTTATTTGGAAAGTCGCCATAGCCTAAAAACTCCCACAAGAAATAGATGGGCGTTTTCAACGGCTCCAGCTTTGCCGCTATAGAACTATTCTGCTCCCTTGTCATGCCCAACATCCTGACCATCTTTTCTTGTAGATCGCATATCGAGTCGACTAGCTCCATCAACCGTTCTCCACTCGGTTCTGTCGCCATTCCACACTTGCTAACCAAGGGATGGTTGGGGGTGACTTTGAAGGTTACATAACCACTGAAGTACCCGTAGCCGAGAAGTTTCAATCTCTCGACATCATAATTAAGATCGCATGAAACTACATTATAGATGTCCGTTCTATCGAGGGATTCAGATTGTGGAGTCTTAATGCATAGGGTTTTAATCGCACGAATGTCCTCCATCTTCAATGACGCAAAGGGATTATCATCATTCTTATTGATGTAAGTATAGTAATCCGGAAAGAACGTAGAGAGAGTTAAAACATCAAACTCTAACACTATTTCGTCTGCTGCTCTTCCACGGAAAAGATTGGTCCAATCCCATTCACGTTGCATACATATAAAGACTGTCTCCCTATTTGCTCTTATCATATCCATAGCCGCAACTCATTTTTGTGAACATGCAAAGTTAATCAATTAAATTGAGTTTATGAAGATGAACTATAAAAAAAAGAGCGAGCCATTTCTGGCCCACTCAAAAAGCGAATCTATGAAAGTAACACTTTCGATGTTACTTGTTGCGATAGTCGATGTCGCCGATGATATCATCAGGTGTGTAGTTTGCTGGGAATTCCTTAGTGAGAATGAAATGCCAAACATTTTGTTTGCCACTAAGCCCAGCGCCCTCGGTCACGATGATGGCATCCTCATAAGTCCAACCTCGCTTTGCCATGTATGCAAACACACTCATCGGTGAGGCGAAAGAATACTTCTTGTTGTTCTCGCTGTTGTAAATCCAGCCGTTGGCATACTTGCCCTGCTCAGCAATGCCGAAGTCCACCAGGGCATTGACATCCTGCTTGAAGAGGTTGTACTGGACGCACATCACTTCGCAATAGACTTTGATTTTCTCGGGCTGCTCAAAGGATTGAGCGGTGGCGGCCATGCCCATGAGGCACACTGCCAAGATAAGAATAAGCTTCTTCATGTTATTTGTTGATTAAGTTAAACTCAGTGAATTTCAGGCATGATGTCAAGCATTTGCTTATATGCTTGCTTTGCCTCAGACGATTTATTGACTGAAAGAGGATCGATCTGCAGCTTCATCATTTTCATGGTCTGCGCAGGTGCGTTTGAGGTATTGGCTGAGCCATAGCTGATGAAGTAAACAAGTGTATTGCTGATGGTTTCAATCTGCAGAATCACTACGGACTTCTTATCAGCGGTCGCGAAGCCGAAATAGCTGTTATCCTCATCCTTCGTGACATAGACATAGCGTTCCATCATGAAGTCAACCAATTCGTCCATGCTGACCGAAGTGATAGGAATAATGACCGATGAAAGCTGGAGGGCGTCGTTTTTGAACGAATAGCCTATGAGCGACACGGGGTAATTGCCTTTATATATCAGGATTTCGCTCGTTTCAGAGCTAAGGGTATATCCAGACATGGAACTCTTAACTGTACTCTTTGAGGCACCCCATTGCATATACGGTTCCTTGTAGGTGTTGTATTTGCCGGTGACCGTTACCTTGAATGACTTTGCGCCGCTACGGATGTAGGTTTCTCCTACCCTCTCGGCCGTCACGATACCATTGGATACACTAGCGATGAGATCGTTGTCCGAAGTCCAATCCTTGATTTTGCCTGGGATGGTGTAGGTGTCACCAGCTACCATAGTTTGGTTTGCGTAGTTGGGCTCGTCTTCGTCGCTGCCACAGGAAACGACTGCCAGTGAAACTACCATCAATGAAAACAAAAGGAAAAATTTCTTCATAATAACATGTGTTTTAAATGAAACAAGTTGACTTCAATTAATAAGAAGTGTGGGCTGGCAGGGATTCGAACCCGCAATCTCATGCCCGGTTTCCCGGGGATGCCCGCTCCTATGCGACCATCAGCCCACACTTTCATGAGTTTATAATCCTGCGGTGCAAAGTAAGCACTCAAAAGTGCGCTCTATCTGCACAGCAAGAAAAAAATCAATCATTTTCAATCATCCTGCCACAAAGCCATACTTTTCCCTGCAGCCATTCTTTTTGTAATGGATCTTGATTGACGGACTCGGTTTTGGTGAATATTGGCAAATTGAATTCAGAATCTATTTCATCTCCAATCAGTTTGACGGGTATACGTAAAATAGGTTTTCCATATAGGTCAAGATGCCAAATTATTCCATTGACTGGTAATCTATAAGCATAATCATCTGGGAACAATTCATCTTGACGAAATAAATGCTCATTGATATTTGTAGTTTCAACATGATATGCAAATGCTCCCATGGTAAAGTTGTAGTGCTTGCCTATCTGATATTTGTCCTTATTCATGAAATAGTCCAAATCAAAGAAACTCAGCTCCTGTCCTTTATAGCCGATGGTAAGAATTGCCTCCATGTGATTTCGATGCTCTTTGATATCATTCAAAGACGCCCCTTTTATGTCATTGCCTTTTTTGAAACTGGGATAAACTGTTGCACAGTCATCAAATCGTTTCTTTTTCACCATAACCGCTTGAACGGTAAGGAAAAGATTCCAACCTCGGATTCCTTTAGTGATGTACTCTCGTTTGCGTTGCACAACCTTACCAGTGCCGACACCATGCGATTCACGAAGTAAAGCATAGACAAAATTCATGATGCTCTCTTCACTACCATCACAAATTGTCATCCAGTGAGTGCCATGTCCATCAGGGCTTGGGTCAAAAGTTCTATTTATCATAATCTTATTGTTCTTGTCAAAAGATCAATAGCAAACATATTCGCTATGTGCATGTTCTTCTGGAGTGTCACCAAACAGATCGCCCCCAAGCAAAGTGTATTTGTCAATAGTAGAACATTCTTGCTTTATCTGTTTTTCGTCATACACCCGCTCGCCTTTCTTGTGGTAATGATGCCCAGCTATGCGGGTTTGGGGAACCTCTTCATCCTCGTCCCACACAACCTTTCGCATTTCTTCTGCAAGGCGTGTTTTGTATTCACTGACATCATCCTTGGTGATAAGGTGCTTGGTGATGATTTCTTCGTAGTCCAAGTCGGGGAAGTTGCCAAAAGTCCTATATTTCTTTTGGTGGTCAATGTGCTTTGCTATAAGTTTGTCGGAAAGCGTGGCCATGTAATTCTCGATGAAGGATTGAGAAGCCCAAGGCCTACCTGTTCTGAAGCAAATTGGAGCAGTCAAGTCAGTAGCTAATTTGTGGCGAAATGCAGTTATTTCTTCTTGCGAAACCATGAATAAGTTCTTTTGTTCAATTGTTTTGCGAAAAATGTGCAGAATGGGTAGGACTCGAACCTCCTATATCACGCCCAGAGTTTACCTGAGCCTGCTCGCTACCAAACCTGCAACCATCATTCTGCACACACAATCTTGCTTTACACTGTAAAGAAAGCACCCTACTGTGCAGTCTATCTGCGCAGCAAAAGAAAAATGTATCTTTTTTGAAAAAAGTGTGTGTTCAGAGCGTATAATTCAAAAGAAAGATGCGTGACAATATGGATTATTGCGGTTTTGTACAATGAAATGTTTCAGCTTCTCACGCTCGACATCGAACTCTTGCATTATTACATCGAGCATTCCCGTTGATTGAGTTTGATCATCAAATAGTTGCTCACGAGTAATGCAAGTCTTCATTATGGCGATAGTGTCAGTTAACTTCTCACCGAAGAACACAATATCGTTGGCAGTGCCTATCATATTATTTGGTTGTTTTGCTGTGGGATGAGGCACCATTAGGGCGCAGCCGTTGTTTGCAAAGAACTCAGCTATAGCCTCAATTTTTGAGATTTGGACATCCAAAAACCGTTGCATATACCGGTCAAAGAAATGCGAAGTAATTATAAAGTATTTATTGTCAAAGTCTCCTCCTCTGACCAGTGCGTTCATACCATATTTATCAACGTAGGTGATAAACGTCACGCATGTTGGGCCTATCTTCTTAAACGTGCTGTAGTCATGAATGAGCGGGATGGCGCAGAATGTCGTTTTGTTATCTACTTGGTAGGTGATAGCAGGGAACAATACGTTCTGCCAAGACTTATGCTTCAGCATAAATCTTCGTATCTTGGCACACTCTGCCCCATCCCTTTCCATGCGATTCTGAATGCGTGGAAAGAACTCGCGGTGAATCTTATCAAATTCACGGCACAGTTCCTCGTATGTCATCGTTTCGACAATCATCATGTCAAGATTTAGAAGCCGCTTTTGCGCAGCATGTCACGATGACGTTTCAGGAGCGCCGTTTCATCAAGCTGATTCACTCTGAGGAAGAGTTGGATCATCTGTGCCTTGGTCAAGGTCACCTTGTCCTCGTTTTTGCGCCACCAATGGTAGAACTTCACAGGCACATCCCTATAGGGACATGAAGCCATGACTTTCTCACTATAGCCCGGGAAGTCTATGTAGAGCCTTAAACCCTTAGAATCCCTGTAATAGGTGAAGTGTCGGTTAACCAAACGCGAGTGCAGGACGTTATATGAGTCCGTCGGGAATCTTAAATGAAATTCACGACGCACCTTATCCAAGGCTACGGGGTCATCAGAAATCCATCGGATCAGTTTCTTGGTGACTCCATCGATGGTCAACATACTGTTATCATAGTATGTTTGTCCTTCACGAGGCGCAAAGGTCGATATACCTTCTTGAGTGCTCTCGCTTTCCTCTTCCTCGTCAATCAAGTGATCCGCACGTTCCTTGATGTAAGATACAATATCGACATGGTTTCTTTCTCCACCAGGATATTTACTGAAGAGTTCATCATTGGCTTCGCCAAGGAAGAAATCCTCAATGAAATCCCACCGTTGCTGATTGTCGAACGATTTCAGGAAGAAGTGGTCGAAAATCTCAGAGCTGATTTTGTGGCGATTCTCAATCGTATGGAGAATGGAGTTTCTGTAGCCTCTATCGTTGGCATCTGCAGCAATGCGCAGCGGGTCGTTGATACGGATGAAGATCATCGGCGTGTCACCACCACGGCTTTCATAAGTACCCATACCCAATATTTCAATAAGGCTGCCGAGGCGAATGTGATCAAGCAGATTCTGAGTTCCCAGCGAAGCGTATTTGATGGATATCTTTTTGTCAAGCGTATCCTTAAGCGCCAGCAATCTCCGCTTGAGGCTTGCAAAGCAATTGTTGTAACGGGTGTTGATAATGCGGTAGGTGGCCACCTGCTTCTTGTTAGTTCTCCGCTGCAAGAAAGCGTCGCTATCAACATCATATTGGAAGCCACGTTGTGAATAGGAGGCAAGGATGAACTTGACAATTTTCTCGCACTGCTTCTTATCATCGATAAGAGGTGCGAGGGCTTCCTCCATTTCGTCCTTGGTGAAGAAATGGCCAGTCAGCCTTGAGAAGCAAGACTGAATATTGTCAAGGACAGCCTCCAGTCTCATGTAGATGTTATCAACCGATGCATCGAGATTGAAGGTGAGTTTCACCTGCGGCTTGCATTCAGCCTCGGCATCCTGAAGCAGGTTGCCGTCGTAGAATGTCTTCTTCAGCATCGGGAAGCTGATGTCACTGAAACTCTTCACCCAGATCTTGTCCAGGTCCAGCTCGACAACCGTATAGCCGTGCGAGAGTTCCGCAATCTTGGTAAAGCAGCCTCTATAGCGTTTGGCCAGCAGGCTCAAGCCATAATCGTTTACACGGCTATAGACTTTCACAAACAACTTCTTGGGACGCGCAATCAGCACGTTAAAACGTGTCTTGGCAGCGTAGTCTTTCTCAATCATCATGAGCGAGGTCATGACCTTTTGGTCAAGGTCATTCGTCTCATTGAAGATATAGTTGAAGTCGTCTGCGGCCACAAGCATGTTTCGTTTCTTCTTGTTAGCGATATACAGCTTGTAAATCTTATTGATGACCTCACGGATCTGGAAATGTCGCAGGGCTGAGATGCCATAGAGCTTTTTGCTGAAAGCCTGGTCTTGCGCCGCATAGCTCAATGCGGCAAAGCCCCTAATTTCTTTCTTACGAGCGGCACGGCCGATCTCCTGAATATAGTCAGGGAGCAGACCCGACGGAGCATGGTGGTACACCAGTTGAATATCGGGGATGTCCACGCCCATGCCGAAGGCTTTGGTTGATATCATCACCTTGGCATCGTTTTTCTTGAAGGCTTCATAAGCGAAGCTCTTCTCGTCAGCCGATAAGCCAGAATGATACGGCACGGCAATGTCTTTCTTGCCGTTGAGCTGTAGCTGCTGCATAATCGCATCGATGTGCCTGCGGTAAGGGGCATAGACGATGGTCTTGATGCCCAATTCAGCGATTTGTTCAATGAAAGCAACGGTTTCATTGATCTTTTCGCTGTCATGATTGGCGCTGAACTTCTCATGGTTGTCGATGACAAAGGTGATGTCCTCGCGCTTGATTTCACCGATGAAGATGTGCGGGTAATCCATGCAGAGGCTGTCGGTGCTGTCAAACACCATGTCGTTATCGCCGCCGTAGATAGCTGTTGCGGTGACGGCCACCATCGGGAAGTAGTAGTCTTTGATCTTGCGGATTTTGTTGATGTGCTGGCCCAAGAACCAGTAGTCAACACGGAAGTCACGGCCCCAAGTTGTAATCAAGTGGGCTTCATCGATAACGATCAAACCTAATCGGCGGTCACCGATAAAATAGGATATGTCGTAAGACAACAAGAGCTCAGGCGAAAGGTAGAGAATATCAATCTCGCCGTTCTTGCAGTCGTCGATGACACGCTCACGATCGATGAGGCTAAGTTCACTATTGATATAGTAAACTTTCTTGAAACCACGGTCGCGACGGATTTGTTCCACCTGGTCTTTCATCAGTGCGATGAGCGGTGACACAACAATGGTCACGTCCCCGCATGATGAAACATGGAATGCCGGCAACTGGAATAACAAGGATTTTCCTGCACCTGTCGGTGCAGTAAGGAACAAGTCTTTCGGCTTTATGCCGTTGGTTGCTTTCTGATACTCTTCAATAACAGTGTCAACGATCAAGCCCTGTGAGATGCTCTTGATATCCTTGTTATAGCTCGGATTGCTATAAACCTTGATGTTTCGAAACATGGCATCGTCGCCCCAATACTCATGCAGCAGTTCAACGGCCCGCTCCGAGGGTTGATGCTCGTCTTCAATCTCGGTCTCGTTCAGGATTTGTACGGAGCCGCCGAATTGCTGCAGCAGCCAATTGAGTCTCTCAAGCAATGCCATGACACGATCTTCCATGGGATGCTTGTTGAAGAATTTCGCTGCAACATGGCGGTTGAAGTTCGCCTCATCAAGACACTTGCTCATGAAAGTGTCCATACCAAGGGGGTCATTGACAATATCGATGACCTCGCAGTCATTATCACTGCTGGCCGATGACATGATCTCCTGATCACTGAAGATGTCAATGATGCGGAACTGCTCGACTGGCATTTTAGGCGAGTAGAAATAGTTGTCACCGATCTGAATCTGCTCAGCCATATAGTCGGGCATATCCTCGGGGCGAGATTCGAGATTCTCGCTCTCCGACTTCTCTATGTATTCTTCCTTTGAGATCGGCAGCAGGTTTCTCAGACCGTCACGCATGATGACAATCCTATCCTTGAAGAAATCGGGTGCGACATATGAAATCAAATAGCTGAACTGAGCAAACGACAAGATGTGGTAGTCACCCTGCAGGGGGGCGAGCAAGGTCGGGAAAAGACTGGAGAACCAGGCTTTGTTAAAGACCTTCTTATTGCCGTTGATGGAATAAGTTTCAGGGTCGGCAATATGAGCCGACAGTTCATTGATGTCGGCAAATTGCTCGATACCCATGAACACCAGGATGGCGTTCTCGGTTGATTGCACTGCTTCGTCAATCTTTGCTTGTACATGGCTTTTCAGCACCGATTTAATCATGGAATTGTCCTTCATGTCACACTGGTTTTAACGATACGATATCTGTTCTCTCTGAATCACGATGCAAAGGTAAGATACAACTGTGCAGTCTTTCTGCATTTCAAAAAAAAATATCTAAAAATGACCGTGGAGCGCAAATATCTGCACTCCACAGTCATTCTAGCACTACTATGCGACGATGATTTTGTGTAGCTCGCGGATGTAGTTGACCACCTGGGCCGTCTTATCACCGAAGGTCGGGATCCAGTTGAACTCGTTAAAGGGTGCGGTCTCACTCATCTTCTCAGCCAGGATGTCACCGTATGAACTTACATAGGCAAGGATGTTGTGCAAATATTCAATCTGCATCGAGTTGAGATCCTCGGTCTGCAGGAACTCATGGAACTTCTTGAGAGCCACGTCGTAGTCGAAATTCATTGTGCGACGGATGAATGCTGCCACATTGCCGCCAAACAACGAATTGCCCACATACTTGTCATAATCCTCTTTTGAGCCAAGTTCTTGCCACAGGATGCGCTCCAGTTCCCGGATATCCTCGTCGGTCAACTGCTCGAGGTTGTAGATCTTCTTGAGCACTGGATTGTCACTGTTCTCACGCAGGTAGTCAAGTACCTTCTGCTTATAAGTCATCGTGCCTGAGATGGGCAGTTCTCCACCCTGGGCAGGTTTCACGATGTCGGTGATATTGACGACAAAGGTCTTCTTTTCCGGACTTGTGATGAACTTGATGAGGTCGCGCAGTTCGCAGCGCACTCGTTCAAGTTTACTCAACGTGAGCTCTTCCCAGAATTCTTCTCGCTGAACCTCCTTGATGGTTTCCATCTTAGCGAGGACCTGGGGAATACTTGCCTTCTGCTCCAGCAGTTGGCAAATGGCACCTAACTTAAACAGGCAGTTGCTGCGCTCATTCTCATGTCCCTCCTCTATGGTGGAGAGCTGGAGGTTGAGCATAATCAAGTCAAATGCCTTGGCACCATTGTCCTCATCATTGCTGATGAGCAGCGGCGAGACTTCATCGCAAAGCCTCATTACATCGAGGTCAGTCAACGCTATCCAGTTGTCCTTCTGTTGATATCTATAAACCGTTTCCCAACGACGGCGCACGTCGATGCGATAGTCTTTCAGATCTTTCACCTGGGCATGCAGTTGCTCCTTGAGAGCATCATGCATCGCCTTAGCGAACTCATCACTCTGGTGCTCTGGCGCTTGCAGAATGGATGCAATTCTAACTCGCAGGTTGAACAGACGTGACGTGATAGATTGAGGCTGTGGCAAACCGCCACGGCCGTCAGGATTGACGCTGAAATACTCAAAGTTGCGGCAGTAGTCGAAGATATAGAATTCGGTCTTATCTTCACCGTTTCCGAACACATTGGGACACAACCTGGTTCCACGGCCAATCATCTGATTGAACTTGATTTTCGAGAAAATCTTCTTGAAGAATACAAGATTGAGCACCTCAGGCACATCGATGCCGGTGTCGAGCATATCGACGCTCACGGCGATCTGCGGCATCTTGTCGGCTTCGCCGAAACGATCAATCAGATTCTGAGAGTAGTTCACCTGGTTATCGATGAGTTGGCAAAAATCGGGTCCAAGTTCGGGATACATGTCACCAAACACTTTGACGATAAGCTCAGCATGCTTGTGGTTAAAGGCGAAGATGATGGTCTTACCCACCATGTCACCATTATTGATGCGCAAGCCCTCAGTCATCAGGTCATTCAGCACTCTACGAATCGTGTCCTCGTTGTAGATGTACTTGAACATCTCACCAGGGTTTATATTTCGAGGCAGGTATTCAGTGGGTGCATTGGGATCGCTAGGCACGCCTGGTTCATCGGGGTCAAGTGCGGAATCTGCCTGCTCATATTTCCACACAACTTCGAGCTGTTCTTTTTCCTCGGGCGTAAGGTCATCATACTTGATGCCGTTGTCAATGATTGCCGACTCCTTGCGAAGCTGACGATAAGGCACAAGGTATTTATCTTTGATGGCTTGCTCGTAGGGATAGTCGGCCGTGGGGATGCCATCCTCCAGGTGGAACAGCTCGTAGGTGGATTTATCAACATCTTCACGCGGTGTTGCGGTCAGTCCCAGCAACAAAGCATCAAAATAGTGGAAGATGTCACCAAACTTGCCGAAGACTGAACGGTGAGCCTCATCCACCACGATGAGATTGAAATGGCCGACAGAGAATTTCTTGTCGTCGCTGTCCACCATCTTGATCATCGTGTGGTAGGTCGAGAATACAATGCTGGCGCTATAGTCGGGCTTGTTATTCTTGTTAGTGAGGTCACAGGTGGTAACGTTGGGCAGCAGCTTCGTAAAGTTTCTTGCAGCCTGGCGTACGAGAGAACGACGGTCGGCAAGAAATAGCACATGCTGAATCCAGTTGTTGCGCTGCAGCAACTCAGCCAGACCAATTGCGAGTCTAGTCTTACCTGTTCCAGTGGCCAAGACGATAAGAGCGTGTCGGCGCTTTAGGTTAAAGGCTTCGCAAGTCGCCTTGATGCCCTGATCCTGATAATAGCGACCAGCAATCTCCTCATTGACATTCATGTCGGTGATGAGTGACCTGTTGCGGTTCTCGAGCATAATCTGCAGGTCTTTCTTGCTGTGGATGGCAAAGACCTCACGGTGCGGATAGCCCAACATGTCAAAAAACTCGGTTTTGAAGCCGTTGGAACAGTATCTTGCAGGCTCATAGCCGCACTCATGGGCGAGGCACTCGGCATAGAGTTTTGACTGGTGATAGCCCTCTGTTGTGTCCTTGCTGGTCTTCTTTGCTTCAATGACGGCAAGTGGGCGCATGTCGTCGTTATAAAGCACATAATCAGCATAACCAACACCTTCGTTGTTGGGCATGCCGTTTACCTTAATCTCGATGCAAGCCTTTCCAGGAGCCTTCACGCCTTTCTCAGTGCAGATTTCCCAGCCGGCCTCATGCAGCATCATGTCGATGAACAGTTCACGCGTCTCTTGCTCTGTGAGGCCTGGACTCTTCTTGACCACCAACGGCGTGTTGAGTGTACCCTGATAGGGCTCGACAGTGACAGGATCGATGGGTTCTGGTTCTGGCGGAGCCACATGAACAGGGGCATGGTTGGGAATAAGATCACGGTCAAATGGAGGATAATCGTCAATGAGACCGATCTTCACCAGCACCGAGCACACAAAGTCATAGAGGTTGAGCACAGCAAAAAACGACATTCCACCTTTTACGTCTCCTACATGGGCGGCACGGTTTCCCGCTTTGCGGATATAGTGCAGACTGCGGAGCAAGTCTTCGTCACCTATATAATCAACGAAATCCCGCTTCGTCACTTTGTCGTAGAGAGAAGCGTGATCGGCAATCTCAAAATCCTTGAGATAGTAAATCACATCGACAATGTTCTCAAGCGCACGGCGGCTGTTGAGTGCACTCTCGTTGGGATTGCTCTTCTGTGTAATCTCTGCAGTGATGCAGTACTGATGAAGCCTCGTGAAAGCTTTATGATTACTGAGAATATCGAAGTTTTGCATATCTCGTTTAGTTTTAGAAGTTAGTCAAAATAATAGTCCATGCGAGAAGCGAGTAGATTCTGCATCTCCGAAATCTGGGCGTTGATCTCGGCCTTGGTCGACTCAATCGCCTTAACCTTAGCTGCGAACTCTTGCTGAAGAACGATAGGGGGCAAAATAATAGGAAGTTTCCTAATATCCCCAAGAGCTATAAACTTTTGAGTTCCGCCCTTGTTATTCTTCTTCATAAAAGCATCAAACGAAGGGCTCGATAATATTGAAATAAGAAATATATTCAATATACTTGAGTTTTGAACAAACTTAATTAGAGCAACATTTTTAATAGCAAATTTTTTGTCAGTCTTAACTATTGCTGGTCTGCCAATAGTTCCTATCATTGGCATAATAATGTCACCAATATCTACTCTTGAACGCTTTGAGATATTGTCAAAATCCTCTTTGCTTATATAGTTGACATTATCAAAATCAATTGCACCATTAATTACATTTTTTGATGTTATTAGAGGAAATCCCATTTCTATGTACGATGGAGAATCATGTGTACCATCTCTAACGTCACAAATAGCATTTAGTTTATCCACTTCCCAGCCTTTTTCGTTGGTAACGGGGTCTCCAAACATCGTGTAGAAGGTGGACTGGGCGAGCGCATCAAGGTCAGCGACCTGCTGCTGCAAAGCCTCTATTGCCTCGTTGATCTCGTCCAATTCGGCCACTATTGCCAGCTGCTCCTCCATCGACGGCACTGGCAATTTAACATTTTCAACTATTGTCTTGGAAATTTCCTTGAAGGTTGCTCCTCTTCCCAAAGATTGCAGATAAGGGACGATATGACCAATGAAGTAATATGTGAATTTATTGTTCAGCTCTTCTGAGCAAACTATATTCTTGAAGCCTTGATTACAATACATCGGCACAGTCGTGATAGCAATCTTGCCAATAGGAGCCCTTGAAGACAATAAAACTGTTCCCACTGGTAAAAGGGTTAGATTGGTGTTATTAACAGCATCATCAGTAATTGTTCTTTCAGTTTCACCGATATAGACTGATTTACCTAATTCAGCTGGTGTGACCCAAAAATGAGCGCCATCCCAGTATTCTGGAATGTTTGTTTTTGGGGTGCTGCCGCTGATGATAGTTGCAACCTCACCGAGTTTCTTATATGTCCAGCCGTGTTTATTCATTGCGTTTTCAATTAAAGATCATTCATCTTGCTGTCTTGGTTCTTGCCATAATTCTCGGCATCAATATACTCGACATGAACCAGATAGGTGTCATCGTATGGAAAATCCCTTTGGCTGCAGTATAGAGAAATGAGTCCAATCATAGAATATCCAAGATCATCTGTAACTGTTATCGAGAAAGTATCGTGTCCATCTTGATAACCCTCACTACTCGTTTCCTCACTATACTTTGTTGATAGCATATCTTTTATGTCATTATACTTGTTATCTCTCGTCGTTGTCGAATAGCATTCGTATATCGCCTTTGCGCCATAAACAATTTTGGTGTCAGCATCATACCACACGACAATCTGGGCATTAGAGCCAGCAAATTTCCCATTGAAGATCCTCGTGCCCACCGAAGCGATAGCACTCGCTTTCTTGTCATGCGTCACTCCTTTGGCGGCAAGTTTATTCTGGAACTGAGTAATTGTTCCAATCAAAGGGATGCCCATGAACTTAAGATGCTCGGCTTGAGCAGAAAAGCACAATGATAGGGCGCAAATAATCAGCAGGATGATTGACTTTTTCATTGGGCCAATTTCTCGTTAATGTCGTTCAACTTCTTAGTGATGGATGCTTGTCGCTCCAGAACACGTTGCATAATGACCTCGGGGGCATCATACTCTACCTTGACACGCTCCACCTCCTTGTACTTGTTTATGGTGAGGTCGTAGTCGTTTTCACGGATTTCCTCGACGGGTACCATAAAACTCTGGTCACGACGACTGCGCTCGTCCTCGGCATCGAGGTTCTGCCAACGCTCGATGATGTCAGGGATATCATTCTCGTTAATGGGATTACGCTTGTCGTCAAGTGAGAATCCATCGGCCTTCATGTCATAGAACCACACCTTGTCGGTGCCTCCAGCGCCCGTCTTGGTGAAGATGAGAATGGCGGTATTCACACCAGCGTAAGGTTTGAATACACCACTGGGCATCGAAATCACGGCTTGCAGCCGCTGGTTGTCGATAAGTTCCTTGCGGATGGCCTTATGAGCACCACTGCTGCCGAAGAGCACGCCGTCGGGAACGATGCTTGCGCAGCGACCGCCAGTCTCGAGCATTCGCACGAACAAGGCAAGGAATAGCAACTCGGTTTTGTTGCTGTTAACCATGGTACGCAGCGACTTGCTCACGCTCTCACGGTCCAGGCTGCCCTTGAATGGCGGATTAGCAAGAATGAGCGAATAACGCTCAATATCAGCATTCTCGTCACTGAGCGAGTCTCGGCTATCGATGTTAGGAGAATCCACGGCATGGAGCAACATGTTCATGGCTCCAATGCGAAGCATGGTGGCATCAGTATCGAAGCCGCTGAACATCTCGTTACGGTAGTAATTAAGCTGGTCTGTATTGACCAAGGCCTTAGACTCATGCTCCTTGACATATCGCGCCGCCTCTACAATGAAGCCGGCACTGCCCATGGCGGGATCGCAGATGCGGTCATGCTTGGCGATAGACGGCTGCATGAGCTGCACCATCATGCGGATGATGTGGCGAGGTGTACGGAACTGACCATTTGTGCCGCTAGTTGCCATCTTGCCCAGGATGTACTCATAGACGTCGCCCATGGTATCACGGTCTTCCATGTCCAGGTCATCAATCTGCTGCACGATGCTCTGCAATGCCTTGGGACGCTGGATGAGGAACACGGCGTCTGTCATATAACGAGAGTATGCCGAGCCACTGCCATGTCCCAAGGTCTTGATGAATGGGAACACGTAGTTGCGAACGTGGTCAAACATGTTCTCGCTACTGAGCTTGCTGAATGATTGCCAACGCAGCGAACGGTAAGGCACCTTGATGGGACGCTCTGGTGTGGAGTCGGGATGCGTCCAATCGCCCTCGGGGAATGTGGCATCCGAAATCTTGCCACCGAACAGGCTGGCAGTCGCTTCCTTCTTGATCTGGGCATCATCCAGCATCTTCATGAAAAACAGATAAGTCATCTGACTCAACACATCCATCGGATTAGTGATGCCAGCTTTCTCCCAAAACGTTTGCCAAACGGCGTCAATCTTATTTTTAATCTCCCCTGTTATCATACTCTTGTCTGTTAAATTTAGTTTGAGCTACAAATATACAGTTATTTTCTGATACTATCTTTGTAATGATTATAATTTGTCGAAGTAAGCAAAATAAGGATAACGATCTTTATTCAGGCTCTTATTAGGTTGTACGTTTTTCAGGCGCATTTTTCTACCAGGTTGCCAAGTATTGATTTTGACTAAACACTCTTCGCAATGCCAATTGCCATCATCGTCTTGGACTGGTTCCATCTCACGGCCATTATATATCTCTCCGTCTTTCGGCAATTCTATACAGAAAGACAGGTTTAGTTCTTTATCGTTGTGTTCACCTATATATTCGGCCATCCATGTTATGACTTCACATATCTGCATTGCCAGTCCGTAGATGATATACCTAGATCTTTTCGAACGGAAAATTGCTTCAATCTTCGTTTGGTCTTCTGCTGAAAGTTCGACTGTATGGGAATGGGTGTTGCCAAATTCCAGTACCGTACGAATGAATGACTCGATATGCTCTGGGATTATTCTTGACCCAGGACCATCATATTTAACCCCGGCTTTGGTCGCATTCTTTCCAGCCAGATAAAGTGAACATTGGCTTAAATTGATATTTGTTCCGGCCATACATTGGTCGGGAATCAATCCCACTTTATGACATGCTCTAAATAGGTATTCTAAAACCTGCCTGAGAGGATTAAAGTGAAGGACTGGCTTGAAGTTTGGGTCTTTAGCAGGATAATGCATTGGTAAAAATATACCCATCAGTATGCTTTCTACTTCATTGCGAATACCCAACGATGAAAGAGCATCGAATACGTCCTTATACCGGTTAAGTATTTGGACTTTATCCGAGTTTTCGATAGCCTTTTTCATGTCCTCAATCAACCTTTCATCATCTTTAGCTTTTTCATAATAATCGCCAAACAATGCCTTGAAATTCTTATCTGAAATCAAGTCAGGCTTTCCTGTTGAGATGAAATATGGTATCGTTCTCTTCATTGACAATTCATCCAGACGCTGCTTGGCTTTTCCAAGCCCTGTCAAATCAGCAACCTCATTCTCGGATTCATCAAACATTTTGGCATCAAGCAGGACGGCATGCCAATGGTCGAGGTCTTTTTCCAGAGCTTCGATTCCAGCCTTTCTTGTGCGGAATGGTTCCAAGTGAAGGCCATTAAATTCCTCACATTCCTGTTGGAATGCAGTCATTTTATCATATTCGTCGTCTATCCAAAGTACGTTATACATATCAATCGATGTTATTAGATATGGGTAAAAGAATTCTAATTACAGTATTCTGATCTTCCATGAAAACATCATAGTCACCACGATTGTGAACCACAATAGATTTCACTATGTATCCACCATGTCCTGTTCCACCAGTAACACCAGCCTTTTCGCCACTGATTCCATATCGGGTTTTATCCATGCCTTTAGGTAATGGCGTGCCATTGTTGATGAAATCAATCTGGAACATCTCCTTTTCAGGATCAATAGTCAGGTTGATGTCAAGATGGTAGTCATTCCTTTCTGAATCTGTAAAGCCATGAGCCTCTGCGTTCGTAATGATATTGCTAACAAGGCGTTCAAAATCCAATCTAGCAATATCAACGAAAACTTCTGCATACTCATTGGAGTTCAATAATTCTGCTTTGACAGATATGAATCCTTTGAGCAGTGACAACTCTTTGACTTTAGATTTATGGGTTTTAATCCCATAAGCCTGTAATGCCTTATCATCGAAATAATACTCAATAGTATAATTCGAATTATTATCGTCATGACTATTGACAAGCTCACGAAGGAATTGATCGATATTAAGGTGCTCTGGAGTTCCAAATTTGTCTTCTTGGCTGAACACTTCAAGAAGGGCGTAAAGACTGCGGTACGCTTTGTCAAATTGATTTAGCAAGTTCTCCATCTTATCTTGGAATGTGACAGATTCACTCATTTCAACGTATTTCCGCATCATACGAGAGACTGAACCTAACTCACGCATGTATGGCATCATGTCATGCTTCCTCATGCTGACAGCATTCATGTATTCAGTCTTCATTCTTTCCATAACACTCAGAACTCCTAGTTCTTCAGCCTTTGCTAATTTATAGCTATCAGCTGCTTCATTGAAAAGGATGTTCTGCAGCTCGAGGCCTCTCTGCTCACCAAGAGCAGGAATTGCAATCCTTGTTCTCAGAAGAACAGAACGGGTAATGCGTGGAAGGAAACTACCAAGTGGCTGTATAAACCTTCTAGACAGTTCAAGACACAGGTATGCAGGAGATACCCATTTCATTCTCAACCTAAATGCCATCACGTTGGGATGGATAAAAAGAGGTTTATCGTTCGATGCTTCGCAATAAGTCGGTTTTAACTCCCTTACTGAAGAAAACAGAATCACCGGTTCGGTTATCTTCTTTGCATGACTTAATTCATCAGACTCCTCAAACTGTTCAACTAGTCTTATGCAATCTGCGCCATTGGTTGACAAACCAGATATCCTAGCCAAATGTCCTTTCTTCTCATCGAATGTGATTTCACCTCGAACAGATTCAATAATATCTCCTAGTTCAATCACATCATATCCTTCAGGGAAAGTCTCTTTCAGGCTATTCAGATACTCTGGAACGCCCCATGAAAAGGCATTATTACGTATGTCATCCAGTGAAATATAAGCACAATTCTCAGACGACATCTGATTGATACAATCAAAAACTTTATCAACGTCGAGAATGCTTTTTTTCTCTGCATTGTTGATTAATGACGAAGCATCGATCATTTTTACAGGCGCATTATCGTCTCTTCCTTTTTTAAGTAACAATGCAGCCAATGATACAGACGTATATGGGCGAAGCAGATTAGCAGGAAGAGTTATAACAGCATCAAGAAAATTCTTCTCAGTCAGTTCTTGTCGAAGTCTTCTAGATTTAGCCTTATCCTCATTCAGGATTCCCTGTGCAACAATAGTAAACAATACACCATTATCCGTGGTAGTTTCCTCAAATTCTTTTAAGCAGACCCAATCTGCGGATATTGTTCCAGCTTCCTTCTTCAACGAAAGTGGCAATCCAAGGGGCGGCGTTGAAACAATGATATCATACTTTTTATCCGTCCATCCACAAACATCTCCGTGAATGCAGAAAGTCTTAATCTGATTTTCAGCAAGATACATTCTGAATTGACTTAGTTCCCAGATAACAGCATCCTTTTCAACGCCAGTCATTGATTTATATCCCTCAAGCGATGTCGCATAAGACATCATACCAGAGAACGGGTTGAAAATATCTTTCCCCTTAACATCAAGGATTTTAGAAGCCAATCTACCAAACTCGATTGGCTGGGAATACTGACCTGCTAAATAATTAGGGTAATTAAGCGACAAAGCTAAATCCAGAACATTCAGATAGTACAGATCGCCCGATTCATTCTCTGCAATAGTTTCAAAAAACTCAAAGAGCGGGAGAGGATTATGCCCCACTTCTTTCATTAACTCAAGATTCTTGAGAACAACCTCTGCCAAGGGGTCGCTATCAGGAATAAGAACAACCAGCGCAACATTATGAATTATTTTTCGCTGCCATTTCTTAAACAACTTGGTGTCCTTCATCAACAATTCTCCAAGATTAATATTAGAGATGATGATTCCTGAATCGATAGGAACATCAGATGTCATAGAAATGTAGCGATTCTTCATCAAGTAAAGAATTGAGGCCAGAAACTTATGAAGTGAAAAATTTCTGATAACACCTCTTTGCAAAAAGGCAGCAGAAAATTTCCAAATAGCGTCTGTTATTACTTCCTTACGATTCTCGCTCTGATGTGGTCTTGACTTTGGCATAAAACAAATATCTTAGCTTTTGTTTGACGCTGCAAAATTATTACTCTTCTGTGCGGTCATTCTGCACAAGAAAATATTTTTTATAACTTTCTTCAACTTTCTTCTTCATCTGCTCACGAAAGTCCTGCGGTTCAAGCACTTCGATGTCCGGACCAAAAGAGAGCATTTTCTGCTCCAACTCGTTGTTTATGGCAACATCGATCCGCAAAATATGCTGTTTGCGGTCAACGAGGCGTTGCGAGTGGTGGAGCGGCTTTGAAGCGATATAATGGTACCTACCCTCATTTGTACGGAAGATAATTGTGCGAACAGTCGGGTCATCAGGTATTGTGACACCTATGACGTCATCGAAATAGTGGTCAAAGTCTATTTCTTTATTGACTTTGAACTTGATGTCATTCATTACCTCCAGGCACTGGATGCGGTCAAGGGCAACGATTGTAATCTTTTGAGCTTCTTCATTATACCCGAAAGCAAACCATCGGTTGTTGTATTGCTTGAGGTAATAGGGATGAAGAATGAAGTCCAGGTCACGCCCGCCATTCTTGTAAGTGTGATATTTCACCTTGAGCACCTTGTGCTCGGTGGCGGCATCGATGAGCGGCCCCAAGTATTCCAATCCTTTGAGCAAGCGGTTTTGCTCAAAGCACACTACTCCCACACTCTTGCCATCGAGGTTGAAGCGGTGCTCCAGGTTGGTGATGACCTCTTCAATCCAACTATACTGCGGCAAACCACGGAAGCGTGTCAGCGTTGCGATAGCTTGCTGCAGCTGCTGCGCCTCAGCTTTGCTGATGGGTTGTTGGTTAATGCTGAAATCTGTATCAGCATAACGATAATATTTCTTCTTACCGTCTCGTAATTCGTCAAGTTCGATGCCATAACCGCCCACTTCTGGACTGCTTCTCATAAAGCGGATGTCATCAAAGATTTGCCTACGACTTACCCCTTTTGTTTTGGGATTGAGTTCACGCAAAGCCTCTTCACAAGCATCGATAAGATCCTCAATGAAGTATTTGTGTTGCTTATCACGAAAGCAGCTATCGAGCACCCGATAGCGCATGTATGCGTTTTTATTGACTGGCATAGGATAGTAATTCAAGTTGAGAGTAAATGTAAGTGTGAAGAGAGGATTCAGGCAGAGTTCCTACTTGATTTCCTCAGCCCATACGAAACGTGCGACCCAACGCTCTGCGCCATCTGGACTGAAAAGAGAATTGTACTTATCAGGTTCACCTTTCTCAGTAATAAATACTCGGGCCTCAGTGTCTTCAGTGAGACGGAACTTGCGCGTCTGGCCGTTGTAACCAATGATGATGCTTTTGTAAGGTTTCAGGTCATATGTTCCCTCCTTGCACAAATCATTCGATGCGAGAACTCCAAGTTCAAAATTCAGTTCCTGATTCTCGCCAAGCTCATTCCAGCGCTTTTCTTCAACTGGCATAAAGATATCATCATCGATTTCTTTGTAGCATACGAGAGGCACTTTGTGTGCTGGAGGCATGTTATTCTCATCCATGTCATATTCCCAAAGGTGGAGTTTGCCTTTCACATCGAGAATTGGCTCATCAAAGAGGTAGCAATCCTTGACATGCCAGTAGTATAAACCATCCATATCATCATCTCCAGATGCCCAAATGCTGCCATCAACTTTCTGGTCTATACGATCAATAGAGAAGTAACCAATAATGGCGTTGCTCGGCATATCTGGGAAGTCAGGCAAGTTGCCCATCGTTTGTTCATCGAACATTTCTTGAATCCATTCAATGGGTTCATTGGAAATAGTACGAACTGAGCATTTCTTGCTGGCATGAATTAGGATCCTTTCAGGAATCTCTTTGGGTTTCCAAGTGCGGTTCTCGACATCTTTGATACCTGCTGCTATCAGCGATGCCCATGGTTGCTGTACGGATAATACTTTCATAGTTTCAAAGTTTATAAAGGTTATACTATTGATTCTACACCGCAAATTTACAATAAAAAAGTGCAGTCTTTCTGCACAGCAATAAGTTTTTTTATAACGATGATGATTTTTTTTGTAAAAACACAGAAGCGTGAACCGTACCACGCTAACTTGAAGGTCGTAGGAAACCTAAATGAAGGCGATAGTAGCAGTTCACGCTATACAGCAAGAACCACTATGCTATCTTCTTCATTTGTCCTGAAAAGTCCTACGTTCTCAAGTCAAAAGATTGCATAATGTTTTTGAACATCTATGTCATGTCAAACGAAGTTGACGCGACAAAGATACGATGATTTTTTCTAACAGAAAGGATGTCAGTCGAGAAAATCAATCGTACAGAGGATGGTGACACGAGAGATGTAGCATTAGTCCCAGCCTATCCTTGCTTTCGGGAAGAATGCAAGGACAATCTTTAAACGGTTCAACAAGTTCCTGATCCTTGTAAAAGATGCGTGTCTCTTCATCTACAAGGAACGATTTGGCCTCACTATAGCACCATACCGTAAACTTCTCGAAAGGCTTGAGTTTCCCGTCTTCGTCAAGGACGAGCTTAGCCATTGATGGCGACAAGTCAAAGTTGATGCCATGTTCATTCAAACATAATGAATAGAGGAAGGGGTTGACGGGGACCATCAAATCACTGCCACCGTCACGCAAACAAGGCACACTAGGAACGAACATCTTTGTGTTAAGCCGAGCGATGAAGTCTCGGTTATCGGCAATCTCATCGGGCTGCATCTCGATGGGTGCCACGTACTCATGGGCGTTCCTGACCAGATAAACGTAGTCGTCAGATCCTACCTTCTGCAACTCACCGTTTATCTTCTCCAGGTCAACAAAGCCTAAGAGGGACCAAACAGGCAGTTTTTCCTCTTCGTCCTGATCATTAGGCATGTTGCCGAAAGCACGATGGTTAAAACTTTCCTGATGCATTTCGATGGGAAAAACGGATGCATCGCGGAACTGCGGGAGTGCGAAGATATACGCACGTTCCCGGTCTGACTCTAGCCACTGGTCGGTGACCAAATACGGCTGTAGTCCTCTGCTCAACTCAGTGGCAAAGGTTTGTTCAATGAATAAATCCATAATTTAATTAGAATTTATTGGTGAATAAATGTTAGTAAAAACATGCCTCCCGAGAGTTCGGAAGGCAGGACGCAAATTGAAACACTTTCAGTGCAGCAGTTCTGCACAAAAAAAACAAATCAATCTGGCTGTTAATATGTTTTTACAACACGCCGCTTGAGTTGAAGCCGAAGGTATCTCTATAGGGGAACTTTTCGCAGCCGATATAGAGGGTGTCGAAAGCGTCCGTGCCATCGGTGCGATGCTGCAGCAGATCTTCCTCAGTCTCGGCGAGTTTCTCACCGCCCTTGTCCTTGCGGAAGCCGTTGCGGCCGCGAACGACTCCGGCAGTCTGGATGGCGAGAATGAGGTCATCATTGTTTTGGCGGTTGAACATCGGCATCAGCCGTTGTTTACCGGCAAAGCCCTGGTTGATGAGCAGATATTTCTCGTCGTGACGCATTGGGTTTCCAAGGTTGATATCCTCGACTTGCCAACCATGCCGCTCAAACTCATGGCACACCACCCAATGGAAGTCCTGCTCGTTGACGGCATAGTTGCCGCCGAGAGCAGTACTGTCGTAGTAATACACAACTATCTTGCATTCGTGGTGCATGTAGTAGCGGCAGAAGTCGTCAATCAAGGCAGGGATTTTACGCTCGAACTTTGTGTAAAAGGACTTGATCACATTTAGCCTACGGCCGCTAGGCTGGCCCGCCACAATCCAATTGATATTGGCGTTGTAGTCCATGCCGATGCAGATTGGGGCGTAAGGGCTCAAGTCCTTGTCGGCCCGGCTATCGAGTAGGGCTGCGTCGAAGTCGTAGCCTAAGCTGTCGAGGTACTCGAAGTCGCTGGCGTTATACTTGTGGGCCTCACGCATGGACGAATAGAATCCGTCTTTGGCTATGCCTATGCGTTGACAAAGGATGGATGTCTGAAACGTCTTGGGTGTGAGGTCACGTTTCATCTGCTTGATGTACGACTCGCCGAGCAACTGCAGGTTCTCAATCGAGGAGTACTCCTTGTAATAGACGGCAACAGAACGCATCTTGTTGAGATTGCGGTCAAGTTGTCGCAAATAGTCTCTCAAATAGCTAGGTATAGGTTCACAATTGGCATTGAGCCGTCGAATGCGTTCCTTGGTCTTCCATATCTCATAGATGGTACCTTTTATCGTCTCTATGAGGTCAGTGTCCATCTTGTCCTGATAATGGAGGAACCACGAGCCTTTCTGCGTCTGCGGCATATCACTGAGTATCATTACTGAGTGATTGAACGAGTGGTGCCCGAAGTAGGACTTGATGCCACCGTTGGCAGGCAGCGTCTCGTCCTTGAGTCGCTCGTAATCGATGAACTTGGCCTCATCGATCAGGAGCCACGAAAGGGTCAACGAGTTGCTGGAGCCAGGTCGGTCTTGTGAGATGATGATGGCGCAAGAACCGTTGTAGAAGGTGATGACATGCTCATACTCAGCTGGTTCAATGATGGGCTTACCGAAGGATTTAGGCGGCCGTCGCCCAATGACGTAGTGTATGCCGTTCACGAAGCCCCACCGTTTCCATGCCGCCAACAGGCCCGGGATGGTGTTCGTCAGACCGTGCTTGTAGGTGGGCACTACAATGCCGCCGGTGCTGCCAGCCATGCGTTGCATATTGCGCAGCACAAAGGGCGAGGCGATCGAATCCGTCTTGCCGGTTCGTCGCCCCGCCACAATGACGGTGGTATTGGCTCCAATCAACTGAGTCAGGCGTTGAGGGGTGTTAAAGTATATTTTCTTCTCCATCGGCTTTATCGTCAAACTGGGTGGTGGGTGGGAATAGTGTGGACTCCTCCAGATCAGCCTCTTCAAACTCGACATCCTCAATATCGATGTTCTCTGCCTGGTATTTGTGCAGCAGTTCCTGAATGCGCTCTTGTAGCCTTGGCATCGGTTTGATGCCCAGCACTGACGGGTCGTCTGTAGCGGTAAAGGGCTGCACCACGATCATATCATAAGGGACCGCCTGCTCGTCCTCCAAGTCCACACGGTTGTATTTGGCATAGGAAGATGCCGCCTTCTCCATCGTCTTCGTGTCCTTGCGTTTCTTCGCCATCTGGTAGGTCTCAAGAATCATCTCGTTGTACCGATAGCGATGAAAGTCACGGCTGGCCTGTGCCAGGTGCGGCAGCAGCGCCTTGATGACACCGAGATCCCGATAAGCTAGCGACTTGTGTATGCCAAAGCGGCTCACCGCATTCTCAATGAACTGGCGGTCTTTAGCGTCAGGATTTGCGATAAACCAGTTGTATTCTTCACGGATGCGCAGGATGCGTGCAACAACGTCATCAGTGTAGCGTTGCTGCAACTCGTCCTGCGCCGTGAACAGGTCGATGCGGCATATTTCAAGCGTCTCGAGCTGTGCCATGGCTACTCGTCATCTTCCATATCCAGCAGGTTGCGGTGGGCATTTTCGATGGCCAGCGGAGAGCCGACCTGCGCCAGCATCATCTCCTGGTGGTGGAGTTTCACTTTCGATGCCGCTTTGCCACGGAGGTAACGCTGGCTTACCTCGGTGGTGCGGTCAGCGATATCTGAGCGGAGAACTTCGGCAGGTATGCCGAGGATCACCGCCATGTCCGATATCTTCAGGTAGATTGAGGCGAACTGCTCAATCTGCTGCAATTCTTCTTGCGAATAGTTCATTGAGCGGAACGGAATGATTGGTGATTAAATCCTGGATCTGCGCGTGTAGCGTGCGGAAGATGTCGAGGTCGGTTGTCACCACGGCACTTTCACATCGGTTACCGCGTGTGAGGTTCTGTGACGTGATGATACTGACCACTTCGCCCTTCTGGCTGCGCACGAGCAAGACCTTGCTGTGGTTGTCGGCCAGGTAGGTCGTGTTGATGACCTGAGTGATGAACGCCCAGAGCTTGAGGGTTTTGTTGGTGGCCTTATGGTCAAGCACCAGGTTGAACTTGGTGACGAGGCCCGACTTCTCGATGAAGAACAGCCTGCGGATGAACTCTTCGGAGATCGAGAATGAGGTCTGCCACACCTCGGACTTGCCGAGCTGCTGCAGTACCCAGTCGAGTACGTCGGCCACCTGCAGGGCGTTGGAGAGATAAGCCTGGTAAGGTTTATCTCTCAACGGCTGCAAAAAATCCGATATGTCGGCGGTGCGTTTCATCTTTTTGTTTTATCTTTGCGGCGCAAAACGATGTGGGCTTGTGGTATAGCAGTGTCAGCACATTCGACTCGGCGGTATTATACCACATGACAGAGGCAAACTGTGTGCAGTCTATACCTTATCCATCGTTAAGCCATCACCTCATTTCTGCACTACAGCTGGTATTAAGGCTGTGCAGGATTGAGAATAAACAACCCTTATCGCTTGAGGCTGTTGCAATTGGAGCATCGAGGTGCAAGTGTATAAGGGTTTTTCTATTATAAGATTCCCAATTCCTTGAGGTCTTTGGTCAGCTTCTCGGCCGGGTTGATGACCTTGGCATAGTTGGCGAGGATCTGAGCCTTCAGTTCCTCACTGGGATTCTTGCGATAGCGTCCCTTGGCAAGGTTAATCAGACGGACGGCCTTCTTGCTCTCCTCGCGGACATCGGCGGTGAGGCGCTGCTCGCCGTCCATGCCGGTGTAGTGGTCATACTGCTCCCAGTTGGAGTGCAGCCGTTTATCAAGGGCGATGAGTTCCTTGAGGAACGGGTAGCGCTCACTGTCGGGGCATGTGGCGTTCTCCAGGGAGAGCGAGCGCAGCTTCAGGTGCAGCTCACGCATCTTCTGGACGATGCCAAGGTTCTCCACATAGAGGGCCTGGATCTCATCGGGCAGCTGGTCGTGGTCAGCACGCTTGCCGGCCTTGAACTCATTGGCAGGTTGCTGCTGCTTGACCTCAAGATTGCGGTTGACCACAATCTTGTCGACCTCTGCCTGCATCGCCTCGACCTGCTCATGAGTGACCTGGTTGAGGCGGAATGACAGGCGCTTCTTCAGTTGGTACTCGATGAACTCGGCACGTCGTTTCGGATTAACCATGAGGTTGCGGTACATGATCTGGTTGCCCGTGAGCTGGAGCAACAGGAGTGCGCCCTGGGCGTAATCACGTTGCTCAGCGTCCTGGGCAAGCCAGTTCTGCACCTTCTCGGTAAACTTCTGGTTCATAGTTTGTTTACGTTCTATAATTTATTATTTACATTTGTAAACCAGACGAGGTTTTTGCCTAGCGGCTGAAGGAGCCTCCTCATGGCCGCCAGTGTCTGCCCGGTTGTCACAAAGTCATCGTAAACAATGACGTTGGGCTCTTTGGGCAGCACATTGAGTTCAAAAACCGCGTTCACTCGTTGCTTGGTGTGGCAAAATGCCACATCCTCGTAGAACGGAATCTCCAGCATCTGGCCCAGTCTCTCGCTGATGAGCGTGGCGAAG
>Ga0310697_10001448_pt1 | contig 27824 bp, 17 predicted proteins | sample 172DNAGHGlowgp2_FD_203883 | JGI IMG/M metagenome (GOLD analysis project Ga0310697, IMG submission 203883) | Sheep rumen microbial communities from Palmerston North, Manawatu-Wanganui, New Zealand - 1728 DNA GHGlow gp2 (v2) (version 2) | ecosystem: Host-associated > Mammals > Digestive system >...
CGGCCTCAAGATCCAAAGCATCGGCAGGACCATTGGGCAGGGTTGGGGTGGACATGGCACTCACAAGAACAATATTCACCAACAATAAAAATACTACAATAAGATGAACAACAGAGAAAACAATGCCTAGGAACAACAACGCTTGGGACAACTCAAGAATCTCGTCATGCTGGCCTCGGCCGATGAGCGCTTCACCGACTCGGAAATGGCCGTGTTGCTGGCGGTAGAAGGAAAATAGGGACGGTTCTTTTGATGTAAAATCCGCCACCATCGGTAGCCGGGATTCTGTCAAAGAACACCTGCAAATATACACTTTTTTTACAATTGCGTCCCCTTTGCTTGCATTTTTTTACTTGAGCAGCCTGGCGAGGATCGTGCCCAGTATGGCACTCCACTGCTCAATAAACTTGCAGCCAAAATCAATCGACGTGGCCTCAATGCCCGTCGATTGAGGAAATGCAGGCTTTTTTGCCCCCACCACCTTTTGTCGGGTGAGTGTGAATAATATCATAAAAAAGGAGTTGAAATTTCTTCAACTCCTTTTTTGTTGTGGTTGCCTTGCCCGGACTCGAACCAGGAAATGCGGCACCAAAAACCGTTGTGTTACCATTACACTACAAGGCAATCCTATGTCAACCGAACGGCAAGCCGCTCAAAATTGCGGTGCAAAATTACTGCTTTTTTTTGAATTGCAATCTTTTTTGCAGCATTTTTTTACTGTCTCAGGTTTAAATCACTTGACGATGAGCAAGAAATAGTTCTTTTTACCCTTCTGTGCAAGAATGTATTTGCCATTGAGCAGCAAGTCGGTAGTGGCGGCCATGTTGGGGTCGGCGAGCTTCTCCTTGTTGATGCTCACTCCACCTCCCTGTGTCAGCTTGCGCATTTCGCCCTTGCTGGGGAAGACGGGTGCCACATCGGTCAATAGCGAGATGAGAGGAGTGCCCTCGTCGATGGCGCTGCGGGGAATCTCAAAGGTGGGAACTCCCTCAAACACGCTCAGCAGTGTCTCCTCGTCAATCTTGTGGAGGATATCCTTGGCCTTGTTAGAGAACAGTATCTGTGAAGCCTCAACTGCTGTCTCATATTCCTCGGCGCTGTGTACCATCGTGGTGACCTCCTTGGCCAGGCGTTTTTGCAGGGGGCGCAAGCCGGGATCCTTCTCTTGTTCGGCCACCAGCTCGGCAATCTCCTCCTGGGTCAGGTCGGTGAAGATCTTGATGTATTTCTCGGCATCGAGGTCGCTCACGTTGATCCAGAACTGGTAGAACTTGTAGGGGGAGGTGCGCTTGGGATCGAGCCACACGTTGCCGCCCTCGGTCTTGCCAAACTTGGTGCCATCGCTCTTGGTGATGAGCGGGCAAGTGATGGCAAATGCTTCACCGCCGTTCATGCGACGAATCAGCTCGGTTCCCGTGGTGATGTTGCCCCACTGGTCACTGCCGCCCATCTGCAGCTTGCAGCCTTCTTGCTCATAGAGGTGCAGGAAGTCGTAACCTTGCAGCAGCTGGTAGGAGAACTCGGTGAACGACATGCCGTGGTCGGCGTTGGCGGCCAGGCGCTTCTTCACGCTATCCTTGGCCATCATGTAGTTCACGGTAATGTGCTTGCCAATGTCACGGATAAAGCTCAGGAAAGTGAAATCCTTCATCCAGTCATAGTTATTCACCAGGATGGCGTGGTTGGGGGCGTCGCTGTCAAAGTCCAGGAACTTGGCCAACTGCTGGCGGATGCACTCCTGGTTGTGGCGAAGGGTTTCCTCATCGATGAGTTTGCGTTCCTGAGACTTCATCGACGGGTCGCCGATCATACCTGTCGCGCCACCAATCAGGGCGATGGGCCGATGTCCGGCACGCTGCAGGTGCTTCAGCATCATGATGCCCACCATGTGGCCAATGTGCAGTGAGTCGGCGGTTGGGTCGATGCCCACATAGCCACTCGTCATTTCCTTGTTCAGTTGCTCCTCGGTGCCAGGCATGATGTCGTTGATCATGCCGCGCCATTTCAGTTCTTCTACAAAATTCATTGTCCTTATTATAATTTGATTATGGTTACTATTCTATTGAACGGCAAAGGTAGTAATAAATCACCAATCCCGCAATTTATCATCTTATTTTGGTGGGGTAGGGTGTGGAGTTTGGGCGAAATGGGGCTGGAATTGAAAAAATTTCGTATCTTTGCAAGTTAAAAGCCTGAAATTATGAAGAAAGACGACGACGAACTGGAAAATCTGGAACAGCAAGAGCCTATTGAGGGTCAGCCCCAAGATGATGACAACACTTCACGTGACGACAACGGCATCCCCGATCAGGAAGATGGCGTTGACGGAGAGTCACAGGCCCATTCCAGCTACCAGGTGCCTAAAGATAAGAAACTGCAACTGAGCGGCATGTACGAGAACTGGTTTCTCGACTATGCTTCCTATGTGATACTGGAGCGTGCCGTTCCCCACATCGAGGACGGCTTCAAGCCTGTGCAACGCCGCATCCTGCACGCCATGAAGGAAGCCGATGACGGGCACTTCAACAAGGTGGCCAACATCGTGGGCCTCACGATGCAGTATCATCCCCATGGTGATGCCTCGATCTACAGCGCGCTGGTGCAGCTGGGACAAAAGGAGCTGCTCATCGACACACAGGGTAACTGGGGTAACATCCTCACGGGTGACGGTGCTGCCGCTGGCCGTTACATCGAGGCGCGGTTGAGCGAGTTTGCCCTGGATGCGGTGTATGATCCCAAGGTGACCGACTGGGGGCTGTCCTATGATGGCCGCAAGCGTGAACCGCTCACCTTGCCCGCCAAGTTTCCCCTGCTGCTGGCCCAGGGAGCCGAGGGAATCGCCGTTGGTCTGTCGTGCAAGATACTGCCTCACAACTTCAACGAGGTCATCGACGCAGCCGTGAGCTACCTGCGCGGCGAGGAGTTCCACCTCTATCCCGATTTCCAGACGGGCGGCTATATCGACGTGGGTCACTACAACGATGGCGAGCGTGGCGGTTATGTCCGCGTGCGTGCCAAGATTGAGAAACTCGACAACAAGACGCTGCTGGTCAAGGATGTCCCCTATGGCAAGACCACAGGCACCGTTATTGAGTCGATCCTCAAGGCGGGCGAGCGTGGCAAAATCAAGATACGCAAGGTAGAGGACAATACCAGCGCCACAGCCGAGATCATCGTATCGCTGCAGTCGGGCACGAGCAGTGACATCGCCATCGATGCCCTCTATGCCTTTACCGACTGTGAGATTTCCATCTGGCCCAATTGCTGCGTCATCATGGACCAGAAACCACAGTTCCTCACCGTGAGCGACGTGCTGCGCTACAGCGTGAACCGCACCCGTGACATCCTGCGCCAGGAACTCGAGATCCAGCGTGGCGAGACCATGGAGACCCTGCACAACGTGTCGCTGGAGAAAATCTTTATCGAGGAGCGCATCTACAAGGACAAGGAATTTGAGAACGCCAAGGACCAGGAGCGTGCGCTCAAGCACATCGACAAGCGCCTGACCCCCTTCAAGCCGCAGTTCTATCGCGAGATTACACAGGACGACCTGCTGCGCTTGCTTGAAATCCCGATGAAGCGCATCATCAAGTACAACAGCGATAAGGCCGAGGAAAACATCATGCGCTTGAACGAGCGCATCGAGGATATCGACAACAAACTTGCCCACTTGACCGATTACACCATCGAGTGGTTTGAAGGGCTCAAGACCAAGTATGGCTCAAAATATCCTCGCCGCACGATAATCCGTGAGTTTGACACGATTGTCGCCAGCAAGGTGGCCGAGGCCAACCAGAAGCTCTATATCAACCGTGCCGACGGCTTTATCGGTACAGGCCTGAAGAAGGACGAGTTTGTGTGCAACTGCTCGGATATCGATGATATCATCATCTTCTATAAGGACGGCAAGTTCAAGGTTGTCAAGGTGGCCGACAAGATTTACGTTGGCAAGAATATCCTCTACTTGAACGTCTTCAAGAAGGGTGACCAGCGCACAATTTATAATGTGTTGTACCAGGATGGCCGTGGGGGTACGGTTTACATGAAGCGTTTTGCCGTGACCGGCATCACGCGCGACAAGGAGTATGACATCACCCAGGGCAAGCCGGGCAGCAAGATCGTGTGGTTCACTGCCAATCCTAACGGTGAAGCCGAGGTGTTGCGCATTACCCTAAAACCCAAGTTCAGGCTCAAGATTCTGCAATTTGACGTCAACCTGGCCGATTTGGCCATCAAGGGTAAGCAGGCTAGAGGCAACATCGTGACCAAGAATGAGGTGCACCGCATCTCGCTCAAGGAGGCCGGGCAGTCCACACTGGGCGACCGCGAGGTGTGGTTCGACCCCGACATCCTGCGCATCAACTACGAGGGTCATGGACGCTCACTGGGCCTGTTTGGTGGTGATGACCGCATCCTGGTCATCATGCAGGGGGGTGATTTTTACACTACCAGCACCGAGGCCACCAATCACTATGATGATGGTATCTTGCGCATCGAGAAGTTTGACAAGGACAAGGTGTGGACCGCCGTGCTCGACGATGCCGACCAGGGTCACCCCTATGTGAAACGATTCACGCTCGAAGATACCACCAAGAAACAAAGCCTCATTGGCACCAATCCCGACTCTCGCCTGCTATTGTTGAGCGATGAGCCGTGTCCGCGCTTTGAAGTCAAGATGGGTGGCGGTGACGCCTTCCGTGAGCCGTTTGTTATCGATGCCGAGGAGTTTATCGGTGTCAAGACCTTCAAGGCCAAGGGGCGCCGCGTCACCAACTGGGAGGTGGCTACTATCACCGAGGTTGAGCCCCGCGAGCCGTTGCCCGTCGAGGAGACCGAGCCCACGGTAGCCATGCCCGAGGAGGAACCGGCTGGCGGCAGTACAGATGGCATCAGTCAGGATGAGGTGCTCGACAGCTTCACCGGCCAGCAGCGCATCCCCTTTGACGAGTAACATGAACTACGAATTACACGAAATTATACTAATTAGCATCCGCATTCAATTTTAACGAATTAAACTAAATGGCCTCACCGAGTAATTCGTAGTTTCTTGAATGTAAAGACAATTCGTGTAATTTGTAGTTGAATAAGAACGCGGATGCTAATTAGTCAAATTCGCGTAATTCGTAGTTCCTTGAATGTAAAGACAATTCGTGAAATTCGTAGTTTATTAATGACGAAGAGAATATTAATATTATTAGTAGTTTTTGGCGCTTTGACTGCTGCGGGGCAGGAGAAGTTGTCGGCGCTTATGGTCGATGTGGGTTATGCGTCGGTGCATGACAGTTACTTGACGCCCATCACCTACGACGGCTTGGATTTGGGGCTCTCCTTCGAGGCCACGCGCCCGCTCCGCTCCAGCAAGTGGCTGTGGCAACTCCAGGTGGGCGCCGACTACAACTATGTGGAGAACAACGCCAAGAACAACGACCTCCACAAACTCATGGGCGACATCTCGTTCAACATGCAGCGCTGCTGGAGGGGCGTACTCACACCTAAGCTTAATCTCTCGGTCGGCCCGATGGCACAGTTGCGTGCCGGCATCGTGTATAACGAGGTCAACAGCAACAATCCCGTGTCGGTGCGGGCCCATGCCAACGTGGGCGCCGCTGCCATGGCAAGTCTGGACACCCGCATGTGGCGACTGCCCGTCACCCTGCGCTACCAGTTGCAGTTGCCCGTGGCTGGGGTCTTTTTCGCCCCTGAGTATGACGAGAGCTACTACGAGATTTACCTGGGCAACCACAAGAACCTGGCACACCTGGGCTGGTGGGGCAACCGACTGGACATGACCCACTATCTGGGAGCCGACCTGCACCTGGGCAAGACCATCCTGCGCCTGGGATACCGCAACCGCCTGGAGCACTGGACCGTCAACAACCTCCACGTCCACGACGTCACCCACTCCCTCGTCCTCGGCCTCAACCTCTAATTAACTACGAATTACGCGAATTAAACTAATTTTGGCATCCGCATTCAATTATTACGAATTGGACTAATTGGCATCGGCATACAATAATCAACTACGAATTACGCGAATTATGCTAATTTTTAGCATCCGCATTCAATTATTACGAATTTGACTAATTGCATAGATTTATGGTAATTTATCCTAAAGAATCATACGATATCATTGGATGCATGATGACGGTTCATCGTGAACTGGGATGCGGCTTTTTGGAGAAAGTTTACCAGGAAGCGCTAGAGCGTGAATTCGTAGAAAAGGGAATTCCATATAAGAGAGAAGCCAGTCTGAAGATCTTTTATAAAGGAGTTCCTCTACAGCAAGATTATATCGCCGATTTTGTGTGTTATGATAAGATTATTGTGGAGTTGAAAGCTCTCAACAAATTATCAGATGTTGAGAAAGCCCAAATCATTAATTATTTGAAAGCTACTGGCTATGAGTTGGGTATTCTCGCAAACTTTGGCGAAACGAGTTTAAAAACCGAACGTTTTTGCAATATCCACAAACCCACAACATCCACTAATCATTCATGAAACAATGCTGACGCAATTAGTAGAATTAGAAGTAATAAATTATAGCAGAAGCAATTAGTGAAATTTGAAATAATAAAAGTTTGCGGATGCCAAAATTAGTTTAATTCGCGTAATTCGTAGTTTAAAAATTTCAAGGCGATGAAAAAAACAATATTATACTTTGTAGTTTGTGTGCTGTTGGGGGGCTGTGCCCAGCAGGATGAGTTTGAGCACGACCAGGTGGGTAACTTTGAGGCACTGTGGACCATCATGGACGAGCACTACAGCTTCTTTGACTACAAGCAGGTCGATTGGAACGAGGTGCACAGCCGTTACCGTGCCCTGGTCTCCAACGAGATGACCGACCGCGAGTTGTTTGACATCTGCGGCGACATGTTGAAGGAGCTGCGCGACGGCCACACCAACCTCATTGCCACCCACGACGTGTCGCGCTACTGGATATGGGAACAGTGGCCTGTCAACTATGATGAGCGCATCATCGACCAGCATTACCTCAACTTTGACTACAAGATGGCATCGGGCATCAAGTACCAGATATTGCCCGATAACTTTGGCTACATGTACTACGGCTCGTTCTCGTCCAGCATCGGTGAGGGTAACCTGGACCTGATACTGAGTTACTTATCGACTGCCGACGGGCTGATAATCGACGTGCGCAACAATGGCGGCGGCCTGTTGACCAATGTCGAGACCCTGGTGTCGCGTTTCATCGACAGCACGACCCACGTGGGCTACATCTGTCACAAGACGGGCAAGGGGCACAACGAGTTGAGCGATCCCTATCCCTACTACTTTGAACCCACCAGGAACCATATCCACTACCTCAAGCCCATCGTTGTGCTAGCTAATCGTAGCTCCTTTAGTGCCTCCAACAACTTCGTGTCAATCATGAAGTCGCTGGACCAGGTCACGATTGTTGGCGACACAACAGGAGGTGGCTGCGGCTTGCCGTTTACCAGCGAGCTGCCCAATGGCTGGCGTGTGCGCTTCTCGTCATGTCCCATCATGGATGCCCAGGGGCGGCTCACCGAGTTTGGTGTGGCTCCCGATGTGCGCATCGATATGGATGAGCAGGACCGTTCCCACGATGCAATCCTGGATCAGGCCATCACCATCCTGACCCAAAAAACAAGACTTAACTAACAACTAACAACTAACAATTAACCACTTATGAGAAAAAACATCATTCTTGCCCTGCTGATTGTCATGACAGTCCTGGGTGCCCACGCCGAGGCGGGCCGTTTCTCGGTAGGGGGACAGTTTTCCTATGCTTCCAAGCGTTCAATGGCCGGTCTGGGAGTTCAGCTCCAGTATGAGCCAGTCACCAATTTGCGCTTGGCTCCCGAGTTTATCTATTACTTTGAGAACGACGGCTTGTCGGCCAGCAATGTTAACGTCAATATCCACTATGTGATTCCCACGAGCTCGTCGTTTGCCCTTTATCCCCTGGCCGGCTTCTCCTATGCCCATTACAAGGCCGACACTTGGTTGGTGGGTGGCAGTATGAATCGCTGCGGCGCAAACGTAGGGTTAGGTGCCCAATACCTCATCAAGGAACACCTCCACTTCTTCACCGAGCAGCGCTTCCAGATCATCAAGGACTTCAACCAGTCGGTGACACTCTTGGGTCTCAAGTACACCTTCTAGCCAGGAGTGTGGCATCATTCACGCCTAGAACTTTGATCGGCCCCTTTGGCCGGTTAAAAAGTCATTATCGACATGATGGCAAGGCCTGTTTTTTTACTACCCAGTCCTAAAACTGGAGGGCAAAAATTTGCACAGTTGCACAATAGTTACTACCTTTGCGGCCATGAAACGGGCCTCGCTTGTATAAAGCGCTAAAACTGAACACTTTTTGTTTGTTAACATAGTTTTATTCATTTAATTCATTTCAAGCTTTTATGAAGAAATTCTTTTCTCTCCTCACGTTAGCCCTGCTGACCATGTCGGCATGGGCTTCAACGACCGTGACCTTTGACCTCTCTTCGGGTTACGCCAATGGTGATGTGGTACCCAGTGTCGCAAGTGGTGACGTTACTGTTACCTTTGACAAGGGAACCAACCAAAATGCTCCCAAGTGGTACACAACTGGTAGCGCACTTCGCCTTTATGGTGGTAACACTGCTACCGTAGCAAGCGCTGGCGATGCCATCAGCAAGATCACTTTCACTTTCTCCACTGGAGACGGCAACAACGAGATCACCTGTGACACTGGTGACTTTAACACTCCCACTTGGACTGGTGCTGCCAGCAGTGTCATCTTCACGGTTAGCGGAACTTCTGGTCATCGCAGAATTGCTAAGATCGAAGTTACCCTGGGTGAGGGTGGTGGCGACACCCCCGTCGATCCCACCGAGAACTTGGTTGAGTCTCTGGAGATTGCTGCCGACATGGAGGATGGTGTTGAGTTTGTCTTCACTGGCGACGCTGTTGTTACCTATCAGTACAAACAGTATCTGTACGTGCGCGATGACACGGGTTACGGTTTGATCTATGGCTCGACCAATGGCGGTAAAAATCCCGTATTTGCTCAGGGTACCATTCTCGCACCGAATTGGGAGGCTAAGACTTCAATCTACAATGACGAACTGATGGAGTTCGTAAACACTACTGGCCTCGACAGCTGTGGCTTGACCACTGTAGCTCCTGAGGTGATCACTGCCGATCAGATGGCAGACAAGTTGAATGCTTATGTTCAGATCGACCACGTGAAGAGCATTAGCGGCACCACTGCTACTCTGACCGACGGTACTACCATTAACCTGTACAATCGATTTGGCAAAACTATTCAAGAGTTTAGTGACGCTGACGCTATCATCACTGGTATCGTGAACATCTACAATGGCAATTTGCAGCTCTATTACATTGGTGTTGAAGGTATCGTTGCCGCTCCCGAAATTGCTCCCGCTTCTTGCGACTTTGAGGAGAGCGTTGAGGTGACCATCACTGCCGAGGAAGGCGCCACCATTAAGTACAGCTATGACAATGAGACTTGGGCCGATTACACCGAGGCTCTGACCATCACCGAGACTACCACCGTCTATGCTAAGGCTGTTGTAGGTACTAAGGAGAGCAATGTTGTTAGCGCTACCTACACCAAGGTTGATCCCGCCGAGATGGTAACCTACACGCTGGTAACCGATGCTTCTCAGCTCGCCGATGGCGACAAGATCATCCTGGTTGGCTTCAACCAGGTTGACAGCGTTACCGTTCAGCCTTACGCCATGGGTGCATACCGTCCCAAAAACTTTAACTTCAATGCCGTTGAGGTTACCGTCGAGGACAATACCGTTACTACTGCTCTGGCCAACGTGATCACCCTTGAGGCTAATGGTGACAACTGGAACCTCAAGGCCGAGGAGGGTTACCTGTATGCTGCTGGTAATTCCACCACCAACAAGAAGAATCAATTGATGGTCGAGGATGAGCCTGATGCCGATGGCAATGCCAACGCAGCAATCTACATCACGACTGACTCGATGAGCATCGCATTCCAGGGCACCAATGACCGCAACTTCCTGCGCTTCAACTACAACAGCGGCAAGCCCCTGTTCTCTTGCTATGCTGTAAGCAGCAGTGTTCAGACTCCTGCCTACATCTTCAAGGCTAATGTTGAGCCCGCTGGCCTGCGTGGTGATGTTAACAACGATGAAAATGTTGATATTGCCGACGTGACAGCTATGATCGACTATCTGCTCAGCGGTATGGAGATTAACGAGACCAATGCTGATGCTGATCGTGATGGCAACTTGAACATCAGCGATGTTACCGCAATTGTTGACTATCTGATGACTGGCAACTGGCTCAACTGATAGATCAGCGATTAATAAACCCGCAATAAAAAAGCATCCGTCATCGACGGATGCTTTTTTGTATTATTGTCAGGACCAGCCAATAGCTTTTTTTATTGGGTATCATTGGTGCCTGCCTTGGCTTTGCAGTGATGATTATGATACACGGTATGGCTGCGTTACAGCAAGCCGTCAAAAAGGGTGGGCTGAGGGAGCAGCTGAAAGGAGTGGCGGTGATAAGGTGTAGCGCCATGCTGGGCAATGGCAGCGCGGTGGTCGGGCGTGGGATAGCCCTTGTTCCTGTCCCAGCCATATTGGGGAAATTCAGCGTGCAGTTGACGCATCAACTCGTCGCGGTGAGTCTTGGCAAGGATTGATGCGGCGGCAATGCTAAGCATCTTGCCGTCGCCCTTGATAATGGTCGTGTGGGGAATGTCATGGTAAGGGAAAAAACGGTTGCCGTCAACCAGGATGGCATCGGGGCGCACCGTGAGCTGGTCCAGGGCGCGGTGCATGGCTGTGATGCTGGCCCGCAGGATGTTGATGCGGTCGATTTCCTGGGGCGATACCATGGCTACGGCCCAGGCTAGTGCCTCGTGCTCGATGATGGGGCGCAACTGCTCTCGCTGCCGCTCGGTGAGCTGCTTGCTGTCGTTGATCAGGTCATTGTGGAAGTCGGGCGGCAGAATCACCGCAGCAGCAGTCACAGGTCCAGCCAGGCAACCGCGTCCTGCCTCGTCACAGCCCGCCTCGACACGTCCTGCTATCAGATATGGCTCAAGCATTTTAGTTTCTAGTACAACTCCTATCTCTCAACCCTTATCTAAAATTAGAGGTTACGCTCGATGACATAGTCAAAGATCTCACGGAACTGTTCGATGGTGTCGTCGGGTGAGTAGGGTGACAGGATGTCGTTGGCCTGATCGCGCAGGTGCTCCATTGTCTGGTAGGCATAGTCGATGCCTCCAGCCCGCTTGGCGTAGTCAATCAGGCGGTCGATGTCTTGGCCAGTGGGCTCGTCCTTGGCCACCAGCGATAACATCTCGTCGCGCTCGGGCATGTCCTGGCGTTGCAGGGCATAGATGAGTGGCAGGGTCACCTTGCCCTCGCGCAAGTCATTGCCGGTGGGCTTGCCGATGATGGGGTTGTTGTAGTAGTCAAAGGTGTCATCCTTGATCTGGAAGCAGATTCCCAGCAAGCGTGCATAGCGGCGCAACTCGTCGATGGCCGTCTGGGGCGCATCGTTGGCATATCCGCCCACCACCGCACAGCATTCAAACAGCGATGCGGTCTTGGCACGGATGATGTCCATGTAGGTTGCCTCGTCGATGTTGTGGTTGCGTGCGATATCAACCTGGTCGATCTCGCCAAGTGACAGGTCTCGTCCCATGTCGGCCAGTGCGCTCAAGATGCGGCCATCGCCCGTCTTCACGCCGCAGCGCAGGGCACCCGTGACAAAGAAGTCGCCCACAAGCACTGCCACATGGTTGCTCCACACGCTGTTGATGGTGGGGAGTCCGCGGCGCTCCTTGGCCTCGTCGATGACGTCATCGTGGATGAGCGAGGCATTGTGCAGCATCTCGAGTGCCGCAGCACCTTGCAGCGCCTTGTCATTGATGCCACCAAAGAACTTGGCACTCAACAGCGTCACGATGGGGCGCAGCATCTTGCCCTTGTTCGTCAAGTAGCTGGTGACAATGTTGTTAGTCAATTGGCTACCACTGGTCAATGTGGTAACGATAATCTCATTGAGGGCATCGAGTTCGGGCCTCAGTTGTTCTTGTATATGTGTCAGCGATTTTGCCATAGTCTGCAAAGTTAGCAATAATTCTGGAAACAATAGCAATAAAAGTCAAAAGAAAAGACTTTGACTGTCGTCATTCAGGGATTACGGCACAACAACGGGAGCTCGCAGTCATTGTGAGCTCCCGTTGTTGGAGTGACGCTGGAGATAGCGTCATCAGTGCTAGAAACAGCAGTGCATCATCAGTGCAGCACCTTGGCGGTATCGGTCGTACCGTCGTTGTAGCGTGTCACGACGATGTTAAGGCCGTCAAAGGGTTTGGATGACTGCTGCCCCGTCACGTTGTAATAGGTCACGCTGGTCGCCTGGCGGTCAACCATCACACTGGGAACTGCGGTAACAATGTTCTCGCCAGTGAGCGTGTAGTCAAACTCATACTCGGCGACGTAGTACTTTTGGTCGGCGGCATTGTCCACACCGCGGTTAGCACTGCGCAGCGTGTTGGGTGAGGCACTCTCGGGAATATTGGCAGTGCGGGTGTAGTAAGCGCGCACGATGAAGTGCATGGGCAACGACTCGATGACACCAGTTTCCTGGGCGGTCTGGCGCAACTTCCTGGCACCAAATGTTCCCATCACCTCGTTGGAGCCATTACGGTTCCAGTTGCTGTGGAACTTGGTCAGGTTGGTGTTGCTGCCCAGCTTGTAGGCGCTGGAGTGGGTTTCATTGTTGACCGCCGAACGGCTGAATTGGTTGTAGTCAACCTCCTCCATCATGTAGTCACCGCTGATGCGCTCGGCACGGTTGGCACCAGCATTGTTGCCCGTGAAAACCTGCTCGTTGAGCAGATCGACATCAACTTGTCGCCACACGCGCACCTTGTACAAGTCATAGTCCTTGAGGGCGTCATTCTGGTGCTCGGGAATGAGCAACTTGCTCAGGTCTAGCGTCACGTTGTAGTGGGCATACAGGTTGGGATCGTTGTCCACCGTGAAGGTGTTCTTGCTCATGATGGCCTCACTGACCTTGGCCTCGATGGTTGCGACACCCGACTGCTGCACGGGAGCGCCATAGGTGTTGTAGTCGCTGCGGCCAGTGAAAGTCTCGACCACGGGAGCAAAGTAGTACATGCCAGCCTCCTTGTTGACGATATAGTCCTTGAAGGTGGCAGTCGAGCTCTCCTCCATGTTGACATCGACGGCACCCTGTGCATTGCCATCCATCTTGAGGGTATAGGCGCTACCGCCGTTGTCGGCCTCGCCAGTGGGAGGCACCTCAACGTCGGTCACCATGAGTGTTGTGGCGTCGATTGTGGAGCTGGTCATGATTTTGCGCTCGTTCTCGCTACCTTCTTTCCATCGGAATGCGTCGTAGCGCAGGATTTCCTGCTTGGAACTGTACTTCACCTGCTCATCGATGTAGCGGATGTCGGTATCCAGTTCGTGGTTGGTGTCATTGTCAATCTGCTGCTTGGTGTAGCCCTGGACATCCATTTCAGTCTTGTGGATATAGACGCTCACCTTGTTGCTGTAGGCGGTGTTGTCGCCATAGGTGAACTTCACCTGATAGCGGTACTGCGAGGGGTGGTCGTTGTGGGTTACACTCTCACTGAAGTTGTCAAACAGCGTGAAGTTGTCAAATGCCACAGCATTGTTGTCCTTGATGCTGTAAGCCACAGCCTCCTTGTTGGGCATATTGATCCAGCTATAGTAGTTCTGGGCATCGGTTCCGTTGCCTCGCTGGTTGGCCCAGGCGATGTTCAGCTTCATCTGTCCGGCAACAGGAGTCAAGGTAGCAACGGGGACTTCCACCTCGTCTTCTCCCTCACCGTAATAGCGGTAGATGGTGAATGTGGCACCGTTGGCTGCCAGGTCGTCGTCGGTGACATAAGGTGCCATGTTGTTGGTCACCAGCAGCTCGTTAGAATAATAGTTGCGCTCCTGCATGGGGTCAAAGCGGCTGTAGTCGTTAGCCAGTTTGAGGGTGAGCAGCAGGGTCTCGTCGGTGCCGGGGATGATGAAGCTCTCCTCGTTAGACATCTGCAACGACAGGAAACGGGCCTTGTCTTGACCCTGCACGACGTAGGTTACCTCTTGGCCGGTCTCCTGCATGGCGATATGGTCAACATAGGTGGTCTGGTTGGACGTGAGCGTGGTGACAGGTTCGTAGCTCTTTTGTCCGTCGGCGCTGGTGGTGACGCGGTAGAGCGTGTATTCTCCCATTGCGCCGGGCAGGAAGTCAAGCAGGTTGCTCTTCCAGCTCAAGTTCAAGTCATAGATGTTTTCCTGATCCTGCTTCTCTCCGGTAATCTCATACTGATGGATGACATACAGGCCCAAGGTGGGGGCATACCTCTGGGTCGAGCCTTCGGCGTTCTGATGATAGTTTACAAACACGTCTGAACTGGACTCATCGCGCTGGGATGTTGTGGTGTAGGTGGCATCATAGTGTTCCATCATGCGGTACTTGGGAACAAAGAACATCATGTCGCGCACGTCCTGGCAGTCATCGCTCTGCGAGTCCTTGCCATACATGTTGAACTCATGGCCATACTCATAGGTGTGACCATTAATCTCCACCGATTGGGGCAATTTTGAGAACGGAATACTCTGGCAGTCATGCTCAACAGGATAGGATTGCATGTCAATCATTTCCTGATAGATGTCAGACGAGGCTGTACCCTGGGCCAGGGTCACGGGACTGAATTGTTCAAACATGTTGTAGAAGGGTGCCATGTTGAATTTGTCGGCCCAGGTTGCGGTAGATTCTTTGTCATCGGTTCTCCAGCGCATGCTGGGATCACCGTTTACGCCCCAGTCGGTACCGGGATCCTTTGCCGAGTTGTCCGATGCGCGCAGGCGGCCTTTGGCCAGGAAGAAGAAGCGGTTCAGTTTGTCGGCATCAATCTTGAAGAGTGTGCCGGCATTCTTGTCCTGATCGTTACCTGTCTCGATATAGGTGGTGATGATGCGTGCCGACTTGAATAGCGTCTTGAACATGTCTCGCAGGCTGGCATAGTCGGTGGTGGCGCTTGATATGTTCTCAACCAGGTCACTGCCCTCGGGGTTGTCGTTCATCTCCATCAGGATAATGGTGAGACCGTCTTGGTTGGGCTGGTACTCATAGGAGTCAAAGGTCTTGTAATTGTAGCCATACTTTGCACTTGCACTCTTGATGGTTTCGGCCTGGATGTCATGATTGGTCGGGATATTCCATCCGTAGGCATCATTGTACTGGTAGGTGTAGGTGTCGTTTTCGGTGTTTTGAACCAGACTGCCGATGGCAGGATAGGTCACCAGCCAGTTGTTACCGTTCTTATCTTTCTCCAGCACACCGTTCTCGTCATAGCCACGGTACAGGTTGCCTGGAATCTCAGGGTTCATGTAGATCTCACGCAACATGGCGATGATTTGCTCGGGCTCGGTAGCTGTCTCCTGCAGGTTGTTGGTGCGTTCCTTGCCGTTGCTGTCAATCCATGTGTAGTTGTAGTCATAGATGGCCGAGTGGTCGTTCTCGTCCAGTTTGCCGCCCTTTCCTGTTAAGGTGAAATGGATGTCATTGATACCATTGCCAAAACTCAGGGTAGCCTGGGCTGTGGCATCGCCCTGGGTTGTGGGGGTGAACGTGATGGTGATGGTCACGCTCTCGCCGCTGGCAAGTTGGGTGGCTGTGTAGTCGGTGCTGAACGGCGCCGTCAGGTCGCTCAGCGATGGGGTGATGGGCTGCAAGCCTGTGTTGGTGATGGTGATGGTGCGGGTCTTGCTCTCGTTCTCATCGGGATTGGCGGTGCCAAAGGCGATGGTGCCGCCATTGGGCGATACCGACGCTGCATAGTCGGCAGGTATCTCGATGGTATAGGTCACGCTCGCCATGTCACTATCGGCCATGCCATCCTTGACAGCGATGGCCTTGATGGTCATGGTCTCGCTCACGGTAATGGCTCCCGTGTAGAGGTTGCTGGCAGTGGTGGGTTCGCTACCATCGGTGGTATAATAGATTGTGGCACCCTCGGTAGCACAGGCGATGGTTACGGCTTGCGTTCCCATGTAGGTGCCCGCTACTGGGGTGAATGTCGGGGTTTCCACTTGCTCCAGCACTTCACCTTGAATGTAAGTGAAGGTCGTTTTGGGCATGAACTGCACTAGATTATTATAGTGATAGCCATATGAGATGTAATCATTGAAACCGGTGTTAACGTCCTGTCCAACGCCATAGAAATCGGTGGTGCGATATCTAGAAGTTCCCTGATTCAACACATCTATTTGGACAACTAGGTTTTGGCCCGTGTAGAGGAATGGAGTGGTGAACGTGATATCAAATTCGGTGACGCCATCGGTTGCCGTAGCACTCTGAACCACTTGAGTAAGACCTGTAATTGCTGTCGCTGAACTATATGAGCTTTGACTTGTTGTTCCTAGCGAGACGCTAAACGAACCATCAAAAATCAGCCCTGTTGTATAGAATTTCAATCCTGTGATTGTGGTATTTACCAGATCGGTCAATTCACTGGCTGGATAGATCATCTGGTTGCTCTCTTGATAATAAGAGGGCATGTATAGTGGGAGATGACCATCGGTGTCTTGTCCATCAAACACGGTCTTTTGGCTTGTCGGGCCCGAAGGTAACTTATTGATGGTGTAGGTCGCTGTAGCCGTCTCGCTGTCGGTCATGCCATCCTTGCTGGCCTTAGCCATGATAGTAGTGGTGGCACTCACGGTGATGGCTCCAGTATAGGCGTTCCAGGTTGTACCCCCGTCGATGCTATAGCTGATTGTAGCCCCCTCGGTGTCACATGAGATGGTCACGTTTTGGGCCTCATTATAAGTACCCTCTGCGGGCGAGAAGGTCGGCGTTGCCACTTGATTGGTAACGGTACCGCCGCTTGCGTAGCTGAAAGTCGCCTTAGGATACATTGTGGAGGAATATCCACTTCCGCTGATGCTGCCGTTATTGTAGTTGGTCGCAACAACGGTGGTTCCGCCTGAACTTTGACCGTAGAAATTAGACCTGTCATTAGTCCCCTTGGCCGTTACATGGGTTTCGATGATCAGGTTGCCCCCATTATATTGAAATGGGGTATCGAAGGTGAATGTGAATGAATAGTCAGAGTTCATGACCGTCGTGATGCCACTGACGGTCTTGACTTTTGTCAACGTGTTTTGAGCTTGTAAACCGCTCAGGCTGGTGTTGGTAGTTTCTCCGATATAGATGTCAACAGTACCGCCCGAGAAGTAGGGATAACCCTTGTGATAAAATGTTACGCTGGTGATATTCTTGCCAGACATGTCGGTCAACATGCTTGACGGGTAGAGCACTTGCACCCTGCCTGTTGAGTTGAACTTGCCTCCCCAGATGGGTGCGGCGCTATTGGTGCTGGTCCCGTTAGCGACGGTTAAAGTCTCTTCGGCCCGTGACGGCGGGATGGCTGTCACGAGGGCCAAGATGAGAAATAGGATTTTAAAGATCGTTTTTTTCATTGTCGTGTAATGTTGATTGTTTTGGTTTGTAATTATTTCATCTTTATTTTGATGACGATAGATGCAATTGGTAGCTAAATCAATGTTTTATACAGAAGTTTTTGGTTTTATTAAACGCGCAAAGTTAGACCGTTTTTGTATTAAGATTAATAAAAATTCACGATAGTTGTCAATCAAATCAACGAATGCCGTTTTTTTTATAATCAATCCAGAGGTAAAATACATCATAGTGTGTGTCAATCTAGGTAATGATTGGTTCCCCATAGGCTACCAGGCACAAAAAAAGCCCCCTAGACTGTGTCATCAAGTCATTGGAGGCTTTTTTTTTAATGCAGCTGTGTCATCAATCGGTTGCTGGCTTTTAATCGGATTAGCGGCCGATTAATGCTACCAGTTGCCAACGATGGCAGAGCCTCAATCGCCAGGAGCTACTTTATTGACCCAGGTCAACAACAATGTTAATGACGGCATTCACATCGGCGATTGTGATTTCACCGTCACCGTTCACGTCGGCATTGTTTTCATCGTATTTGCCGGGAGTGCGGGGGTGACTCGCATTGCCGCCCATGATAACGACATCAATCACGCTGTTGGCATCGGCGATGGTGGTCTCTCCATCCCCATTCACATCCCCATTCACTATCCCATTCGCATCTGGGGTGAAATCGCCGATGATGGTTAAAAATTGCCCCCAATGCTGATTGGTTTTATAAGCTCTTTCTGCGTCGCAAGGCACATGCAGTGACGCGTGATTATAGACATTGGGCATAAACATGGACATGTCGTTCCACACTGGCGGTACAACGGCCTTGCAAATGACGGTTTCGATAGATGGGGCGTTTTGGAAGGCGTCTTTTTGAAGGGTAACAACCGATTTGCCGATCGAAACGCTCATCAGGCTCGTGCATCCATAAAAAGCCTTGTTGCCGATCTCGGCGACCGAGTTGGGAATCTCAATACTCGACAAGGCAGTGCATCCCATGAACGCCCCGTTGCCGATGGTCATTACCGAATTGCCGAGGCTTGCGTTCGCTAGGGAGGTGCAGCCATTGAACGCCCCGGTACATATGGTCGTGATGGAATTGGGCACACGGATGCTTTTAAGGGCAGTACACCCCGAGAACGTGTACATATTGATGGTATTGATGGCGTTACCGAGTGTCGCACTCGTCAGCCCCGTGCAGCCCTCAAATGCGCACTCGCCGATACTGGTTACCGAGGTGGGGATGTGGACGGCTGCCAATCCGGTGCAGTCTTCAAACGCATTGTTACCGATCGTGGTGACTGAACTGGGTATTGTCACGCTCTTGAGACCCGTACAGCCCTGGAAGGCATACTTCTTGATAGCAGTGATGCCCTCAGGAATGACCAGGTCGGTCACCTCGGTATCATTCAGATATAAGTGCTGGGCATAGCAGAGTGGATTGAACTGAATATCGGCGTTGCACCATGCCTCAAGGTCGGTGATAATCACGCTGGTCAATCCTGTGCATCCATAGAATGCACTACCGCCAATGGTCCTGATTGATTCGGGAATAGTCACACTCGTCAGGCCTGAGCAATTTTTGAAGGCATAGGTGTCGATTGCGGTGACTGGATATGTCTTGCCCTGGTAGGTTATGACCGATGGAATGACCACCGCCCCCCAGTAGTTACTCACATGGTCGCCGTTCCAACGCTGGTAAGTAACCCAGGCCGAATCGTTGGAGATTTTATAATAAATGCCATCCAGCTCAAAATCATAATTGTCATAGCTGTAAGGAGTGAGGGCCGACGCCATGGCTGGCAGCGCAAGGGCCAGTAGCAGAGTAAAGAGTTTCTTAGTCGTTTTCATCATATTCCGAATTTTTTTAATATTTGTCATCTCGATTCACTTGCAAAGGTAGTAAAGATAAATCTTAAAATGGTAACAATCGGGTGTTTTTCTGGCCTCATTTTGAAAAGTATAATGTGCTGATAATTAGTTGTCTGGAAAATAAAAATCTAATTATTGGCTCATGAGGCTGGCGCAATGGCTGCAAATTGTTAATTTTGTATTGTAATAGCGCCGTTTTATGAGGTGATATTGAGCGAAAACCTGATATAATATACTCTTATCAATGATGAACTACAGGAACCTTACCATAACAATAATGGCACTCCTTGCCCTTATCATGGCGGGATGCCATCACAATAGTGCCACCATGCAGGACCTCTCAAGTATCGACTCGATGGTGTATCATCAACAGGAAAAAGAGGCATTAACCTTGCTGCGGCAGATGAACACTCAACAGATGAGTAAGAAAGAACGGGCTTACCATGCCGTGTTGCTATCAATGGCAATGTACAAGAACTATATCCCTTGCACGAGCGACTCGGCTATTAACGCGGCCGTCAGCTATTACAAGAATTCAGGTGATGACTTGATGTATCTCAAGGCACTCATCGCCCAGGGCTGCGTTAACGAAGACATGGGCAACCTTGAACAGGCCGTGGAAAGCTACCATCATGCCGAGGAACTACCCCTGGCTACCGATAGCTCGATGATGGCCTATGCCAAACTCAGGTTGGGTACCCTTTTCCAATCACAGGTTATCGGGACTAACACCCTGGCCTTGCAGAAGTACAGGGAAGCATTACCTATTTTTAAAGCCCTCAAGGACAATCACTATGCACTTGTGTGCATGACGAGCATTGGGGGCATCTATCGCAATCTTGATGACAAGCATGATTCGGCTGTTGTCTATATGCAGGATGCTATCAAGTTGGCTCAGCAACAGGGCGACCAATACAGTGTGTTTGCCAATCGTTATCTTCTCTCGGAATACTATCTGGTGAGGGAACATAATTACCTGTTGAGCAAGAAGTATGCGCTGCAAGCCATATCGACCGACCCTGCCATTATCGACCATCCCCGAGCTCATTACCGTCTGGTGTCGTCCTATTTATACCTGGGACAGCCCGATTCGGCAATCTATTATTTGGAGAGGGCACCTCGCGCTGCCAGTGCAAATGATAGTATCGCTTATTTTGAACTCATGTCAGAACTGGAACACCGGTATTGGAAAAACGAGGGGAAGTCCAAGAACTATCTCCAGCTAGCCCATAGCATCGCCGACTCAATCACCATCAACGGCCTTAACCATCGCCTGCTGGAAGTGGAGAAGCAGTATGATGTCCAGTTGGCCGAGTTGAATCAGGCCAAAAATGAATCACGCTTAAAGGGGACTTTATTCTTGGCTGCCTTGTTGGCCTTGGGTTTGCTAGCGTTAGCCTTTCTGTTATGGCGGTACAAGAACCACTTAAAGATGAGGCAGAACGAAGTCGAGATGTTGAAGGCCGACCTGAACGGGACGCTGGCTAACCTCAAGCAGATGCAGCAGCAACTGTGCATGCGCGAGGGCAGCTTGGAGCACGATGAGGACAAGAAAACCCAGTACAATCAATTGCGTGACATTGTTAACCAGCAGATCGATGTCGTGCACCAACTGATGACATGGTCCTACCAATATGATAGTGATAAGTTTGCTGCCAAGTTTAGGCAAATGATGACATTGGGCGGGATGGGCAATGATAGCAACTATTGGTCCAATTTGCAGAAATTGGTCAACGACTTGCACGACAACGTGTTAGTCAAGGCGCAGGAGGTGGCTGGTGGCACGTTAAGTGTTAGCGAACTGAATCTGCTGGCACTCTATTGCTGCGGCTTCTCACGCACGGTAATTATGGTGACAATGGGCTACAAGAGCGTAGGCACCGTCTATAACAAGAAAGTGCAAATCGCAAAGAAACTGCACGTCATGGACCTTGATGACTTTGTCAAGTAACTATAACACGGTTTTGGGACACGGGGACGGTTCTTTTGTCCCATTTTGAGCCAAAATGGGACAAAAGAACCGTCCCCGTGTCCCAAAACCGTCCCCGTATCCCACTAGGTTAGGGTGGAGAGGGTGGAAAGGAGTTCGGTGGCGCTGGTGGCGACGAGGGTGCGGGAGAGGTTTTTGTTGCGTGCAAATGGGGTGCGGGTCATGTCGGCGAGTTGCCTGATGGTGGCGTCGTACATCCCGTCGAGGTTGGCCACGAGGATGGGGCGCGGGTCGTCATTGCCAATGGTCATCACGGCCAGTGTGGAGATCCACTCGTCGAGGGTGCCGATGCCGCCAGGCATGATGACGAACACGTCGCCATGCTCGATCATGTATTGCTTGCGGTCACCCAGGTTGACCGTGTGTACCGCATCGTCGCACACGGGATCCAGACGGTGCCTAAACATCTCGGGAATCACGCCCGTGACGTGCCCGCCTGCCTCGTGAACGGCGCTGGCGGTGATGTGCATCAGTCCTGCATTGGACCCGCCGTAGAGCAGGGTGTGCCCATGCTGGCCAATCCATGTGCCCAACTCACGTGCCAACTGCTGGTATTTCTCATCCAGCCCTTCCTGGGAACTGCAATAAACGACAACCTTCATCTTTTATAGCAAAAAGTGTTAATAGATGGCATCGGCCTTCTCGCTAACAACTAAAACCTGATATGATGTGCTTGACTTCCTTGAAGAGGTAGTCATGGGTGGAGCCGTCCTCGTGGCGCAGGGTGAGGGTGCCATCGGGGGCAATGCCGGCAACGCTAGCCATGAAGCGGTGACCAGTGGCGTCCTCGTAGGGGTGCATGTGGCCGTCGTTGCGGTAGAGTGCTGCCATGTATTGCTGGTGCAGCTGCCTGCGGGCACTTTCATCATCCAGTGCATTGACAATCTCCTCGATGCGCGAACACACGCGCTTCAACAATGCCATCAGGTCGTGCTCATGGCCTGTGATATTGATGAGAGAAACGGGGTTGGGCGCATCGCTCAAGAAGCGTTCCTGATTGACGTTGATACCGATGCCCACAATGCAATGGGCAATGTCACGGCCATCCAGTGAGTTCTCCAGAAGCATGCCGCAGGCTTTCTTGTCGTGCCAATAGACATCGTTGGGCCACTTGACGGTGAAGCCGTCACCCGCCTCGGCAGTCAGGGCTTCGACAACAGCCAGAGACGCTGCCTCGCTCAGGTAGAACTGGTCGCGGGCCTTGACGGGTGGTCGCTTGAGCAAATGCGAGAAGGTGAGGTTCTTGCCGTCCTCGCTCTCCCAGGAATTGCCCTTCTGGCCACGTCCGGCGGTCTGGCTGGGGGTATAAATGACCGTGCCGCCCGGTAGCGTAGCTGCCAAGCGGGACAGGTAGGTATTGGTACTTGCCGTCTGGCCGACCTTGATGTAATGTGGCATGGTCAGGCGGTGGGAATGGTCATCTTGAGGGTGCGGCCCTCGTCCTCGCCCACTGTGATGTCAACACGCACGGTGTCGTCGGGCAGCAGGCCGTCGATACGCTCTGGCCACTCGATAAAGCACAAGGCTCCGCTGTCAAAGTAGTCCTCGGCGCCCAGGTCAACGGCTTCTTCCTCTTTCTCCAGGCGGTAGCAGTCAAAGTGGTAGATCAGCTCGGCAGTGGTGTCGCTACGGTACTCGTTGATGATGGCAAACGAGGGTGAATTGGTCATGTCGCTCTCTACGCCCAGTTGACGGCACAGGGCATTGATAAATGTGGTCTTGCCGGCTCCCATCTCACCATAGAAGGCATAGACGGTAAAGTCGCCCATCTCGGTCATGAACTTGTAGGCAGCTTCCTCAAGAGCCTCCAGGTTGGGAATCGGAATTTCGATGGTTTTCATTACAGTTATTGTTTTTTTAGTTTAGTTCGTTGTTTTTTATTAGTGGCTACGTCTAGAACTCTGATCAGCCCTAAAGGCCGAGCTAAGGGTTCTCGCGCGTAGCGCGGTTAGCTGCCACAGGAGCCAATTCTCTGCCACAGCGGCATGGGTTAACGCTGTGTGTGTCCTTATTTGGGTGATAGCGTCACGATGGGCACGAGCATCTCTTCCATCGAGATGCCGCCGTGCTGGAACGTGTCGTTATAGTAGGACACATAGTAGTTGTAATTGTTGGGATAAGCAAAGAAGTCGTGGTTCATCGCAAAGATGTAGGTGCTCGAGATGTTGGGAGCAGGCAGTCCCACGCGCTTGGGTTGCTTGATCTCATAGACCTGCTTGGCCTTGTAGGTGAGGCTCTTGCCCACCTTGTAGCGCAGGTTGGTGTTGATGTTCTTGTCACCGATGACATTGATGGGGTGGTCCACCTTGATGGTGCCATGGTCGGTTGTGAGCACCACCTTGTAGCCATTCTGTGCCATGAGCTTGAAGATCTCGAGCACGTTGGAGTTCTTGAACCAGGACTCGGTGAGTGCACGGTAGGCGATGTCGGTCTTGGCCAGCTCTCGTATCATCTTGGACTCGGTGCGTGCATGTGACAGCATATCGACAAAATTGAATACCAGCACGTTGAGCTGGAAATTCTTGAGCATGCCGATGTTCTGGATCAATTTTTCGCCAGCCGCACTGTCATTCATCTTGTTGTAAGAGAAATGGATCTTGCGGCGATACCTGTCGAGCAGCGTCTGGATCAGTGGGGCCTCGTTCAAGTTCTTGCCTTCTTCACTCTCCTCGTCCACCCACAGGTCGGGGAAGAGCTGTTCGATATCCACGGGCATCAGTCCCGAGAAGATCGCATTGCGGGCATACTGGGTGGCCGTGGGAAGGATAGTGGTGTAGAGCTCGTCGCTCTCGATATTGAAGTAGTCGGTGAGCAGCGGGCTGACCGTCCTCCACTGGTCAAGCCTGAAGTTGTCGATGACGACAAAGCAAACCTTCTCGCCCTTGTCGAGCAGGGGCAACACCTTGGTCTTGAAAATCTCGTTGCTGCGCAAGGGGTGGTCAGCCGATGTCATCCAATCCTCATAGCTGCGCTTGATGAATTTGGCGAAGGCGCTGTTGGCCTCTACCTTTTGCATGTGCAGCATCTCGTCCATCTTGGTGTCGGCATTGGACAGGGTGAGTTCCCATCTGACCAGTGTCGCGTAGAGATCGTACCAGTCCTCGATGGTTTGGGCCGAATTGATGAGCTGGCTGATGCGCATGAATTCCTGCTGGTAGTCGCTGGTGACTTTCTCGGTAATAATCGCATCGCTGTGCAGGTTTTTCTTGATGGACAAGAGAATCTGCTTGGGGTTGACTGGCTTGATGAGGTAGTCGGCAATCTCACTGCCGATGGCCTGATTCATGATGTCTTCCTCTTCGCTCTTGGTAATCATGATGACGGGGACGTTGGGCTGCATGATCTTGATGCGTTGCAGCGCCTCAAGTCCGCTGATGCCTGGCATGTTCTCGTCGAGGATGATGAGGTTGAAGATTTGACTGTCGAGCGCGTCGAGCGCATCGCGTCCGTTGGTGACGGTCTCCACTTCATAGCCTTTGCTCTGTAGGAAAAGGATATGCGGTTTCAACAGGTCGATTTCGTCATCGGCCCAGAGGATTCTTTCTTTGCTCATTTGCTCAGTTTCACTTTATGCTGTTAATTGTTCTTGTCATTGCCAGTGCGGGACTGGGCGGGCTGACTGTTGGTGCCTTTGTCTTTGGCGTCAGCCTTGTCCTTGCGTTCCTGTTCGCGTTGTCGGGCCTGGTCCTTGCGCTCTTGTTCGCGTTCCTTGGCCTGCTGTTTGCGCTCTTCGGCCTTTTCCTTGCGTTCCTGCTCGCGTTCCTTTTGCCGCTGCTTGCGTTCCTGCTCGCGGGCCTTGGCCTGTTCCTTGCGCTGCTTTTGCTTCTCTTTGCGTTCGCGTTCTCGCTCTTTGGCTTTTTCCTTGCGAGCACGCTCACGCTCTTTAGCGAGCTGTTTGCGCTCTTTGGCCTTGTCCTTGCGGGCCTGTTCCTTAGCCTTCTTGGCATCCTTCTTGGCCTGCTCAGCGGCTTTGTAGGCAGCCTTGGCCGAGTCTTCACGCCATTTGTAGCGGAAGTCGCGTTCTTTCTCCTTCTCGCGTTCGGCCTGCTCGATGGAGTCTTGTTCGGCGATTTCTTCTAAGCGTGCCAACTTGCGCTGGTGTTTCTGCTCCTTCTTGATGCTGTCGTCGATTTCCTTCTGGCGCTTGCGCTCGGCTTTCTCGCGGGCCTTGGCCTCGCGTTCAAGCTGCTTGAGGTGCTCTTCCTCGGCTCGCTCCTGCGCTTTCAGCTCCTTGTCACTCAGGGTTGTAGCGTTAGTGCCTGCCACAGTGGACCTGTTGCGGTAATCGCTGGCTTGAATCTGCTTGCGTTCAGATTCTTGACGTGCTTTCTCTTCGGCCTCAAGACGAGCCTTCTCGGCGGCTTCGGCTTCGATCCTGGCCTTCTCTTCGGCTTCGATTCTGGCCTTCTCTTCGGCTTCCTCACGAGCCTTTTCTTCGGCGTCGCGCTTGGCAATTTCGGCTTGTTCGCGCTCCCATTTTTCGTTCTCGATGCGTTCTTGCTCACGTCGTGCGGCAGCTTCGGCTTCGGCCTCGTCCAATGCCTTTTTCTCGGCCTCGTCAAGTTCTTTCTTCTCGAGGTCGCTGTGCTCCTTGTCGTTCTTTTCCTCGAGGTAGTTGAAGTAGTCTTCAAATGTGCGTCCCTCGGTCAACAGCAGGTTGAAGTTGTCCACACTGATGATGACGTAATGTACTTGGCGTGGAACGTTGATGGTTTGATCCTGTTCAAAGACTGTGCGGTAATGGGTAGCTTCCTTGAAGTTGTCCATGCCCTTGACCACCAGTAATCCAAGATCACCGAATGCCATTTGCTCAATGTCATAGTCCTTGACCTTAAAGGCGTTGAAGTTGTGACGTGCCACCTCATAGAGCAGGAGGTTGCCATTCACACTGTCGTTGGGGTAGAGCAGGATGAATACCTGGGGCTTGTCGTTATCCTCGGCAAACGGCGTGAAGGTGCGTTCCAGTGCTTGAGGTGTGGTGTCGTTGCTCAGGCGTGTGGTCCACAGCATACCGCGCACGTTGCTGCCGCCACCCTCCAGGCGCCGGCCTTGGTTGAGTTGCTTGACAATCTCGGATGCGGTAGGGGTGATATCGGTCTGTGGATAGCGTTGGAGCATGTCCTTGAGGGTTGCCTTGAACTTGTCGTGATTCTTCTCGGTAAGGTAGCTCAGTGCGTCAATCCACATGAACTTGGGCATGATCTTGGACAAGGGATACTTGCGCATCATCTCGGTATAGGCGTTATGCACCGCATCGTGGTCGTTGGCCAGATAGCTGGCATAGGCCTCCTCATACATGTTCTCCTGGTCGCGGTTCATGTTCTTGAGGTTCTCGAGATAGTTGGGATCCTGCATGGCGATGCCGTACTTTGATTCCGGGAAGTGGATGAGGATGCTGTCGCGGAATGGGTCGGCGTCGGCTTCCTGTCCGTTGCGCATGTACATCATGTACATATTATAATATACATCTAGCCGGTAGGTGTTGTCGGGATAGTCCCTCAATAGCCGGTTGAACTCAAAGGTTGCCGCGTTATAGTCTTCCATCTTGTCCTTGAGGATGGTGCCCATGTTGTAGAGACCTTCCTGGATGATTTCATGGGCCGCCTGGATGTCCTCTTCGGTCTTGGGGATCTGCTTGAGGTAGTATTCTTCGTAGTGTGGATCCTCGGCGCGCTTGAGGGCCTCGATATCTACTTGCACGGTGTCGCCATTCTCATCGACGGCCATACTGTCGGCCAGTGCCAGTTGTGCGCTGTCGGCCTCCTCGTCATTAAACGAGAAGGTGCTTTTATTCCTGCGGCGCCAGTTGTCCTCGAGTTTGCGGCTGCCCCATAGTTTCTGGAATTGGGTCTTGCCGGCATTCTTGGCAGCAGTGTTATAGAAGTACCATGAATTGTCGGTGTTGAGGATGTAACTGGCAGGTTGGTTTGGGTCGGCTCCCAGAGGATTTCCGCTGGCGCTCTGCTGGGCGAGATATTCCTCGCGTGCCGCGTTTTCTTTCTCCTCTTCTTCCTTTTTCTTCAATTCCTCGATGATCTTGGCGATGATAGCCTTTTGCTGCTCGGGTGTCATGGTAGCCAGTTCCAGCAGCGAGTCCTGCAAGGACACATTCTGGGAATATACTGCCAGCTCATCAAGCACATCGCTGCGCTTCTTGAGCATCTTGTAGTTGGGATAGTCCTCGTTGACCAGCGGTATTGCCTCGGCATAGCACGGTTGCGCATCATCATACTGTCGTCGTGCGAAGTAGATACCACCTAGTGTCAACTGGCTGATGGCCTTGTCCACGCCATTGCGGGTGCTCTTCTTGGCAGCCTGCCTGTAGTTCTCGATGGCACTGAGTGTGTCACCGTGCGAGAGGTAAAGGTTGCCGATGGCATAATAAATCTGGTCAAGGTAATCCTTGTTGCGGTCGTAGCGTGTCATGCGCTTCAGGGCCTTGACCTCGCTAGCGATGTTGGCGCCCTCG
>Ga0310697_10001449_pt1 | contig 27817 bp, 26 predicted proteins | sample 172DNAGHGlowgp2_FD_203883 | JGI IMG/M metagenome (GOLD analysis project Ga0310697, IMG submission 203883) | Sheep rumen microbial communities from Palmerston North, Manawatu-Wanganui, New Zealand - 1728 DNA GHGlow gp2 (v2) (version 2) | ecosystem: Host-associated > Mammals > Digestive system >...
GACTTACCGCTACGCTTGCGGGCGAAGCTGATCATGTTCTTCATAGAGATGCTCTCCTTACGGTCGGGACGAATCTCGGTAGGTACCTGGAAAGTAGCACCACCGATACGGCGGCTCTTTACCTCTACCTGAGGAGTGATGTTGTCGAGGGCCTGCTTCCAGATTTCCAGAGCTGACTTCTCCTCGTTCTGCATCTTACCCTTTACGGTCTCGAGTGCATTGTAGAAAATCTCGTACGAAATGGACTTCTTGCCATCGTACATCAAGTGGTTCACAAACTTCGACACTTTCTTGTCGTTGAAGACTGGATCGGGAAGGATCACACGCTTCTTTGGTTTTGCTTTTCTCATTTTTTGTTGTTTGAATTAATGTCTGCTTGGGGCTGTTCTTTTCTTCGTCTTCAACGCTCGCTCATGAGCATTTACTCAACCTGTCTATAACAATTCTCCAGCAAAACGGATTTTTTCTTTTTTTTGTTTTGGTAGCGATGGGAAAACCATCGCTCACAATCCTATAAGGCTTTCTAACCCTCTCCGGTTATTACTTCTTAGCCTTAGGACGCTTAGCACCATACTTAGAACGACGCTGAGTACGGCTTGCTACACCGGCGGTATCCAGAGTACCGCGAACGATGTGATAACGTACACCGGGAAGGTCCTTTACACGACCACCACGAACCAGCACGATGCTGTGCTCCTGCAAGTTGTGTCCCTCTCCAGGGATGTACGAGTTAACTTCCTTCTGATTAGTCAGACGAACACGGGCTACCTTACGCATAGCCGAATTAGGCTTCTTCGGGGTCGTTGTGTAGACACGAACACAAACACCACGACGCTGAGGACATGAGTCCAGCGCGGGCGACTTGCTCTTGTCAACGAGCACCTTTCTGCCTTTTCTTACCAATTGTGAAATTGTAGGCATAATTGTTTGTTTTTTAATGAATTATATTTGTTGTGTTATATTCCACTTGATCATACACGCCCACATATACACCTCGCACACAGGGCGCTTTTGGGCTGCAAAGGTACTAACTTTTCCTAAATCCACCTAATATATAAGAGTTAAAAAGACGCTTACCTAATGTTTTTTAACATTAAATAAGCGTTTTAACAATAATTAGCCTACTAATATTGGCTTCTTAGTGCTTAGTTCTCTTGTCCAACAGGGAAAGGAGCTATCGTTCTAGACTCCTTATTGGGTATTTTGATGGCACCAAACTCACGCTCGTAACGAACGATATTCTCCTGCAGGGCAGCCAGCAAGCGCTTGGCATGTTCGGGTGCCAGGATGACACGACTCTTCACTTGTGCCTTGGGAAGACCGGGCAGCACACGGGCAAAATCGATGATGAAATCAGAACTGGAGTGGGTAATGATGGCAAAGTTAGCATACTCACCCTGAGCAACCTCTTGAGGAAGCTCTACCTGCAATTGATTCTTATTGTTGTTATTCTCACTCATAGCTTTAATTGTTTTATAGTGCTAATATAATAATGTACGCGCGAAGAAACTGTCGGTCAGCAAAGTTCACTAGGATAGATTGCTTTCATTCTGACATATTTTTAATATACGGTAATTCGGGAAGATTCTCGAAGCCATAGAAGCGCTGGGCATTCTCGCCCAGGAACAGACGTTTGTTGTCATCCGTCAGCTCAGTGGACTTTTCTACAAAGTCGTATGACATGCGGTAGGTAATGGCAGTAATGGTACGCGGATAGTCCGAGCCCCACATCAGTCTCTCCCACCCTACCAAGTCGGCAGCCTCACGGATGCGGCGCACAGCCGTAGGGAAGGGATAGAACTCAGGATTATACAGCCATGTGATACCACCCGACTCTACCATCACATTGTCGCCCTCACGAGCCAACAGTACCTGACTACGGAACGATGCCGTGGTAGGCATGCCGAAATGACCGATGGCCACCTTCAGCTGTGGACACTCCTGTATCACCTCAGCCATCTGTGCCACCTGTGCCTCGTCATCAGCCAAGCACATCGACAGCACCATACCCTTCTGTTCCATCAGTTTGAAGACGGGCATCAGTGTCTGCAACGGTTCATGCATGCGATGACCAGGGAAGGCAATACCTTTCAGTCCGGCATCGATGACACGCTGTGCCTCGTCAACATTCCACGCCATGCCCATACAGAAGAAGCGGTCGGGATAACGTTGCTGTACATCAGCAAGGTAGTCATTCTGGTTGCCATCGATGACCTCTTGCACCACCACAGCAGCACCTACCTGGGCATAGTTCATGTTCGAGAGGAACACCTCAGCAGTGTTCTGTCCGGCAATCATAAACGGTGGCAACATCTGTACCTCCTCGTCCATGAAGATGCTACGACCGTTCTTCAGGGACAGGATGCGCTTGCCGTCGACCGTCGTGTCCTGCTTCAGCCACAGGTGACTATGTGCATCGATTATGAGTTTGCCCATGTTACACGCTGTTGATCGCCAATGATTTCCTTTACTTTACGTACCAGATCCCAATCGGGTTCGCTGTTTGCCCACTCAATGTTACGACGCACATTGTCGGGATTGGCCGATGAGAACAACGTCGATGCAATGCGTGGATTGCTGACGCTATATTGCACGGCCAACTTCTCAATAGGATAACCTTTGGATGCACAGTATTCAGCAGCCTCATGACAGACAGCAACCAGTGGTTTCGGAGCAGGATGCCAGGCAGGTACACCACGCTGAGACAGGAGTCCCATGCTGAGTGGTGACGCGTTGATAACACCAATGCCCTCTTGCTCGAAGAATACGAGATAGTCTTCCAGTGCATCGTCATTCAACGTATAGTGACAGAAGTTCAGGATGCTCTCCACGGTACCTTTCTCACAATGCTCAATGACCCACTTCAGGTTCTGCAACTGCAGGTCGGTGATACCCACATGACCAACGACACCCTTTGCCTTCAGCTCGCAAAGTGCCGGTAGTGTTTCGTCGACCACCAACTGCAGTCCACCTGGCAGAGCAGCCTGAAACTCGATATCATGCACATTGATTAAGTCAATGTATTCTATGCCCAGACGCTCCATGCTCTCGTAGACGCTGTCTGTGACACGCTTCGCAGAGTAGTCCCATGTGTTCACGCCATCCTTACCGTAGCGACCTACCTTGGTACTCAAATAGTATTTGTCTCTTGGAATGTTGCGTAAGGCCTTGCCCAAAACGGTCTCAGCCTTGTAATGGCCATAGTACGGACTGACATCGATGAAGTTGATGCCACCCTCAATAGCAGCCTCAACAGCAGCAAAGCTGTCACGCTCGTTAGTCTCATGGAAAACACTGCCCAGCGACGAGGCGCCAAAGCTCAAGTGGGATATCTTCATCCCTGTACGTCCTAATTCTCTGTATTGCATATAGTCGAAGGTTTAATGCCTTTTTTGTTAGTCGACTGCAAAGTTACAAATTATTTTTCACTCCACACGCTTTTTCCTTAAAAAGTCTTTCCTTTCTTTGTTTTCTTGAATCTTTTGCCTAAATTTGCAAACAGATAAGCAACAGAACAAACTAACAGTTACATTCAAAACTACAAAATGATGAAAGTTATAAAGAATAAAGAGGTTGGTGGCGAGCGCCCACTATTCGGACTTCACGACACACGTCTGGAGAACATCACCATCACCGATGGAGAGTCGGGCATCAAACAGTGTCAGCGCATGGAGGCAGCTAACTGCCGTTTCTATGGCAAATACCCTTGGTGGCACGTCGATGGCGCACTGATAGAAGACTGCTACTTTGCTGAGGGTTCACGCTCAGCCATCTGGTACACCAACGACCTCGTGATGCGCCGTTGTCGCATCGATGGTCCTAAGTTCTTCCGCGAGATGAAGAACGTGGAGCTGGAGGATGTAGAGATCATGGATGCCGACGAGACCTTCTGGAAGGTCGACGGACTGCGCCTCAAGAATGTCAAGTTGCATGGGGGCACCTACCCTTTCATGTTCTCTAAGAACATCTATGTAGACCATTTGGAGAGCGACGCCAAATATGTCTTCCAGTACTGCCAGAACGTAGAGATCCACCATGCCCACATCGTCACCAAGGACTCCTTCTGGGAGTGCGAGAACGTCACCATCTATGACTCCGTACTCGACGGTGAGTACCTGGCGTGGCACTCCAAGAATGTCCGTCTGGTCAACTGCCACTTGGCTGGCGAGCAGCTACTCTGTTATGCCGACAACCTAGTTCTCGAGAACTGCACCTTCGACAAGGCCTGCGACCGTGTCTTTGAGTATACCACTGTCCATGCAGACATCCGTGGACATATCGAACATATCAAGAACCCGACGAGTGGACATATCGTTGCCGACAGCATCGGTTCTGTCACCCTCGACGAGTATGTCAGAGAGCCCAACGACTGCGTCATTGAGGAGAGACAATTCAATGGTTAATGTCGAAACTTCGAAACATCGAGATAACGAAACTTCGAATATCGAAACATCGAAAGAAATGAAATACAACTTTGACGAAATCATAGAGCGACGGGGCACAGGTTGCGTCAAGTGGGACGAAAGCGAAGAGGGGGTTATACCCCTATGGGTAGCCGACATGGACTTTGCCGTAGCACCTGCTATCCAGGAGGCAGTGCGCCAGCGTGCCGAGCACCCCATCTATGCCTATACGCTGGTGGGCGACGACTACTACGAAGCCATCATCAACTGGTTTCAGAGACGTCACGGATGGACCATCGCACGTGAACATATATTATATACCATCGGCGTTGTCCCTGCCATCTCCTGCACCCTGCAAGCCCTCACCATGCCTGGCGAGAAGGTTGTCATACTCAGTCCTGACTACAACTGTTTCTTCAGCAGCATCCGCAATAGCGGCTGTGAAGTCAGCGAGAGTGTGCTGCAATACAATAGCAGCAGCAACCGCTTCGAGGTCGACTGGGAAGACTTCGAGACACGCTGTGCCGACGAGAAGACCACCATCTTCCTGCTCTGCAATCCCCACAACCCCACAGGTCGTGTGTGGCATCGCGACGAGCTACAGCTGATGAGCGACATCTGTCGTCGCCACCAGGTGCACATCGTCAGCGACGAGATCCATGGCGAGCTCATCATGCCTGGCAACACCTTGGTACCGATGGCTACCGTCGATGCTGACGCCATCATCCTCAACTCTCCGTCGAAGTCGTTCAATACCGCTGGCCTGCAGATTGCCAACATCATCTGTAGCGACCCCGCCACACGTCGTCGCATCAACCGCACCATCAATATCAACGAGGTATGCGACGTCAACCCCTTCGGACCTGTAGCGCTTATCGCCGCCTATAACGACAGCGAACAGTGGCTCGACGAGCTCAACGAGTACCTGTGGGGCAACTACACCGCGCTATGCGATTTCGCCGTAAAGCACCTTTCACAATGGAAGGTCATGCCCATGGAAGGTACCTACCTGGCATGGGTCGATGTATCCCTGTGTTGCGATGATGTGGCATCCTACTGTGACGACATCCTTGAGAAAGCGAAGGTGTGGGTGAATCCTGGTACGATGTATGGTCCACAGAGTGGCAAAGGCTATCTCCGCATCAATCTTGCCTGTCCACGCAGCCGACTACTAGAGGCCCTTTCGCATATTGCGAGGGTGATGTTCTAGTATCTGCTTGCGCAGCGTCGACATGTCGATATGCGTATAGATTTCCGTCGTGCCGATATTCTCGTGACCCAGCATCACCTGGATGGCACGCAGGTCGGCACCACCTTCCAACAGTGCCGTAGCAAACGAGTGGCGCAGCGTATGGGGCGAGATGGTTTTCTGGATGCCTGCCTCGGCAGCCTGCTGCTTAATCATGATAAGTATCATGGTACGTGTCAGGTGGGCGCCACGGCGGTTCAGAAAGACATAGTCTTCCTCGCCAGGTTTGATGGTCATGCGACAACGGTCGTCAAACCACCACTCCAACTCCTTCAGCGCCTTGGGCGAGATGGGCACCAGGCGCTCCTTGCTACCCTTACCCATCACACGCACATACTGCTCCTCCTTATAGAGATTGGTCAGCTTCAGGTTGACCAGTTCCGAGACGCGCAAGCCACAAGAGAACAGCACCTCGATGATGGCACGATTGCGATGACCCTCCCACTTCGTCAGGTCGATGCTGGCCTCCAGGGCGTCGACCTCGGCGGGTGTCAGCACCTCGGGGAGGTGGTGTCCCAACACGGGCGACTCCAGCAGTTCTGTGGGGTCGTCGTCACGATAGCCATCCAACTGCAAGAAACGATAGAACGAGCGCACACCACTGAGTATGCGGCACTGCGAACGCGGATGGATACCGATGTCGTGCAGTCCTGCAGCAAAGTGCTGCAAGTCTGTCAACTCCACCTCCAACGGATGCTTCCCCTCCTGCCCCAGATAGTCCAGCAGTTTCTGCAGGTCGCGCACATAGGCATCCAGCGTATTTGGCGAGTAGCCACGCTGCAGTTTCAGGTATCGCTGATAGGCGCGAACGATATTTGTGGGCGTTTTCTTGCTTGTTTCCATTTATTTTCTTACCTTTGATTTCATCGAAAGTACTCTCGTTCAAAAAAGCTCAAATAAATTTGGCTTTTTATTCACTTATTCGTACCTTTGCCGCCACAAAGATAATCATTATTTTTGAAATATGAAAATTTTAATCATCAATGGTCCTAACCTCAACCTGCTAGGTGTCCGCGAACCAGGCATCTATGGCTCGTCATCTTTCGAGCAGTACCTGCCTCAGCTGAAGCAGCAATACCCCACCATCGACATCGAGTACTTCCAGAGCAATATCGAAGGAGAGCTCATCAACAAGATGCAGGAGGTAGGCTTCTCATACGACGGCATCGTGCTCAACGCTGGTGCCTACACCCACACGTCAGTAGCCCTGCACGACTGCATCCGCTCGCTGAAGACGCCCGTCATCGAGGTACACATCTCCAATGTCCACCAGCGCGAGGAGTTCCGCCACCACTCCATGATCTCTGCCGCCTGCAAGGGCGTCATCTGCGGCTTCGGACTCGACAGCTATCGTTTGGCGATAAGCGCCTTGCAGGCTAGTGAACAGTGAATAGTGATTAGTGAACAGTGACTGTCGACGAGTACATCTTGAATCATATTGAGCCAGAGCCCGAATACTTGTATAAGCTCTGGCGTGCCACCAACATCCACATGCTGCACGGCCGCATGGCGTCAGGCCATCTGCAAGGCCGTCTGCTGAAGATGCTGGTACAGATGATTCGTCCCAAGAACATCCTCGAGGTGGGTACGTTCAGTGGCTATTCTGCCCTCTGCATGGCGGAGGGACTGGAGGACGACGGCCACCTGTACACCTTCGAGATCAACGACGAACAGGAGGACTTCACCCGTCCCTGGATTGAGGGGTCGCCCGTTGCTGACAAGATATCGTTCATCATCGGCAACGCCATCAGCGAGGCACCGCGCCTGGGCATCACCTTCGACATGGCATTCATCGATGGCGACAAGCGCACCTACCAAGAGACCTACGAGATGGTGCTCTCCATCCTGCGCCCAGGGGGCTTCATCATTGCCGACAACACCCTGTGGGACGGCCATGTCGTCGACCATGCCTACGACCGCGACCCACAGACCAGGGGCATCGAGACCTTCAACGACTTCCTCACTCACGACACCCGTGTCGAACAGGTCATCCTACCCTTACGCGATGGTCTGACGCTCATTCGCAAACGCTAAATAGCCGTTTGTCAGCAAAAAACATGCTTTTTTGCATTTTTTCTTCGCAAAATGTTGCATGTTTCAATATTTTTATGTACTTTTGCTTACTTTTTGTAAGCAAAAGACATCAACAACCACTATACTATGGATAAAATTGACAATCTCGACAAGAAGATTCTGAACATCCTGTCACAGAATGCACGCATTCCTTTCAAGGATGTGGCAGCAGAGTGCAACGTGTCTCGTGCCGCCATCCACCAACGTGTACAACACCTCATTGAGAACGGTGTCATCATGGGCAGCGGCTTCGACGTTAACCCCAAGAGTCTGGGCTATTCCACCTGTACCTATGTGGGCATCACGCTGGAGCGTGGTTCCATGTACAAGGACGTGGTAGAGTGCCTGCGCCATATCCCCGAAGTCGTAGAGTGTCACTTCACCACAGGCCCCTACACCATGATGGTCAAGCTCTATGCCCGCGACAACGAGCAGCTCATGCACCTGCTCAACGGACGTCTGCAGGACATCCCTGGCGTGGTGGCTACCGAGACGCTCATCTCCCTGGAGCAGAGCATCAAGCGCGATATCCCCGTACATTTCGAAGACTAACAGAATCAGATGACTACAAATCCTTTTGATTGGCAGTCGCAACTCGTTGCGTCAGCCTATGCTGCCTTTCCAGAAGCTCCACGCAAACCCGTCATTGGCATAACGGGCAACTATGGTGAACTCACCTGCAAGCTCGCCGAGGGCTACTACAAGTCAGTGCTGCGCGCTGGTGGCGTACCCGTCATCATTCCGCCCCTGAGCGATACCAGTGTCATCATCAACACCTTGGAACACCTCGACGGCCTCATCCTCAGCGGTGGTGCCGACTACGACCCGCACTATGCGGGCGAAGAGCCCTGGCCGCAACTGGGCACCATCAATGAGGAGCGTGACCTGCCCGAATTGTTCATCACCCAGCTGGCCTACAATCGGCAGCTCCCCATCCTCGGCATCTGTCGTGGCATCCAGACGCTGGCCATGGTGCTGGGTGGCCATGTCCGTCAGGACATCAGCGACCTCCCCCCTGCCCCTCCCAAGGAGGGGAGCCCTATAAAGCACTCACAGGAGGAACCTCGCAATGTCGCCACCCATAACGTCTTTATAGAAAAGGACTCCACCTTATATAATATATATAGGGACTCTGGGTCCCCCCTCCCTTTGGAGGGGGTTAGGGGGAGGCTTCCCGTCAACTCCTTCCACCATCAGGCTGTCGACGACGCTGGCCCTCGCTTCCGCGTCACCGCCCGCTCTGACGACGGCATCATCGAGGCTATGGAGAGCACGGAGTATAAGTCCATCCTGGGAGTACAGTGGCACCCAGAGTGTCTGGACGATGGTCTGCCCATCTTCCAGTGGCTGGTGGACGAGGCCATGCAGTACCGCCTCACCTGCGACGTCCATCGTCGTGTGCTGACGCTCGACACGCACTGCGACACGCCCATGTTCTTCCCCCAGCATGTCGACTTCGGCAGTCGTGACCCCAAGCTCCTCGTCGACCTCCACAAGATGGACGAGGGCCATCAGGACGCTACCATCATGGTGGCGTATATCCCCCAACAGCCCTCTGCCGACTGCAAAGAGCCCAAAGCCTATACCGACTCCATCTTCGACAAGATAGAAGCCATCGTGGCACAGCATAGCGAACATGTGGCCATTGCCCGCACCCCCGACGACCTGTGGCTGCACAAGCACCAAGGACGTAAGAGCATCATGCTCGGCATCGAGAATGGCCGTGCCATCGAGGGTAGCCTCGACAACCTGCGCCACTTCGCCCAGCGTGGCATCGTCTATATGACGCTGTGCCACAATGGCGACAACGACATCTGCGACAGCGCACGTGGCGAGCATACCCATGATGGTGTCAGCGCCTTTGGTCGTGAGGTCATCAGCGAGATGAACCGCCTGGGCATCATGGTAGACCTCAGCCATGCTGGCGAGGAGAGCTTCTACGACGCCCTGTCGCTCAGCAGCACACCCATCGTGTGCAGCCATAGCAGTTGCCGTGCTCTCTGCGACCACCCGCGCAACCTCACCGACGACCAGATGCGGGCTCTTGCCCAGCAGGGTGGCGTCATGCAGGTCACGCTATACCATGGTTTCCTGGTGAAGGATGGCGAGGCGACACTCGACGATGCCATGCGCCACTTGGAACATGCCATCGAGGTGATGGGCATCGACCATGTAGGACTGGGTACCGACTTCGACGGTGATGGCGGCATCCGTGGCTTGGCGAGTTCGGCAGAGTTGCTGAACTACACCCGTGAACTACTCAAGAGGGGATTCTCGGAAGCTGACATCCAGAAACTCTGGGGTGGCAACTTCCTGCGCGTCATGCGCCTTGTGCAACAAAGTCGCACTTAGCTGAATATCAATTGTATCAACGTCTGTCCGACGGCCTGCAGCGTATTCTTGTCAATATGCTGCATGTCGTCGTTGATGGTGTGCCAGGTTGGTCCGAAGTTGCTCTGCTCGCAGTCGGGATAGTGGTTGATGATGTCGATACACGGTATGCCGGCCTTCTCGTTGACGGGCAGGTGGTCGTCCGTCACGCCACCGCCATCCTTTGCGGGGAAGTAGCTGCCGTAGCCTGCCGCACTGGCGGCCTGCCACACCTTCTCCACGATGTTACGGGCATACTTCATCGAGAAATACTCCTGATAGAAGCGGGCACTCTGTCCACCCACCATGTCAAGCAAGATGCCGTACTGGTAGCTGTTGGCTATGTCCTTGGGACAGTGCTCTGCCCAGTACTGGGCACCCAGCGCCCACGAGTCTGCGTCGCCATCGTTCTCCCATTGTGGTATGCCCCAGTCTTCCGCATCAAAGCAGATGAAGTCGACAGCCATGCTTGCCGAGTCGTTCTCTTGCAGCAGACGGGCTATCTCCAGCATCACGGCAACGCCAGAGGCACCATCGTTGGCAGCCATCACGGGCTTCCTCCAGTTGGCAGAGTCAGGGTCGTTGTCTGCCCAGGGGCGACTGTCCCAGTGGGCACAGATCAGGATGCGAGGGCCTGTTGACTGCTTCTGGCTCTTGGCAATGATGTTGGTGCTCTTCAAGATGGTGCCGTCGTAGCCCTTCAGGTCAGCCCTCTGCAGCTCTACCTCGCAGCCATACTGGCGGAACTTCTCCGCAATCCACTCGCCACACTTCTCATGTGCCTCACTATTCATCGTGCGTGGCCCATACTGGCACTGTGCCGCACAGAACGCATACGCTGAGTCGGCACTGAACATGACGTTCACCGCCTTCTGATCCTCACTCTGACTCTTCTTCGTCGTGCCGCAAGCTACCAGCAGCATCGCAACGACTATATACCAAATATTTTTCACTCTTAATTCTTAACTTTTAACTCTTAACTACAATTGTCCTGCTTCCACCATCAGCACCACGCGCTCTGTCAGGCGGTCTACGCCCTCAGGGTCGTACTCCTTCTTCAGCGATGCGCCGAAGGCCCAGGCGAAGGCCTGGTAGAAACCAGCCTTCACGGGTCCCAGGAAGGCCTGCACCAGCTCATAGCCCGACGAGTGGCTCTCGCGGTATATCAGCTTGATGAGCAGCTTGCCCTGCGAGTATGTCAGTTTCTTCATACGTGGCTTATACTCCTGCATGACACTCTTCTCCACCCTCTTCATATGCTCCTCACGGGCCTGCTTGGTAGGCAACGTCTCCAGATAGGCCGCCGTTTCCATCATGATCATGCGTGCCTCCTTGGCGATGGGCAGCACCGTCTTCACGTTCTTCACCAGTCGCATGTAGGCGCCCTGCTGTTTCTTGCTGCTGAACGTCACGGGAGGGAACACGTAGACGTTGTTCATCTCCATATACTGAATGCTGTCACCGTCTTCCAGCACCTTCCCCACCCGCACAGTGGGTACGAAGGTCGGACTGTCCATGTCCACCTCCTGCCGCTTCTTGTCCTGCGCTTGACAACCCAGCACAAACAGCCAGCAAACAACAGCTAACAACAACTTCCGTTTCATGTTCGTGTAATCGGCAGCAAAGGTACACCTTTTTCCGCAAACAGCCAAGACTTCCCATCCTTTTCTTGTCAAAAGGACTCATGGGGACTGAACCCCTTAGTCCTAATAAGCTAGTTACGAAAGTGAAATAAAGTTATACAATCGGAAAAGAGTACATTATTTTTGGTTTTTCGAACAATTTGCAGTATCTTTGCGGTCATGAAACAGCTTGTTCTCGTGGCAGCATTGTTTTTAAGTGCCTTGTGCCACGCCCAAAAGAATCCACCGATGCGCCTGTGGTATGACCGCCCAGCGCAATATTTCGAGGAGTCGTTGCCCATTGGTAACGGCCGACTGGGTGCTTTGGTGTATGGTGGCACAGACAGCTGTATCGTCTACCTGAACGACATCACGCTATGGACAGGAAAGCCCATAGACCGCTATGAGGGTACTGGCGCTGCCCAGTGGATACCCAAGATCAGGGAGGCCTTATTCAAAGAGAACTATGCGAGGGCAGACTCGCTGCAGCTGCATGTGGAGGGACACAACTCAGCATACTACCAACCACTAGGCACACTGCTGATAGAAGACCTGAACAAAGGCAGTATTAATGGCTATCGGCGCACACTGAGCCTAGACTCGGCAGTGGTCAGCGACCGTTTTTGTCGTGACGGAAAAACCGTCACGCGCACTTACTTCGCCTCCGCCCCTGACAGCCTCATCGCCATCCGACTGACAGGACAGGTGAACATCCGCCTCTCGCTGACGGCACAAGTGCCCCACAAGGTGAAAGCCAAGGGCATCCAACTGACACAAACGGGACATGCCGTAGGCGACCCTATGGAGAGCGTACACTTCTGCACCATCCTGCAAGCCACCAACAAAGGCGGCACCATCGTGGCCAGCGACAGTTCGCTGACTATCCGCGATGCCCAGGAGGTGGTGATATACATCGTGAACCGCACTAGCTATAACGGTTTCGACCGCCATCCCGTGCGTGAGGGTGCACTCTATCTGGAGAAGGCCCTTGACGACATCTGGCACACAAAGAACTATACGTATCAGGACTTCCTACAGCGCCATGTCAGTGACTACCGCCAATATTACGACAGGGTACAACTGCGGTTGGGGTCGTCGTCACAAAATGACGACGCACTGGATGTGCCTACCGACCGCCTGCTAAAGGAAAACCTGAATGCACCCTATCTGGAGACACTCTACTTCCAATACGGTCGCTACCTGCTCATCAGCTCGTCTAGGACCAAGGGTGTTCCTGCCAATCTGCAGGGACTATGGACACCACACCTTTGGTCGCCCTGGCGTGGTAACTATACCATGAATATCAATCTGGAGGAGAACTACTGGCCTGCCTTCGTGACCAACCTGGCAGAGATGTCCGAGCCACTGGACGGCTTTCTCGGTTCACTGGCAGAGAACGGCCGCTATACCGCCAAGAACTTTTATGGCATCAACAAGGGCTGGTGTGCCAGTCATAACAGCGACCTGTGGGCAATGACCAATCCAGTAGGTGAGAACAGAGAGAGCCCGATGTGGAGTTGCTGGAATATGGGTGGTGCATGGCTCGTTGAGACGCTGTGGGAGCGTTACCAGTTTACGCAGGACAAAAACTACCTCAGAAACGTTGCATACCCGCTGATGAAGGGTGCTGCCGACTTCTGTCTGCAGTGGTTGATAGAGAACCCCAAGCACCCTGGTGAACTCATCACTGCTCCGTCGACATCGCCCGAGAATGTATATATCACTGACTATGGTTATCGAGGGGTGACCTGCTATGGTGGTACTGCCGATCTTGCCATCATCCGTGAGCTGCTACAGAACGTTATTGCTGCAGGCAAAACCTGCAACGACAACGTCACAGCCTATCAGAAGGCCTTGCAGCGCTTGCACCCCTATACCATCGGCAAGGACGGTGACCTGAACGAGTGGTACTACGACTGGAAAGACCCTGACCCCACACACCGCCACCAGAGCCACTTGATAGGACTGTATCCTGGCTCTCATCTAACCACGACCTCTACTCCCTCCGTTTCTACGGAGGGTCTCCTGAAGGCTTGTGAGCAAACCCTCATCCAGAAAGGTGACGAAACGACGGGGTGGTCAACAGGTTGGCGCATTAACCTGTGGGCACGACTGAAGAACGGAGAGAAAGCCTACCAGATATATCGCAAACTGTTGACACCCGTGGAACCAGAAAAAGGCGGTTCCCCCAACTATGTCAATGGAGGTGGCACCTATCCCAACCTGATGGACGCTCACCCACCCTTCCAGATTGACGGTAACTTCGGAGGTACGGCAGGCGTCTGCGAAATGCTGATGCAGTCGACGTATGCCAATGGCAAAGCAACCATAGAACTCTTGCCCGCCTGTCCAACAGCATGGAGCGAAGGCAAGGTCAGCGGTCTCTGTGCACGTGGCGGCTATGAGGTCAGCTTCGAATGGAAGGGGGGTTACGTACGTTCAGCCACTATGAAAGCACGCAAAGCTGGTACTATCACCTTAAAATATAATAATCAAAGTAAAACATTTAGTATAAAAGCAGGGCAGACATTGCCCATCAAGACATGGTAAACAACAACATTATAGACACAACACTGGAGCAGGCCCGTAAATGGGGCGATGCTCTGTTTCTGAACGATGGTCTGGCACTGACCACACAAATAGCTCGTGCACACATCTCTAGAGAGCCTCAGCGCATGAACTTCATCATCATGGCACTGTGCTGTAAGGGACAAGCCACCTATAGTATAGACACACGCGAACAGTCTGTCATGCCTGGTGACCTGCTCTTCATCTCAGAGCGTCACATCGTAGACAACTTCATGTCATCGAGCGACTTCGAATGTCAGTGTATCATGCTGAGTACACAGTTCTATCACGGTTTTGTACAAAACGTCAAGAACGTCTCATCGCTCTTGCTGTTCTCCATGAACAATCCCGTGGTACACCTCACTGTCCAGGAAATACAGACCTACAGCAACTACTATGAGACCATCCGCAGAAAGATGGCTGACGAGAGTCACCACTACCGCACAGAACTGGTGCAGGCACTATTGCTGGCGATGTTCTATGACATGTCGGGCGTCATCTATCGCATCGAACAGAGCTCTGCCAAGAAACAGGGTCGCGCAGATGTCATCTTCGCCCGTTTCATCGCACTGCTACAGGAGAACTTCCGCACAGAACGTCGCGTAAGCTGGTATGCCAAGCAACTGGACATCACTGCCAAATACCTCTCAGAAGTGGTAAAGAGCGTGAGCAAGCGTACCCCCAACGAATGGATTGACAGTTATGTGGTATTGGAAATCCGTGTACTGCTAAAGAACTCACCTAAGAGTATCAAGGAGATTACGGAGGAGCTGAAGTTCCCCAACCAATCGTTCTTGGGCAAATACTTCAAGGAACACGTAGGCGTCAGTCCTTCGGAGTATCGAAAAGGTTAGCCACTTCACAGAGCTCCTGATACCACGCCTCGCCAAAGCGGCGGATGAGGGGTTCTTTTAGAAACTGATAGACGGGAAGGCCTAACGCCTTCCCTTTTTCTACGGCATCACGGCAGACATTCCAACGGTTATAGTTCAGACCTATCAGGTTATTCCCAAAGTTTTTCTCACGGATGGGATACAATGAGCAACTGATGGGTTTGCAGAAATGCGTCTTGCCATTACGATAAGCTCTTTCCAACATACAAAGCCAGCAAGGTTCCTGACTCCCCTCTCCCTTTGGAGAGGGGTCGGGGGTGAGGCTACGGGCGAACACACATTCCCTGCCCCTGACAATACTGGTAACCATATCACCATCCTGGTCAGCATAGGCTATACCCTGCTTGTCAATAACACTCTGGGCAGAGGCAGAAAGGTCGGACCATACGGTATCGAGACAATCTTCTATAGCCGCTATCTCGTCCAACGTCACAGGTGCTCCGGCATCGCCTTCTACACAGCAGATGCCCTTGCACTTCTCATAGTCACAGCAGAAGCACTCGGTAATGATTTCAGAGGATATCAAGATGCCTCCTACTTCCAGTATTGGTGGAATGTTCATGAATGAAGAATTAAGAATTAAGAATGAAGAATTACCATTGGATAGGGGTTAATCCGTTTTGTTCAAGATAGGCATTACAACGAGAGAACTGGTGCTGACCAAACCAGCCACCACGATTAGCAGAAAGTGGTGAGGGATGGACGGACTCCAGCACGAGGTTGCGCTGTTTGTCAATCATATACGCCTTAGAACGAGCATAGCCACCCCACAACATATAGACCAAGTGTTCGCGATGAGTGGCAAGGGCACGAATGGCGGCATCGGTGAATGTCTGCCAACCCAGCATGGAATGACTGTTGGCTTGATGGGCACGGACCGTCAGCGTAGCGTTGAGCAGCAGGACACCCTGTTCGGCCCAACGCGTCAGATTACCACTCTGAGGAATGGGTGTTCCCAAATCTTGCTGAATCTCCTTGAAGATATTTTGCAAAGATGGTGGAAACTGTATGCCATCCTGTACGGAGAAACTCAGGCCATGCGCCTGACCAGGCTCGTGGTAGGGATCTTGACCGATGATGACCACCTTCACCTTGTCGAAAGGACAAAGGTTGAAGGCATTGAAAATCAAGGCACCTGGCGGATAGCAGGTCGTGGTGGTGTATTCCTGACGCACGGAACCTGTGAGTTGTTGGAAGTAAGGCTTCTCAAACTCCTGCTGCAGGTGTTCTTTCCAAGTAGGTTCTATCTGTACGTTCATAGCATGTTATTTGATAAGGTGATAGGTGCCGCCAGCCAGTGGTTTGACAACTCCCTTCATCTCCAAAGAGAATAGCAGAGCTGTAAGCTGACCGATGGCGATATTAGTACGCACACTGAGCATGTTCAGTTGCAGGTCGTTGGTCTGTTGCAGCAGGTCGACGATGCGCTGTTCATCAGCAGTAAGGTCAGGAAACAACTGGCGCTCAACAGCTTCAGGTTGCATGGTGACAGTCTGCCATCCCATAGACTCCACAAAGTCGTCAGCAGAGGTGATAAGAGCTGCCATGTTGTCACGGATAATCTTGTTACAACCCTCGCTGGCGGACATACCCACAGCACCAGGGAAGGCATAGACGTCACGTCCATATTCCTGAGCGATGCGACAGGTAATCAGTCCCCCACCCTTGTAGGCGCTCTCCACGAGAATCGTAGCGTCGCTCATACCTGCCACGATGCGGTTGCGCTGACGGAAATTGTTGGGCAGGGCCTCCGTCTGACTCATATACTCCGTGAGCAGACCACCCTGACGAATCATCTCGATAGCAGTATCACGATGGCGTGGTGGATAAATCTGGTCGAGCCCGTGAGCCAACACACCCACCGTCTCAAAGCCATTCTCCAAAGCATTACGGTGAGCGCAGATGTCAATGCCATAGGCCAGTCCACTGACAATCAGTACATCGGGCACTAAGCGTTTGAGGTCATTGACGAAATGGTGTACCAAGTCTTGTCCATAGGTAGTACAATGGCGTGTGCCCACAATATCTATGACGTGAGCTTGGTTAAGATCAGCACTACCTTTATAATACAGCACCAGCGGGGCATCGTCACACTCAGTAAGACGCTGTGGATAGTCGGCATCGTTCAGGCACAGGGCACGAATGCCACCCTTTTGTATGAACTCCATCTCTACGGCAGCACGCTTCAAGGCATCGTCCCAGTTCTTCATCGACTCACGCAGACGGGACGTAGCATCCGGCATCACCTCGCCCAAGTCCTGACGATGGTCGTAGACAGCCTTTCCTCCACCCAGTGTACGGTAAAGCAACAGGGCTGTCTGGAAGTTGAAGCCCATCATGCGCGTCAACGCTAAGGTATAATAGATCTCTTCTTCTTGCATGATTTATAAAATAGTTAGTAACTCACTAGGATGACTGATGAAACGGGTAGCACCATGTGCTATCAGAAACTCACGGTCGCGGAAGCCCCACAGAACGCTGATGCACGGCATGCCACTAGCTACTGCTGTCGCGATGTCAACATCGCTGTCACCTACATAAACTGCCTGCTCACGAGAGACACCTAACTGTCGTAAAGCTTCGTTGACAGTATCGGGAGCCGGCTTCTTACGGATACCCTCCGCCTCATGTTCACCAATGGCCACCTCAATGCTATCCGCAAAGAAATGCTGGCAGAGCTCCTGGGTGGCGGCATAGAACTTGTTGCTAACCACTGCCGTCCGATAGCCGCGTTGGCGAAGGACTTCCAACATCTCCATGATACCATCATAGGGATGTGTCGTGTCTAACGAGTGCTGCATATAGTGCTGACGGAAGGTGGCAAAAGCCTCTTCGAATCGGGGGTTAGCGGCACCATCGGGCACAGCACGCTCCATGAGCAGGCGCACACCATTGCCTACAAAGCGCCGCACATCATCAATGCTGTGCTGGGGCATATCGTAAGCCTTTAGTGCATAGTTGACGGATGCTGCCAGGTCGCCTAAGGTGTCGAGTAACGTTCCGTCGAGGTCAAAGATAAACGCTTGAAGCGTTTCTTTCTTTATTTTTTCTGTCATTACTCTTTCGGCAAATAGGGAGCAAAGGCACGGTCATAGTCCTCACTGCCTGCCAGTCGACCGTTGACCAGACAGACCAGCGTGATATCGCCGCGGAAGCAGAGCGACTCATCAGAAGCGCGAAAGATATCCTGATGAAAGATGTACTTGATGCCCTGTTTCTCCAGCCACAGACGCGAGATAAACTCGTCATCACAGCGCAAAGGTGTCTTATACTGCAGGTTCATGCGGGCCACGACAGCATCGACACCTTTCTCATGCATCTCAGCAAAAGAGAGTCCGCAGTGCTTCAGGAATAGATGACGCGTATGCTCTGTATAATGGAGGTAGTTGGCATTGTTGACAATACCTTCGATGTCGCACTCGTAGTCACGCACCTCCATACGTGTTTCATAAATATATTTACTCATCTCTCAATTATCATTTATCAATTAGCAATTAGCGCGAAGCACGCAGATATTCATAACCGATGCGACAGCGCAGGCACTCCTTCTTGTCGCAGTATTCTTTCTTCAACTGGATGAGTGCTTGCGAGTCGCCAGCACTCTTGACATCCAGTCCGCACTCCTTCCACATGCGGATGATGTGGTTGTTCTCGGCCTTCAACTGTTCCAGAATGTCAAAGGCACGGTCGCAAAGTTCCTCCTTCATGCTGTGACGCCCATAGGCAAAGAGCATGGGCACACAGGTGTTGATCATCAACAGATTGATGGAGAACGGTGACAGGTGCTTAGCATTGCGGAAACTCTCAGAGCCAAAGGTATAATGCGTCTCCCAATAGGGAGTCACCTGAGTGCTTAACATCTCAGCCATTGCAGGCATATCCTGGCAATCGATGAGTGCCGAGAGACCAGCCTTGCGCTGATAGTACAGATTGGCCAACTGGGCAATACGGATGTGGGGGAAGTTCTGGGGACGCAGTCGCAGGAAGCGCCACAGCTGGGCATTCATCGGCATCAGTGAGAACTTATGGGCTAGATACTGGTACTCATTGCGTAGCTTGCTGAAGTAACCCTCGTTGAGCGCATCCTTCTGGTAACGTTCAGGAATAGCATTGAGTTCCAATAGTCCTGCCTGTCCCATGAAGATTGCCTCTATCTGGAACAAATCGTCGCGGTGCTTGCCGACAGCCTGCAAGGGAATGTGTCGTGCCCACTCTTCAAAGGCATCGCCATTGATGCCAAAGCCATAGTTACGGGCCATCGTCTGGAAATAGGCATCTTCCCACGAGCCGCCAGCCTGCTTAACACGTTGTTCAATGGCTATCGTCTTCTGTTCCAAGCGCTCCGTTTGCAGAGCAGCCATCCAGGAATGGATTGTCAGGCGTGTCAGGTCGGGGATGATGCGATAGCACGGCGGATAGGCATCGGTGCGCAACAGTTCCTCGTAGTTATCGTGTACTGATGGAGGAACCGTCAGACATACCTGCGGCACAAAATGGCCTGACTGCATCTGTACGTCACGGTCGGCAACGCCCACCACATGCAGCACCACATTATTATAATGCTCGTCGTGATCGTGGCCATGCAGATACCAGTCGCTGGACTTATCATGAATCTCGACATTGCCCACCCACAGTGTGCCATTGATTTTCACCTTTGCATTGAAGAAGTCGGGCCCACTATTGCGATTGTGCAATCCTGGGTCTATGACCTCCACCTCCTGGCCATCGGTGGTCTGCAAACCACCTATAGGCCACATCTTATGCTTCCAGCAGTAGTGAAGTAACTGTTCCATTAACGGGTAAGCTGATATTCAAACGGCATGGCAGGCATACCTTTCTTATTATAAATACTGGCACGGGGAGCGTCTTTCCAGGCATAGCGCACATAAACGGGTTGGGCAATAGGTGACTGGAAACGAACCTCGGCACCCTGGACTGTAGCCTCCACATTCACGAAACGCTTGTCGGCACCAGCAACCTCTACCTCGTGAGCTACACCTTCACGCATGGGCTGGTCGAAGATGACGGCAACGGTATTATCCTTTACTGAATGCCCAACAGGTTGGGGTGAGAGAGCAGGCCACTCTCCATAGGCAACACGATCCAAGCAGAGTGCTACTCGTTCGGCAGCCTCTTTCTTGCGCAACGGATGAATATCAACAGTTTCACCGAGATCGATGAGACAAGCTGTTTCTGCATATTCATCACCAATGGTTGCCTGACGCTGAGCCTCACGCAACTGAGCCCAGTTACTGTTGACAGGATTGGCCTCATAAACAATAGGACGTGGCATACCCGTCTGCTGACGACCATCATGATTGGCTAACTGCACGATGCAGAAAGGCAACGATGGGTCATTCCACAATGCTCGCCAACTCCCCATGAGTTTCTGCAGATAGTCTCCATAAGGCGCAGGATTGCCTGTGTTCGACTCACCCTGGTACCACACCACACCATTCAACGCATAGGGTGCCAAAGGATAGAGCACGGCATTATAGAGCGTAGTGGGTAGGTTCTGCAGACTGACATCACCACTAGGACATGATGGCATATCGACACCAGCATGCTGCAACCACTTGTTGCTCAGCGCGATGACATCCTTGGGCATAGGGTTTTGGCTTTGGCGGTCAGCACCAAAGCACAGCATGTAAGGCTTCTCGGGGATGAAGTGCGCCATACCATATTTATTGATAAAACGGATGGTGATGACATTGTCGCCTTCACGGAGTAGTCCCTCAGGAATATCATAACGACGAGGAGGATACTGATAGTAGGTACGTCCCACCTGCTGACCATTGACATAGGTAATGTCAGCATCGAACAATGTTCCCAGCAGCAGGCGAGCAGGCTGTCCAGCATGTGCCTTGTCAATATTAATATGCTGACGAAGCCATATTGTTCCCGTTCCTCGCCATCCCCAGTTGTTCTGGTCAATGGTCTGCCAATTACTATCGTTGTAGTCAAGGACGGTAAAATGTTGGCTGATGCCAGGGTCTTTCTGGTCTAACAGCTCATTCCAACGACGGTCGGCCAAGTTGTTGGCCTTCATTTGGGCAGCCACATACTCAGGATTGTCATAGAGTCGGGTCTTTTCCAGTAACTGCGGATAGTCCTTTGCCAAGCTATCAGCAGGAAGCCATGCTTCAATGGGCGTTCCTCCCCAACTATTGACAATCACACCCTGCGGCACACCCGTCTTCTCTTGCATGCGCTTACCTAAGAAAGTGCCCAGCGCAGAGAACTGCCAGGCATTGTCCTTGGTCAGTGGTTTCCAAGAGGTTGGCAGAATATCGTCCTGTACACCGTGAGTATTTGTCGTGTTACGAACACGGAATAAACGGACCTTATTGTTGTCAAAATGCTCGATTTCATCAATATATTGTGGATAAACACGCTCGATAGTTACGTCGATATTTGACTGTCCTGAACAGAGCCAAACATCACCTACGAGGACGTCTGAGATTTCTCTTACCTCTCCTTCCTTACCTCTCACCTCTAAAACATAGGGACCGCCAGCTTTTGTCTTTGGCAAGTCAATGCGCCAGCGACCTTGGCCGTCAGCTGTTGTGGTATATTGTTTCTTCTGCCAGCGTACTGTTACCTGCTCCTGAGGGTCAGCCTTACCCCACACGGGAATAGGTTTGCCGCGTTGTAGTACCATGCCCGACTGAAACATTTGAGGTAACACGATTTTAGCATCTGCCATAGAGAAGCCTACTAATGCTAATAGAAGAAGAAAAGATTTTCTCATGACGGTATAATGATTAGTTGTGGGCACAAAGGTACAAATTAGTGAGCAAAAAGCCAAACAAATCACGTTTTTTCCGTATTTGAAACAAATAATGTAGTTTTTGTAACATGCAAAAACATCCATTTCAACAGAAAAACAGTATCTTTGCACCAAAATAAAATAATCATTTAAAACAACCTAACAACAATGGCAACTAACGAAACCCAAGAAGCTAAAGGATTTTACAAACTCTCTTGGCTGCAACGCATTGGTTTTGGTTCTGGCGACTTGGCCCAGAACCTGATTTTTCAGGTAATATGCACTTACCTGCTGTTCTTCTACACTGACATCTATGGACTGACGCCTTCAGCAGTGGCCGTCATGTTCCTCGTGGGTAATGTGGCTAACGTCATCTGGGACCCCATCGTAGGTACCCTCATCGACAAGAGCAACCCACGTTACGGTAAATACCGTTCCTATCTGCTGTATGTAGGTATTCCCCTTTCGGGCTTTGCCATCCTTTGCTTCTACAATGGTTTTGCTCCATCGCTGATATATGCCTACGTAACCTATATCTCCATGCAGCTGCTCTATACGTTCATCAACGTACCTTATGGAGCCTTGAACTCTTCACTGACACGCGACACTGACGAGATTACCATCCTTACATCCGTACGTATGTTCATGGCCAACCTCGGCGGTCTGGCAGTAAACTCTGGTCTGCCTCTGTTCATCGCCCTGATTGCTGGTGCACCATCAGATAGTCTGCCCAAGGATCCTTCTGCATGGTTTACCACCATGACCATTTACGCCATTGTAGGTTTCTGCCTGCTCGCCTTCTGTTTCTCACAGTGTAAGGAGCGCGTAGTGATGGATGCCAAAGCCACTGAAGACGTGAAAGTCAGCGACCTGTGGATGGAGTTCCTCCGCAACCGTCCCTTGCGCGTCCTTGCCTTCTTCTTCATCACCGCTTTCGCCATGATGTCAGTAGGTAATGCTGCTGGTGCATATTTCATGAACAGTAACCTGCACGGCTCAGCTCAGGAGTTGTCTATCTTCATGGCTCTGGGTTCTGCTCCTGCTTTCTTGTTCATGCCACTCGTTCCCTGGTTCAAGCGCATGGTCGGCAAGAAGAATATGTTCTATCTCTTCCTGGGTGCTGCCATTGTTGGCATGGGTATGCTTTACTTCATCTCAAAGATGGATCAGCCCAGCATGATGATGATTTACGTGGCACAGTTCATCAAGAGCACAGGTGTCATTGTGGCTACTGGTTATATGTGGGCACTCGTTCCTGAAGTTATCTCCTATGGTGAGTACACCACTGGTCGCCGTATCTCTGGTATCGTCAACGCTCTGACAGGCTTGTTCTTCAAGGCTGGTATGACCTTCGGTAGCATCGTTGGTCCTGCCGTATTGGCATATGTAGGTTATAACAGCAAGACTATCAACCAGACTCCTTTTGCTGAAGAGGGTATCCTGTGGCTAGTATGTGTCATCCCTGCTATTCTGCTGGGTCTGGCTATGTTCATCATCTCTAAGTATGAACTGACTGACGAGGTCATCGATGATATCAATAAGAAAATTGAAGCCCGTAACAAATAAACTATGAAAAGACTCCTCCTATCCGCTATGGCCGTTGCCACACTGACAACTGTGTCGGCACAAGGCCTCAAAGACACCGTTGGCAAATACTTCTTGATGGGTGCAGCTGTCAACCAGTGGCAGAGTGACGGACAGGTTCCTCAGGCCGATGCCGTTCTCAGTAAACATTTCAACTGTGTGGTAGCAGAAAACTGTATGAAGCCAGAGGTATTGGCACCTGCTGAAGGCATCTTCGACTTCCGTGTTGCTGACAAGTTCGTCAACTACGCCCAGCAGCTGGGGCTGAAGGTAAACGGCCACTGCTTGGTATGGCACTCACAGGCCCCTGACTGGTGGTTTACCAATGGCTATGCAGCCAGTCCTGTATCTAAAGAGGTCTTGAAAGAGCGTCTCATCAAGCACATCAAGACCGTAGTAGGTCACTTCAAGGGTCAGGTCTTCGGTTGGGATGTTGTCAACGAAGCTATTGAGGATGACGGTTCTTTCCGTAAGTCTAAGTACTATAACCTTTTGGGCGAAGAGTTCATCGAGATTGCCTTCCGTGCTGCTCATGAGGCTGATCCCAACGCAGAGCTCTACTATAACGACTACTCTATGTCTGGCGAGAAGAAACGCGAAGCTGTCTGCCGTCTGGTCAAGAACCTCAAGGCCAAAGGTCTGCGCATCGATGGTGTAGGCATGCAGAGCCACAATGGTCTGGACTATCCAGACCTCAATGAATATGAGAAGAGCATCGATGCCTTTGCTGCTTGTGGCGTGAAAGTGCTGATTACGGAGCTCGATATCAATGTGCTGCCCAACCCTCAAGGGTTTGGTGGTGCTGATATTGCCCAGAACTTCGAACTACAGCAGAAGTACAATCCCTATACTGCCGGACTCCCTGCTGACAAGCAGAAGGAGCTCAACAAGCGCTGGATGGACCTGTTCAAGATATACTACAAGCATCGCGACCAGATTGGCCGTGTCACCTTGTGGGGTGTCTGCGACGAGAACTCCTGGCTGAATGGCTGGCCTATCAAGGGACGTACCAACTATGCCCTGCTCTTCGACCGCCAGTATCAGGCAAAACCTGTTGTTAACGACATTATCAAACTATTCAAATAAGTACTATTATGGCAAAATTACCACGTTATCTTTTCCCAAGTGACTATATGGCTGACCCATCAGCCAATGTATTTAACGGACGCCTGTATGTTTACCCCAGCCATGACTGGGATGCTGGCGAATGCTTCGACGACGATGGCGGCCACTTCCAGATGCGCGACTACCACGTATTGTCATGGAATGATGTAGAGAACGATGAAGCTACCGACCACGGAGTAATTCTCGATGTAGACCAGGTGAAGTGGGCCGAGAAGCAGATGTGGGACAATGACGTTGTCGAGAAAGACGGCAAATACTACCTGATCTTCTCAGCGAAAGGCTATGATGGCGTGTTCCATCTGGGCGTAGCTGTTGCCGACAAGCCTGAAGGTCCGTTCATTCCTCAGGATCAGCCTATCCGTGGCTCGTTCTCTATCGACCCCAGCGTCTTCAAGGATGACGACGGCAAGATCTACTGCTACTTCGGTGGACTGTGGGGTGGACAGCTGCAGTGGTGGCATGCTACCTATCATGGCTTTGAGGCTATCCCTGGCAAATACGGTGATGACAACGGTCTCATTGACCTGGGTCCTGCTCCCGACCATAAGACACAGCTCTTTGCCAAGCCCGACGCACCTGCCATTCCCAGTGCAGTAGTACGCATGAGCGATGATGTACTGCAGTTTGCAGAGGCTCCACGTCCTCTTATCATCGTTGACAAGGATGGACAGCCCCTGAAGGCTGGTGACCCACACCGTTTCTTCGAGGCCAGCTGGATGCACAAGTATAACGGCAAGTACTACCTCTCCTACTCTACTGGTGACAGCCACTTGCTGTGCTATGCCATCAGCGACAACCCCTATGGTCCCTTCACTTATCAGGGTGTTATCCTTGATCCCGTCGTAGGATGGACCACTCACCACTCTATCGTAGAGTATAAGGGTCAGTGGTATCTGTTCTATCACGACTGTGTACCCTCTAACGACGTCACGCACCTGCGTTCACTGAAGGTACAGCGGCTGTTCTATAATGAGGATGGCACTATCCAGAAGGTTGTGAATGAGTGAGTAAAATGAAAGCGAGCTTTCATTTTCGAACGTAAACAAGCTCGATACGAAGTATCAAAGTAATAAACGAATAACTAACTTATTACAATATCAACTGTTGCAGTCGCTCAGGAGCAAAGAGCTCTTGGGCGACTTCTTGTATCTGCGAAGCCGTAATAGCATCGATGCGCTCAAGTAGTTCATTGATATCTCGTTCACGACCATAGTGCAGATAGTTTTTGGCAATGTCGAGCGCAAACTGTTCTCGATTGTCGCAGGCAATAGCTATCTGTCCTTTCAACTGGCGCTTGGCAGCAGTCAGCTGGCGTTCAGTCAGCGGGTGCTGCATCACCTTGTCTAGTTCACGATGAACCAGTCGAAGACAGCGCTTGACATCATGGTGGTCACAACCGAAATAGACTGACCAGCAACCCGTATCGCTATAGCTGGCCATCGCACTCTCAACCGTATATACCAATCCGTTCTTCTCACGCAGCGACAGATTCAGACGCGCATTCATCCCAGGTCCACCCAACAGGTTATTCAACAGATAGAGCGGCAGGCGTCGCTCGTCATCGTAGCTGTAAGCCTTGCTACCCAGCATGACATGGGCCTGATGATGCTCTTGAGAGGCAGTTGGCATTGCTGACTGTGGAAAAGAAGACGCAGGCTGAATGTCAAGACGAACATTGCGTTCGACTATTTGTTCCATGCAGCGCTCCAGACGTTTGACCATTCGTGGAAAGTCCACATCGCCGTAAGCAAAGAAGATAGCATTGCTGGGACGATAGTTGCGCTGGGTAAAGCGACGAGCATCTTCGCTAGTAAACGACAGCACTCTCTCGCGTGTACCTAATATATTATGCCCTAACGGATGGTTCTGGAAAATCATATTCTCGAACTCGTCATAGATAAGTTCTGCAGGAGAGTCATTATAACTCTCTATCTCGTCACAGATGACATCCACCTCATGACGGATTTCCTCCTCAGGGTAGACACTACAGAACACGATATCACAGAGCAGGTCGACAGCCCTGTTCAGGTGGTCTTTCAGAATGGCGGCATAAAAGACCGTATCTTCCTTGTTCGTAAAGGCATTAAGGTCGCCACCCACACTCTCCAGATTGTTCAATATCTGCAGGGCCGAGCGCTGTTGAGTACCCTTGAACGTCGTATGTTCACAAAAATGCGCCAAACCATCCTCACCCATTGCCTCCTGACGTGCACCCGCATTGATGCCGATACCGCAGTAGACCACCTTTGATTGAGAGGGCAGATGAATGATGCGTAGCCCATTAGCAAGCGTTGCTGTATTATAATTCTTCATAATCGCCTGCAAAAGTAGGAAATAATTATGAAATATCGCTGTCCTGCCACAACTTTTTTGGAGATTTACCTTTAGACTGAAGAATCCTGTATCTTGTGGAACGAATAGCTTCTTGGGTAATGCCCATAATGCGGCGCACGTCTTTATCTTCCATTCCCATTTCGTAGAGGATAAGGAAGAAGATGTTATGGGCTGTCTTTGGCTGATATTTTTTCAGGATACGGCTATAGGCGGTGAAGTCGATGGCCTTATAGTAGTCGATGAAGCATCTATAGTCATCATTCGACCATCCTGAGGTCGTACCACTCTTCTTGATTTCGTCATATAGCAGTTTCCCCTTGACGAGACGAGGCGATTTCTGTTCTACCAATTCCCGAATCTTACTATTCAGCTCCTCTATCTGCTGTGTAGTATCGCTGTCTGTCTGCTGACTTCTCAGTTGGGCAATCTCATTGAGATAATTGCTAATCTGCATCTGCTGTTCAGTAAGCACCAGCCGCTCCTTTGCTCTGCGATAGCGGATATACAGTACTAAGAGCATGATGATGAAAAGGAGAAACACTAACGCTACAGCCGCCCATATCAGTTGTTGGCGATGGGCCTCTTGTTTCTTTTGTTCATCAAACTGCCACTGTAATTCTAGCACCGTATTATTCCTCCTTGCCTTAGCCTGACGCACGCTATCCCTAATTTCCATCAATAGTCTCTCCTGACGCCAATCGACAGAACCTACATAGGGCTCCATTTTCTTGGTATAGTAAGCAGCACTATCTACCTGTCCCAGATTGGCATAATTATCTGCTATCTGCATATATATGTTAGCTATATCCTCCCAATTATTGGTTTGC
>Ga0310697_10001451_pt1 | contig 27796 bp, 20 predicted proteins | sample 172DNAGHGlowgp2_FD_203883 | JGI IMG/M metagenome (GOLD analysis project Ga0310697, IMG submission 203883) | Sheep rumen microbial communities from Palmerston North, Manawatu-Wanganui, New Zealand - 1728 DNA GHGlow gp2 (v2) (version 2) | ecosystem: Host-associated > Mammals > Digestive system >...
TAATGCCATTCTCTTCTCATCTGTCTTCTCGCCATTTTGTCGCATACTGATACACTTTTTTATTGTAAAAGTGTCAACTTATTCAGTACACGTCAAGTCATGGAGTCTGAAAAAAACAGGTACGGCGGGTGTGGGAGGTGCGACCTCTTTTTCTTCTTGCGCGCGATTGCACGCGCACGAGCATAGGTCAGTCGTAAACGAATGGAATTTCCAGCTGGATCCACTGTGGTGCTGAGTCAGGATTGTCAGCAGAGAGGTCGGAGGAGGAGTGCGATATGCCAAGTCCCATGAGACGTATGGGATGACTGTGGCCATAGTCGATGTCGCGGAGCAGCTGTCTGGCGAGAGGCAGAATCTTTTCTTTCGTTAGCAGCACGTTGGCAGCAGTGATACTGCGGGTGACCTGCCGGAAGTCGCTGAACTTTATTTTCAATGTGAGTGTGCGACCCTCAAAGCCGCTCTTTGAGAGTCGGCGCAACAGTTCGTCGACGGTATCGAGAAGACGTGCTTCGACATCGTCAGGAACAAAGATGTCTGTCTCGAAAGTCTGTTCGCAGCTCACCGACTTGCGTTCCCACTCTGAGATGACGGGACGGTTGTCGATGCCCCGTGCAAAATCGTAGAAGACACGACCCATCTTACCGAACTCATGCACCAGATGTTCTAATGAGACGCGACGCAGGTCGGCACCGGTGAAGATTCCCATGCGGTGCATGTGCTCGGCGGTCTTTTGTCCCACACCCCATATACGGTTTACGTGTAACTGGTCGATGAACGACTGCGCCCGGTCTGGGTGTACCACCGTCAGTCCGTCGGGCTTACGCCAGTCGCTGGCCACCTTGGCCAAGAATTTACAGTAGCTTACACCTGCCGAAGCCGTCAGCCCCGTAGTATCGACTATGCGCTGTTTAATCTCACGGGCTATATCGACAGCCATCTCAATACCTTTCTTGTTATTGGTGACATCGAGGAAAGCCTCGTCGAGCGACAGCGGTTCAATGAGGTCCGTATAGTCAGACATGATGGCCCGTATCTGCATCGATACCTCTTTATATTTATGGAAGTGCGGCTCGACGATGACCAGCTGCGGACAGAGGCGCTTTGCCACCTGGATGGACTGTGCCGAGTGTACACCGTAGCGGCGCGCCTCATAGCTCGCCGTCGAAACCACTCCACGCTGCCCGTCATGCCCCACGGCAACAGGCAGTCCGCGCAGCCCGGGATTGTCGCGCTGCTCCACGGCAGCAAAGAACTGGTCCATGTCGACATGTATTATCCGTCGCTGTCTACTATCCATTTACCACATCAATAAATACAACTATAGTATCCGCTTGCAAAGTTACGAAAAATATGTTGATAAGTGTGTGGATAACACTGGTAAAACGTTGTTAATATCCATTGCGGCAGAGAGAGAGTATGGATATCAACGCAGATATTTCGCGGTTTTGATGAAGTTTTCCACGTATTTTTGATGGAAAAAGATATAAACTTATTAATTTTGCACCGAAAACAGAAATTGTGGATAAGTGTCGGATGGTGCAACGTATCAGCATGTTACTATCAACTGTGATTGTGCATAGCTACTTTTCGCAGGTTAATAAATAAACTGGCAAGGAAATGGCCGGAAAGTTTTGAACTTATCAACGGCATATCATCCTATTCATTTCTATTTTTTTTAAGAAAGAAAAAAAAAGAAAAATAATATTGTGATGTTGAAAAAGCAGTGGACAGAACAAGGCTTCATAGACGAGCCTACAGCCGAGGGAACAGACCTGAAGGCCGAGATACGCAGGATGTGTAAGGAGAAGGACGCGATAATCCTGGCTCACTATTACACCGTTGGTGACATACAAGACGTTGCCGATTTCGTCGGCGACTCACTGGCTCTGGCGCGCAAGGCGGCAGAGACCGACGCGCGGATGATGGTGATGTGCGGCGTACACTTCATGGCTGAGACCTGCAAGCTGCTGTCGCCGGAGAAGACGGTGCTCTGTCCCGACCTTAATGCCGGCTGTTCGCTCGCCGACTCCTGCAATGCCGACGACCTCAGGCGTTACAAGGAAGAGCACCCCGGATACCAGGTGGTGAGCTATGTCAATACTACAGCTGCTGTGAAGGCACTGACTGATGTCGTTGTGACGAGCGGCAACGCCAAGAAGGTTGTCGACCAGTTGCCTAAGGACGCAAAGCTTATTTTCGGTCCCGACTACAACCTTGGAAACTACATCAACGAGGTTACCGGTCGTCAGATGCTGTTGTGGAATGGCGGCTGCCATGTTCACGAGCGTTTTTCGGTGAGTAAGATAGTAGAGCTGAAGGCGCAGTACCCGGATGCAGTGGTCATGGCACACCTGGAGTGTAAAGGTCCAGTGCTGGCACTTGCCGATGTGAAAGGGTCGACGGCAACGATGCTCAACTATGCGCAGAAGAGTGACGAGCGGCAGTTTATCGTTGCTACCGAGGCCGGTATACTGCACGAGATGCAGCGTACTTGTCCTGACAAGGAGTTCATACCCGTGCCGCCCGAGATTTCCGAGAGCGGACTGGAGTGTTCGTGCAACGAATGTCAGTACATGAAGATGAACACGCTGCTAAAGGTTTACAACACGCTGAAGTATGAGTGGCCCGTGGTGGAGGTAGATCCTGAGACGGCGCGTGAGGCCGTGAAGCCTATAGAGCGTATGCTGGCATTGAGCTAATGACGTCAGATGCGTCTGTTTTTAGAATCGTCAGTGTGTCGGCCGATGATTAGTCTGCTGTTTAGTGTACTGTCAGTATTAGGAGTGTTTTCTGATGCTCCACGACTCTCTGTTGATAGTCATGGAGTAGCTTACGACATTCCACGACTGTATATTGATACTGACGGAGGCAGTATGATAACCTCGAAGGAAGAATACGTAGACGCCTCATTCCGTCTCGAGACTTACGGCATAGACGGCTTTGAACCGATAGGCAGCGAGTCAGAGCCAGACAGTCTGCAGATTCGCGGCCGTGGCAACTGGACATGGTACGGCGACTTCAAGAAGAAACCCTACAGGATAAAGCTCCGTCAGAAGACACCGATGTTGGGAATGGCCTCGAGCAAGCACTTCCTGCTGTTGGCGCATGCCGACGACGAGATGGGTTTCATGCGCAATGCCGCCGGTTTCGAACTCAGTCGCATGATGGGTTTGAGATACACGCCAGCGTTCCGTCCTGTCGAGCTTGTGCTCAACGGCAGCTACGAGGGACTTTATTTTCTGACAGAGAACATACGCGTTGAGAAGAATCGTCTGGACATAGTCGAGCAGCAGGACTATGAGACCGACGAGAGCAAGATAACGGGCGGCTGGTTAGTAGAGATAGATAACAACCGTGATGAGCACCAGCTGGATTTTTCGGTTGAGGGTACCGACCTTGAATGGTTCTGGATAACCCACCATACGCCCGAGGAGCTGTCTGAGGTGCAGCGTGAGTATCTGCGTAATGAGTTTGAGACGATACTACGTGCTGTGTACACAGCTGACAAACAGTCGGAGGAGCTGGCAGACCATGTAGACATCGACGTGCTGGCACGCTTCTACGTCATTCAGGAAGTGCTCGACCATCTGGAGGCATTCCTTGGCAGCTGTTATCTTTATAAGGACTTGGGCGAAGTGCGTTGGAAGTTTGGACCTGTCTGGGACTTTGGCCATGCCTTTAACGGCTACCACGATAAAAACCGTTTCATGTGGGACAACGAAGACTTCCCCGTGAGCATCATACGCGAGATAGTGAAGTTCCCGTGGTTCATGGACAGCGTGAAAACCGTGTGGCAGGAGTTCTATCCTGACAAGGCAGCAATGCTTGAGACCTATCTCTTTGACTTCAAGGAGCAGATTAAAAATGCTGCCGCGAGGAACTACGAGCGTTGGCCAGAGTATGGTAACGCCGACATGGACGTGAGGTACCAGAAAGTGATGGACCGTTACCATGAGAAGGTCGCGTTTCTTGCTTCTCAGTGGGGCGACGGTTCAGATGCCGTTTATTCTGTTAGTGATATAGGTAGCAGAGATGTAAAAATTTATAACCTTAGTGGCAGGGAGGTTGTCAGACCACTGAAGACGGGCGTATATATCAGTTCAGGACGAAAGATAGTCTACCGGCGTTAGCGGCTTCTTTCTACTACGGTTATGTTTTGTCCCTCGGCTATCCACACACTTTCATAACCGCTTTTGAAAGCCTGACGAGTGATTTCCTTGACAATAGTTCTATCATCTATTATAGTGTCTTTAAGATGTTTAGGCCACTCATAAGCATTCTCATGTAGTACTGAAAGTCCCCATCCGTAGGCTTCAGCAGGTGTAACACAGAACGATGAGAACCCGCGTGTGTCATCGTCGATAGTGATGCAGAAAACACTGTCGGCAGGTGCAGTAGACTGACGAACAGTCTCTACAGCCATCCGTCTGCCTACAAGTCCTGAATCGTAAGAACATTTCCAGTGGTGGATATCGGTAAAGAGCGTAGATACGACATAGAGTGCGAATAGAGCAATGGAGAGATTTGACCTGTCTATTCTGCTGACGAGGTAGCCTGTCAGCAGAGCCGCTATCGACAGTGCTGCGTAGGCATTCATTATGCTTAATGTAATTACAAGGTGTGGCGACTCAGCAATTATTATGCAAAGAACGATAGAGAGAGCCTTTTTATCGCGCAGAAAACTTTTTCCGTGCCATAGTTGGTGAATAACGAAGGGTAGCGAAAAAGCAAGCGTCAGAATGAAAAGTGTGAGGTTTCGGCTTGGTGCGTGCAGCAGACTGATATAGTCGGCAGAAAACCACGTGTAGCAGACGAAGACGCCAATCTCACGAATTTTCTTTGTGATGAGAAAGGTGGTGTACTCTGTATTGGCATCGCCAGTGTGCGGCAGCGACAGTCTTATAACGGCATATGCGGCTACAACGGCTAAGGCAAAGAGCAAGTCGCGCTTTAGCTGACGCTTATCAACCATATTGAAACCAAAAGCCAGTATCGGTGGTATGACAGCCCATGCCAGTCCGTTCTCTTTCGAGAGTGCTGCGAGAAATATTGTAGCGGCCCATAGCGGGTACTTAAGCCTGTTGTTGTTTATATTAAGGTAAACCGACAGTGAGACGAGTCCCCAAAACTGTGAATAAGTCTGGTTAAGTGAGTCGCAGGCAAACAGCGTTGCCAGTACGCATGGCGAGATGTAGAAAAACAGCGTGGCGATGTTTGTTCCGACTGAACTGAGCGATAGTCGTCGGCACAGCATGAAGACCAGTGCTGCGTTGGCAGCGTGACCAATAACGATGAAGACATGCTGCAGCGTCGGAAAGAGGTGGTAGTCGGTAGCTACGATGTAACCGAACACTGCATCGAAAGGTCGCCAAAAACTCTCCTTTGGCAACACGTATATCCACCACTGAGGGTCGTAGTTTGGCGACGAGAGCGTGTTCCAGTCGTCGAACGTAGGCAGTATGGGTATGACGGCCCATAGCAGCAAGGGAAGAGTCAGCACGATGACCCATAACGAGAGGTATTGCAGCTTTTTCATCTGCTTTTTTTCGGTCTGTTCTGTGTTACTTGACGATGGCTATCTTGCCCGTGTTACTCTTCTTTCCGTCCTTAGTGGCCGAGAGAACGGTGTAGACACCCGATGCCACACGCCGTCCGCCGCTGTCGGTACCGTCCCAGGTGAACATGCCGCCGTTGCTGCGTCCCTGATGGATTAGTTTACCGTTGGCATTGACAATCTTGATGTCGGCATCGGCCGTAAAGCCTGTGATGTTTATCATTCCCTGATAGTCGGGCGTGACAGGATTAGGATAGACAAAGAGGTCCTCCGAGGAGGAGTCGCCTACAGGTTCTATGGCGTCGCTCATGAACGAGCAGAGACCGCTGCCCGTACCGAAGAACACCTCGCCCGTCACGGGGTTTATTTCCACAGTCTCAACATCGTCGGAGAGCAACGGACTGTTGTCGGTCTTGAAGTGGTATATCTGTGTCATGTTGTCAGCACTGATGAGATAGACGCCGTCGCCGTTGGTGGCGAACCATTTGCGGTTACCTCCGTCGATGGCAATGTCGGTGACATCGACACCGTTGAGCAGGTAGTCGGCATAGTCGGAGCCGTCGTTACGGGGCACCTTCACCTGGTACATGGTCTCACCGTCGCCAGTGGCAGCATCGTCGCTTGAGAGGTAGAAAGCACCGAGCGAGGTGCCTATCCAGATGTTTCCCTCCTTGTCTTCGGTGCAGTAGCGGAAGTAGTACGGGTTGTAGATCATGCCGTCCTGGTTTGTCACCTGCTTGTAGACTTTTATCTCGTCGGTCTCCTTGTTATATCTGACGAGCGACGGTCCGCGGTAGAAATCGTTGACGAACCACAGCAGACCACGGCTGTCGAACATAAGGTTCTTCATCTCCTCGAACGAGCGGTCAGGATAGAACATCAGCTCCTCCTTGTGGTGCGAAACCCACTGTCCATCCTTTGTAAGTTCCAACAGCGAGGTGGAGGGACTGATGCTGTTTACACACCAGTAGTTGCCCTCGTTGTCGAACTTACCACCGGTCATACCTACGTAGTTCCTGTTCGTGGTGTCCTTGCCGAGTGTCGACGATGTCTTGATGGGGCTGTTGTAGTTGTTATACTCCTGGGTGAAGACACCATCGGTAAATACGTAGACACCGGTGCGTCCGGAAGCTATGACGTGGTGTGGGTTCGTGGGGTCTTCGTCGACGCATGCCAGCTTCTTAAAGTCGTGACCTGTCTTCTCCTGCAAATCTTCCTCAAGGAAGGTCCAGTTTCTGTCGCTGTCGAGCACCTGCACACAGCCTTGCTGTGAACCGTTCGAGGTATAGGTTGTAGAGTATAGCTTATTGTTGGTGAAACGCAGGAAACCGAAGTAGTTGTACTTCGGACCGCCGGGGTTCAGTGTCGACACCAGCTCGTAGTAGCTGTCGTAGTCGGCTTTGTTGCTTGGCGGCAGGTTCCTGGGGTACTCAGGGTGGTTAGGGGTATAGGAGTCGCTGATCTCCGCACGCTCCATATTGACTTTTACGATGCCGAAACGGGCGTAGAGATAGGCATAGACGCCATCGACGGTCAGACTGTCGACGGTCTTGTCGCCCGTTATGGTCTTGTTGTACAGTGCAGAGATGTTGGTGACATTACCCTTGGTGTCTATGAGGTCGATGTTGGAGTTGCTGTAGACGGCAATGAGACGTTTTGCCTTCGCGTTCCACGCGATGTGGTTGATACGGCTGTCGCTGAGCCCGTTGGTCTTGTCGTAGGTGGTAATGCTATGGTCGTTGAGATTATACTGATAGAGGTCATAGGATGCGAGCACGAAGAGGTCGCTGCCTGTAGACTGTATCTGCTGAATGTCGTGGTATGACATAAAGGCGCGCCAGGTACCCACTTGAGCCGTGGACAACTGGCTCTTGAAAACTGCCAGTAACAGTAGTATGGCGTACTTCTTCATAGCATAGTCACTTTAGTAGGTATTCGGCCAGCTTGGCTGTAGCACGGGCACGGTGGCTGATGTGGTTCTTGACCTCAAGACCCAGTTCAGCAAAGGTCTCGTCATATCCGTCGGGCTGGAAGATAGGGTCATAGCCGAAGCCCTCCCCTCCCCTACGCTCACGGATTATCTGTCCGTCGACGATGCCCTCGAAGAGCTTTGTGTGCTGTACACTGTCCTCACCGTCGACTTTCTGTATGAGTGCTATGACAGTGCGGAAACGGGCTCGTCGGTCGTCGGTCCCTGACAGTTCGCTGAGCAGCTTCTGCATGTTGGCCTCGGAGTCGTGACCCTCGCCGGCATAGCGGGCACTGTAGACACCGGGAGCTCCGCCAAGGACGTTGACCTCGAGTCCGGTGTCGTCGGCAAACACGTCGATGTGGTAATGGTCGAAGACGTACTGTGCCTTCTGCATGGCATTCTCTTCGAGAGTAGAACCCGTCTCGGGGATGTCCACGTCACAGCCGATGTCCTTCAGCGACAGCACCTCTACCCTACTGCCTAAGATCTGGCGTATCTCATCAAGCTTATGACTGTTGTTCGTTGCAAATACTATTTTCATGACTGGTGGCTTAACTTCTTCGTTTCTTTTTCTTCTTTGCTCTCTGTGCCTTCCTTTTTCCCGGAACTGTCCTTGATCTTGACACGCATCTCGTCGAATCCTTCACCGAAGACACCGATAACGCTCGACTGCGAGACAAAGGCGTTGGGGTCGATCATCTTAATAAGTCGGAACATATTGACACTCTCGTTCTTGCGGGCGAGGATACAGAGCACCTTTATCTCCTGACCGGTGTACCAGCCGTGACCGTCGAGAATGGTCACGCCGTGGTTCATCTGTGTACCTATGGCATTGGCTATCTCCTGCCACTTCTTGGTGAAAATCATAAACTGCACCGACTGTCGACGGGCGTTCATGACGTAGTCGAGGACGTAGTTCTCCATGGCCATGACACAGAAGCCGAACATCACCTTGTGGGCACGCTCGGCGTAGTCGCCGAACTGCGGGAAGAACATACAGGAGCCGATGATGCAGAAGTCGGCGGCTATGAGCACCGAACCTAACGAGACATTATGGTATTTGTTGACGGAGGCAGCAATGATGTCGGTGCCGCCTGTCGAACCGTTGTGCAGGAACACCGTCGCCAGGGCTATGCCGGTGATGACACAGCCGATGATCATCGACATGAAGTCCTGTCCCTCGCCCATCAGCTTTATTGGCAGTCCGTTGTCCTGCTTGGGTATTATCTCCTGAGCGAACATCAGCATGAAGTAGAGCGTGAAGATGGCGAAGATGGTCTTCATCAGGAACTTGTAGCCCAGTATCTTCAGTGCCACGATGAGCAGCAGGCCGTTGATGATGATGTATGTGTTCTCGATGTGGAACCCTGTGGCGTAGTAGATGATGGCCGACAGTCCCGTTACTCCGCCCGCCACTATCTGGTAGGGCATGAGGAAGACGGTGAAGGCAATGGTGTACAGGAAGAGGCCAAGGGCTATGAAGAGATAGTCCTTGACCTCGTTCCAGATAAGTTTGTGATTGACTGTCATTACTTTTTTAGAACGATGTTCACCATACGCTTAGGGACGATGATAACCTTTGCTACCTGGAAGCCGGCGGTGTACTTAGCTGTGCGCTCGTCGGCAAGGACGGCATCCTCGATGGTCTTGTTCTCGGCATCGGCAGGGAACTGCATCTCGAAGCGGGCCTTGCCGTTGAAGGCTACGCCGAGCTTCACCTGACTCTCCACCAGATACTCTTCATTCCATGCAGGCCACTGGGCATCGCAGACACTGCCCTCGCCGCCAAGCTGCTCCCAAAGCTCTTCGGCGATATGCGGGGCGAAGGGTGCGATGAGCACGACGAGTATCTTCATCAGTTCCTTCGAGCGGCACTTCTGCTGCGACAACTCGTTGACACAGATCATGAATGCCGAGATGGAGGTGTTGTACGAGAAGGACTCGATATCCTGGCTCACCTTCTTGATGAGCTTGTGGACGCTCTTGAGGTTGTCGGGCGTTGGTGCAGTCTGAGGCTCCTGACTCTCGACGGCCTGTGTTATGAGGTTCCAGAATTTCTTCAGGAAGCGGTGACAGCCATCGATACCGTTGGTGTCCCAGGGCTTCGACTGCTCCACGGGACCAAGGAACATTTCGTAGAGACGCAGGGTGTCGGCACCGTACTTCTCGACAATCATGTCGGGGTTGACGACGTTGAACATCGATTTCGACATCTTCTCGATGGCCCAGCCGCATTTGTACTGTCCGTTCTCAAGGATGAACTCAGCATTCTCGTACTCCGGGCGCCAGGCCTTGAAGGCCTCAATGTCGAGCACGTCGGCCGAGACGATGTTTACGTCGACATGGATAGGTGTTGTGGTATATTTGTCTTTCAGTCCGAGGCTGACGAACTTCCCCTTGTCCGGACCTTCGTCTTCGATGCGATATACGAAGTTGGAACGGCCTTGAATCATACCCTGATTAACCAGCTTCTTGAATGGCTCGTCCTCGCAGCTGTAGCCAGAGTCAAAGAGGAACTTATTCCAGAAACGCGAGTAGATGAGGTGACCGGTGGCGTGCTCCGTTCCTCCGACGTAGAGGTCGACGTTGCGCCAGTATTCGTCAATGTCCTTGTTGACGAGGGCCTTCTCGTTCTTCGGATCCATATAGCGCAGGTAGTATGCCGACGAGCCGGCAAAACCAGGCATGGTGTTCAGCTCGAGGGGGAAGACGGTTTTGTTGTCGATGTCGGAAACATCGACCACCGTATTGGTTTTGGTGTCCCAAGCCCAATGTTTGGCGCGTCCCAACGGCGGCTCGCCGGTCTCAGTCGGTTTGTATTCGTCAATCTCGGGCAACTCTAGCGGCAGGCACTCCTTTGGAATCATGTAGGGCATATTGTCCTTGTAGTAGACGGGGAACGGCTCGCCCCAGTAACGCTGACGAGAGAAAATGGCATCGCGCAGACGATAGTTCACCTTCACACGACCTAAGCCCTGCTCAGTGACATATTTCTTGGTGGCAGCGATGGCCTCCTTGACAGTGAGACCGTTGAGACTGAACTTCTCTGATGCTGAGTTGCACATGATACCATCCTTGGCATCGTAGCTCTCTTCGCTGACATCAGCACCCTCAATCAGCGGGATAATGGGCAGATTAAAATGCTTAGCGAAAGCATAGTCACGACTATCGTGAGCAGGTACAGCCATGATGGCACCAGTACCATAACCAGCCAGCACATATTCAGCAATCCAGATGGGGATTTTCTCGCCTGTAAACGGATTGATGGCATAGCTGCCAGAGAAGACGCCAGTCACCTTATGATCCATCTGGCGGTCACGCTCTGTGCGCTTCTTCACATAGTCGAGATACTTTTCTACTTCCTCCTTCTGCCCGGGTGTGGTCAGCTCTGCCACGAGGTCGCTCTCGGGAGCCAGCACCATGAAGGTGACACCAAACATGGTGTCGGCACGAGTGGTGAAAATCGTAAAGTGCTTGTCGCTGTCAGCCACATTGAACTCTACCTCGGTACCCTCAGAACGACCAATCCAGTTGCGCTGGGTCTCCTTCAGAGAGTCTGTCCAATCAATATTATCCAGACCGTCGAGCAGGCGCTGGGCATAGGCGCTGACACGCAGACACCACTGCCGCATCTTCTTCTGTACTACGGGATAGCCGCCGCGTACCGAGACACCGTCGACCACCTCGTCGTTGGCCAGCACCGTGCCGAGCTTCGGACACCAGTTGACCATCGTGTCGGCAAGGTAGGCTATGCGGTAGTTCATAAGCACCTCCTGTTTTTTCTTCTCGGAGAAGGCGTTCCATTCGGCAGCGGTGAAATGCAGCTCCTCTGTTCCCAGGGCGTTGCAGTTCTCGGTACCCATCAGCGCGAAATGCTCGATGAGTTTTATCGTAGGCTGTGCCTTCTGCGACGCTGTGCTGTAGTAGCTCTTGAACATACGCTGGAAAGCCCACTGCGTCCACTTGTAGTAGATGGGGTCGCAGGTGCGTACCTCACGCTCCCAGTCGAACGAGAAACCTATCTTGTCAAGCTGTGAGCGGTATCGGTTGATATTCTCGAACGTGGTTTTCTCAGGGTGTTGCCCCGTCTGTATGGCGTACTGCTCGGCAGGCAGTCCGTAGGCATCGTAGCCCATGGGGTTCAGGACGTTGAAGCCTTTCTGCCGTTTGTAGCGAGCGTAGATGTCGCTGGCTATATAGCCTAAGGGGTGACCGACGTGCAGTCCTGCTCCCGAGGGATAGGGGAACATGTTCAGTACGTAGAACTTCTTCTTTGTCTTGTCCTCAACGACGCGGTAGGTCTTCTGTTCCACCCACCGTTTCTGCCATTTCTTCTCGATGTCTCTGAAATTGTATTCCATTGTATCTTTGTTTTAATTGTTTCCGTACATATTATTCTGCGATATGCGGCTGCAAAGATACAACAATAATTTGAAATCTGACAATTTTTAGGCAGATTCATTTCGTTGTTGCCGTCAGTTTCCACCGGGTGGACACAAAAAAAGACGGGAGAACGGCTGTTCTCCCGAATGTGTTTTGAAGTCTTTTAGCGTTCATAGACCTTTGTTTCGCTTGGTCTTTTGTTCATAGACCTTTGTTCCTAAGAGTAGCACCTAATAAGGTCATGTAAGTGTCGAACTGCTTGTCGTTGAGCACCCGCTGCATCTGACGTACGTCCTTGCTTACTGCCTGGTGAACCAGATGTCTGCGATAGGGACCCCACTTCTCGCCTGCCGACTGCATGTCGTCGATGAAGTTGTTCATTATTACCTCCACGGCTTCCATCTGATAGTCGTTCAGGTCGAGCGTTGTTGCGAGGCGGCGCATATCGACGTTAATGTCGAAGCGAGTGTCATGATTTTTCACGAAAAATCTGTCGATGTTTTCAACGTTTGTTTCAGACTTTACGCTCTTTGTCTCGGCGTAGCTTAACGACATCGTCATCAGTGCTACCATTGTCAATACAATCTTTTTCATTGCTTTCATTTTTTAATTGTTATCCTGATTTGTTATCCTGTTTCTGTCTTTTTGACGTGAGGGATAAGAAAAGGTTTAATTCTGCCGGAAAAAAATTCAAGAAAAAGAGTTTTTTACATAACATAGCCTGCCACAACAATTGTTGTGGCAGGCAGAATGACAAGGTTTTTCACAACAAAACTATATCGTCCAAAACGAGGTAGTACAAATTGGTAAATGTTATTTTTCCTAAAGAATTTGGTGGATAGGTATAAAAGTTATAACTTTGAACCTTGAAACAATTATTTCATTTAACATAGTATCAATCTTTATGAAAAACATTCCTGAAATCAAAATCGGAATTGTCGCCGTCAGCCGCGACTGTTTTCCTGAGTCACTGGCCGTTAACCGCCGCAAGGCCGTCATCACCAAGTATGTAGAGAAGTTCGGTAAGGAAGGTATCTACGAGTGTCCTATCTGTATCGTTGAGAGCGAGATTCATGCCCAGCAGGCTTTCGAGGACGTGAAGAAGGCCGGTTGTAACGCCCTGTGCGTGTACCTCGGCAATTTCGGTCCTGAGATATCGGAGACCATGATTGCCGACTGGTTCCAGGGCCCGACGATGTTCTGCGCTGCTGCTGAGGAGACGCAGAACGACCTTATCGACGGTCGTGGCGACGCTTACTGCGGTATGCTGAACGCCAGCCAGGCTCTGTCGCTGCGTAAGACGCGTGCCTATATCCCCGAGGAGCCCGTCGGCGACGCTGCCCAGTGTGCCGAGATGATTCACGAGTTCCTGCCTATCGCTCGTGCCATCGTCGGTCTGCAGAACCTGAAGATTATCAGCTTCGGTCCCCGTCCCAACAACTTCCTGGCTTGTAACGCTCCCATCCGTGCCCTCTACGATCTCGACGTCGAGATTGAGGAGAACTCTGAGCTCGACCTCCTCGAGGCCTTCCAGAAGCACCAGGGTGACCCGCGCATCGATGACGTGGTGAAGGATATGGCTCAGGAGCTGGGTACTGGCAACAAGATTCCCAGTGTTCTGCCGAAGCTCGCCCAGTATGAGCTGACGCTGACCGACTGGATTGAGGCTCATAAGGGCTCGCGCCAGTATGTCGCTATGGCCAACAAGTGCTGGCCTGCCTTCCAGACGATGTTCGGCTTCGTGCCCTGCTACGTTAACAGCCGTCTCACCGGCCGTGGCATCCCTGTGGCCTGCGAGGTTGACATCTACGGTGCACTGTCAGAGTTCATCGGTACCTGCATCACTCAGGATGCCGTTACACTGCTCGACATCAATAACAGTGTGCCTACGGATATGTTCCAGGAGAGCATCAAGGGTAAGAAGTTCCTGTGCGATGAGTACACCGAGAAGGAAATCTTCATGGGCTTCCACTGCGGCAACACTGCTTCGTCGAAGGTCTGCAACTGTCAGATGTGCTTCCAGCGCATCATGGCCCGCGCCCTGCCTGTTGAGGTTACTAATGGTACGCTCGAGGGCGATCTGAAGCCCGGTAAGGCTACTGTATATCGTCTGCAGTCAACAGCCGACACCAAGCTGCGCGCTTACATCGCTCAGGGCGAGATTATCCCCGTAGCTACACGCTCATTCGGTTCTATCGGTATCTTCGGTATCAAGAACATGAGCCGCTTCTATCGTCACGTCCTCATCGAGAAGCACTATCCGCACCACGCTGCCGTTATGTTCGAGCACGCCGGTAAGTACCTGTGGGAGGTTCTCAAGTACATGGGTATCCCCGTTGAGGAGATTGACTACAACTTCCCGAAGGGCGACTACTATCCCACCGAGAATCCGTTCGCTTAATAAAGCGTCAGATAAATCATTAGAAAACGGGGTTTGGAGCACATGCTTCAAACCCCGTTTCTTTTTTCAATACCATTAATAATTCTTCCTGTTTGGCGTTATCATCAACAGGATTGTTACCTTTTGACATCGTAATGGAAATAGTCGAAATGGACGGTTCCGCCAAAAAGGGACTCCGTGTTGTAACTGTAGAGACCAACGCGCGAACCCTTCCAGTCGCCCATACGAAGTGCGAAAGGCTCGCCGACGGGCAGGAAGTATTTGCCATCGGTGCTGACAGCCAACTGGTGTTGGTTCTGCTGGCTGTCGATAGTAACGCGCAGATAGACGGTCTTCTGCTTGAAGGGGCTCAGCAAAGTGCGCTCGCCGTCCTGCTCCATATAAAATCGAGTACGTCCGTCTTGACGGCAGACGCCAATGCCCCAGAACTGCTTGCCTGTGCAGAGCAGTCCAGCGTAGTCACCATCTTTCAAGGCGCTGCAGTCAATACGTGTGGTCGCTTCGCTCTCGTAACCAACGGTCTTCTGTGTCAGCGAGTTGCGGCTCTCTCTCAGGTTGTTGGCAGGCAGGATTTTGAATGTCATCCAGCCAGAACGCTCGTTAAGGCTCCACGCTGTCTCTACGGGATTATGATTCCATTGCCACTGTAGGCCGAGACCATCGAAATCGTCGCTGGTCTGTAAGGCCACCGGCTTTGTGGGAAGCGGACTTTGCCACACAGCCACAGGCTCCCCTATCCCATTACCGTCGATGTCGACGCCAATGAGTGGCCAGTCGTCCTTCCAGCGTGCAGGTTGAAGATGCACCACACGGCCGGCAGGGTGTGTCTCCTGGAAATGATAGAACCACCAAGTACTGTCAGCTGCTTCGACAAGGGCGCCTTGATGGGGGCCGTTGATGGCTGTTGACCCTTGCTCCAGGACAATGCGCTTCTCGTAAGGGCCGTAGATGTTTTGTGAGCGGAGCACCGTCTGCCAGCCCTGTCCTACCCCACCCTCAGGGATAATAAGGTAGTAGTAGCCGTTGCGTTTCATGATTTTCGTGCCTTCAGCCACAGGACCCGTATAGACGGTCACGCCGTCGTCGAGCAGCTGGCGTCCGTCAGCTGACATTTTATGGATAATGATAGGGCCTGCTCCCCATTGACTGCGTCCTAAGTATGCCTGTCCGTCCTCATCCCAGAAGGGACACGGGTCTTCCCATTTCTCGATGGCCTTCACACAATAAAGCGGACTCCAAGGACCGTTAGGATCACTGGCGGTTGACATGAAGAGTCCTTCGTCGGGTGTGCAGAAATAGACATAGAACAGTCCATCGTGATAACGGATTGACGGTGCCCAGGAACCACCTGCGTAATGCTGGTTGCTATCCCAGCCGGGCAAGTCGAAGCGGTCGTAAATCTGACTGATGATTTGCCAGTTCACCATATCGCGCGACTCAAGAACCTGCATGCCCAGAAAGTGGAAATCGGAGGCTACCATATAATAGCGTTCGTCGACGCGAATAACGTCGGGATCGCTGTAGTCAGCATTCAGTACTGGGTTCTTGTAGGTTCCGTTTAGTTGGTCGCCCCAGTCCAACGGCTGTTGAGCCAATGACGACATCATAACGAGCGAGGTGATGGTGACGGTAACGAGTCTCTTTCTGTTCATGCGGCAAAAATACGCTTTTTTTCCGAAATATCGTAACGTATTCAAGAAAAAGTTGTATATTTGCAGCATGGATAGAAGGATAGTAAGCATGATGTTGGCAGTACAGCTCTCTGTTGCTGTGTCGGCTAAGGATTACAACATCGTTGAATGCGGTGCTGTAAGCGATACGGCAATGCTCAGTACAAGTGCCATCCAGCAGGCTATCGATATGTGTGCTGAGGCTGGTGGCGGGCGTGTTGTGGTGCCGGCTGGAGCCTACAAAACGGGCACCATCGTGCTGCGTAGTCATGTGGACTTACACCTGGAAACAGGAGCCATACTTTATGGTAGTACAGACCTGAAGGACTACCGAAAGATGAAGTCCGACTACGTGTCGTTACGTACACAGACCAGCACCATCCAGCTTATCTATGCCGACAAGGTTAATGATGTCAGTATCAGTGGCTTCGGAACGATTGACGGGCGAGGTTCTGCATTCAAGAAACTCACGTGGAACGATGAGGGCATCACGCGTCCTCACCTGTTGCGCTTCATCCAGAGCCAGGACATCCGTATCATCGATGTGACGCTGAAGAACTCTGGCTGTTGGATGCAGCACTATCTGGCCTGCGACCGTGTGCAGATTCGCGGTATCAAGATTTTCAACCGTAACAACTACAACAACGACGCGCTCGACCTTGACGGCTGTCACGATGTAATGGTGAGCGATGTCATTGCCGATAGCGACGACGACGGCATCACGCTGAAGTCGACATCTCCCCGATTGTGTGAAAACATCGCCATCCAGAACTGTATCGTCAGCAGCCATTGCAACGCCATCAAGCTGGGTACAGAGACAAATGGCGGTTTCAAGAATATCAACATCTCAAACTGCGTGGTGAAGCCCAGCGAGGACCAGTCGAGCCAGTTCTTCGGCGACCCGTCGAAGCGGGGCACCTCTACCCTGTCGCTGGAGATTACCGATGGCGGAACGTTGGAGAACGTACACGTGTCGAACATCGTGGCTGAGGGTACGGAGTCGCCCATCTTCATCCGTCTGGGCAATCGTGGCCGAGGCTACAAGTTGGCTGGCGACGATTTTGAATCGTTGATTCCCATTGACCACGTGGGGCGCATCAAGGGCATTCATCTGTCGAACATTACGGTGAACAACGCCGGACGTACGGGCTGTAGCATTACCGGTTTGCCTGATTATCCTGTGGAAGACGTCTGGCTCTCTGACATTACAATCCATCAGCAGGGAGGCGTCTGTTCGGCTGACTTGCCGGAGATTAACGAAGCGGTGAAGGACGAGAAAGAGAAGGACTATCCTGAGGCGACGATGTGGGGCGTGCTGCCTGCCAAGGGCTTTTTTGTCAGACACGCCAGAAACGTCACATTCAGGCATATTGAGGTGACCACTACCCTACCCGATGAACGGCCGGAGTTTATACGTGAGGATGCAGACTGAACCCCAAACAACAAAACTATATAGACATGAAAAGAGGAGAATTGTTATTATGTTTGCTGCTGATGGCAATGAGCGTGCTGGCTCAGAAGGCAGTGGTCAGCGGTACTGTGATTAACGGAACTACCAACCAGCCCGTTAGTGGTGCAAGTGTAGCGGCAGAAGGAGTAACGGTCGTTACCAACGAAGACGGTTTCTTCACGTTGAAGAGTGATAAAGCGCTGGAGACCATCGTGGTGTCGCATCTTGGCTTCCGTTCAAAGCGGTTGGCTGTGAACGGCTTGCCGTCAGACAACCTGAAGATACGGCTGGAGCCGACAGCCATACAGCTGCGCGAAGTACTCGTGACAGGCAATAATCCTTATGAATTGGTTCGTGCTGCCATCAACAAGATTCCACAGAACTACAGTCTGGTGCCCGAACTCTATCGCTGTTTCTATCGCGAGACGGCCATGAAGCGCCAGCACTACATCTGTGTGGCCGAAGGCGTGGTGGATATGTATAAGACGGGTTACAAGCAAAGTAACTTCCGCGACAAGGTGGCCATCAGCAAGGGGCGCCGACTGCTTAGCCCCAAGCAGAGCGACACACTCAGCGTGAAAGTGCTGGGCGGGCCAGTGGCGCCCATTCAGCTCGATATGGTGAAGAACACAACATTCCTGTTGAACGAGCAGGAGCTGGAGTATTACGACCTGAAGATGGAGACTCCCACCTCTATTGATGAACGGATGCAGTATGTCATCAGCCTCAGACCTGCTGTGCAGAAGGAGTATCCGCTCTATTACGGCAAGCTCTACATCGACCAGGAGACGCTGGCCTTCACGCATGCTGAACTGTCACTCGACATGAGCGACCGCGAGAAAGCAACGGCGATGATGCTGATTAGCAAGCCCATCGGCGTGCGCTTCAAACCCAAGGAGCTGTCGCTGCTCTTGGATTATCGGCAGGGTGCTGACGGTCTGACGCGCCTCAGCTATATCCGCACGACGTTCCGCTTCAACTGCGACTGGAAGCGACGCTTGCTGGCAACATCGTTTGCCGCTTTCTGCGAAATGGCGGTGACCAACACGACCAATCGCGACGTGCAGCCCATACAAGGCCGCGAGTCGTTTGACCAGCGCGATGCTTTCTTCGACAAAGTCGACTATTTCCGCGATCCGGCCTTCTGGCAGGACTACAACATCATTGAGCCGACGGAATCACTCGACAAAGCCGTTCTGCGCCTGCTGAAGAAGTATTAATATGCCGAAAGATTTTGCCCTTTCGGAAAAAAGCGCTAACTTTGCGTCCAAATCAGAATAGAACGTAAAGATGGCAAAGAAAGACGGGGAGCTGACCCCGATGATGAAGCAGTTCTTCGACCTGAAGGCGAAGCACCCTGATGCAGTACTGTTGTTCCGTTGTGGCGACTTCTACGAGACATATTGTGAGGACGCCATAACGGCAGCGCGTATTCTGGGTATCACACTGACACACCGTAACAATGGAGCCGGCGTTAAGGGCGACGAGATGGCAGGCTTCCCTCATCACGCCTTGGACACGTACTTGCCGAAGCTCATCAGGGCAGGTAAGCGTGTTGCCATCTGCGACCAACTGGAAGACCCCAAGCTGACAAAGAAGCTTGTCAAGCGTGGTATCACGGAGCTGGTGACACCCGGAGTAGCCCTCAGCGACAACGTTCTGAACTATAAGGAGAACAACTTCCTCTCAGCAGTACACTTCGGGAAGTCGTCATGTGGTGTAGCCTTCCTCGACATCTCTACGGGTGAGTTCCTCACTGGCGAGGGCACTTTCGACTATGTAGAGAAAATGCTCGGTAACCTACAGCCTAAGGAGGTGCTTGTTGAACGTCAGCGCAAGCATGACTTTGAGCAGCATTTCGGAGCGAAGTTCTTTACGTTCGAACTCGACGACTGGGTGTTTACCGAACAGTCGGCACAACAGAAACTGCTGAAGCACTTCCGCGTGAAGTCGATGAAAGGCTTCGGGGTAGACCACCTGAAGAGCGGTCTGGTAGCGGCAGGTGCCGTGCTGCAGTATCTTGAGCTGACACAACACACGCAGATAGGCCATATAACGTCGCTGCAGAGGATAGAGGAAGAGAAGTACGTACGGCTGGACAAGTTTACCATACGCTCGCTGGAACTGCTGCAGCCGATGCAGGACGACGGAAAGTCGCTGTTGGATGTTGTCGACCGAACGGTGAGTCCTATGGGCGGCCGCCTGCTACGCCGCTGGCTGGTGTTCCCGCTTAAGGACGAACGTCCTATCAATGAAAGGTTGGACATAGTAGATTACTATTACCGTGAACCAGACTTCCGTCAGTGCGTAGACGAACAGCTGCACAGGGTGGGGGACCTGGAGCGTATCATCTCGAAGGCGGCTGTAGGACGTGTGTCGCCGCGTGAGGTGGTGCAGCTGAAGGTGGCGTTGCAGGCCATTCAGCCCATCAAGACTGCCTGTCTCTATGCCTCAAACGAGGCCTTGAAGCGGGTAGGGGAGCGGCTTAATCTCTGTGAGTCGCTGCGTGACCGTATTGAGCATGAGATACAGAACGACCCGCCGTTGCTGGTGCAGAAGGGTGGGGTGATAAAGGACGGTGTTAATGCTGAGCTCGACGAACTGCGCCATATAGCCTACTCGGGAAAGGACTACCTGCTGCAGATTCAGCAGCGCGAGGCCGAGTTGACGGGCATCCAAAGCCTGAAGATAGGCTACAACAACGTTTTCGGCTACTATCTGGAGGTTCGCAACACCTATAAGGATCAGGTGCCGGCAGAGTGGGTGCGCAAGCAGACACTGGCGCAGGCTGAGCGCTACATCACGCAGGAACTGAAGGAGTATGAGGAGAAAATCCTGGGCGCTGAGGACAAGATTCTGTCGCTCGAGCAGCGGCTTTTCAACGAGCTGGTGCAGGCCATGCAGGAGTTCATTCCCCAGATACAGATCAACGCCAATATCCTGGCGCATCTCGACTGTCTGCTGAGCTTCGCCAAGACGGCTGAGGAGAACCGCTACGTGCGTCCCGTCATCGACGACAGTTGCGTGCTCGACATCCGTCAGGGCCGCCATCCCGTCATCGAACAGGAACTGCCCTTAGGCGAGCCATACATACCCAACGACATACAGCTGGACAACGAGCGACAGCAGATAATCATCATTACGGGCCCGAATATGGCCGGTAAATCGGCGCTGCTGCGTCAAACGGCGCTGATAGTACTCTTGGCCCAAGTGGGCTGCTTCGTGCCCGCAGAGGCCGCGAAAATCGGTCTGGTGGACAAAATATTCACCCGTGTGGGTGCCTCAGACAACATTTCGCTGGGAGAATCGACCTTTATGGTGGAAATGACAGAGGCCTCGAACATCCTCAACAACGTCTCCAGCCGTTCGCTGGTGCTGTTCGACGAGCTGGGTCGCGGAACCTCGACATACGACGGCATTTCGATAGCCTGGGCCATCGTCGAATATCTGCACGAGAACACTAAGGCCGGCCATCCGCGCACGCTCTTTGCCACCCACTACCACGAGCTGAACGAGATGGAGAAGAATTTTTCCAGAATCAAGAACTACAATGTCTCAGTGAAGGAGGTTGACGGCAAGGTCATCTTCCTGCGCAAACTGGAGCGTGGAGGCTCTGAGCACTCCTTTGGTATCCACGTGGCCGAGATTGCAGGCATGCCTCGCTCTATTGTGAAGCGTGCTAACGTCATTTTGAAGCAGCTGGAGGCCGAGAACGCCTCCGTAGGCACCGCAGGCAAGCCCACAGCAGAGATAGCCAATAGCCGCGAAGGAATGCAGCTCTCCTTCTTCCAGCTTGACGACCCCGTACTCTGTCAGGTGCGCGACGAGATTCTCGGGCTCGACGTCAACAACCTCACGCCACTCGAGGCCTTGAACAAGCTTAACGACATCAAAAAGATTGTCTCTGGGAAGTAGTAAACCAGCCCTTCTGAAATAGTGCATGACTTTTAAAAAATACTCCATGAGTTTCGCGCGAAACTCATGGAGTATTTTTCAAAACTCGTGGGGGTATTTTTCAAAACTACATCGCAGATGCTCCTATCATGATGGCAAATAAGGCGCCGATAATGATGATGGCATAGAGAACGAGGACGATGATGGTGAGGATGCCCAGGAACTTGGTGAGCGAGCTCAGTCCTGAGAAACCAGGACCATGAGGCCCATGCCGATGCATCCAATGATACATAGGAATTTAGTCCACCTTGCTGCAGAAAGCAGGTCTGCCTTCATACTCTCGTTCACGGTTAAGCCGGTTGTGCCGGGATTCATGATTTCTTCATTCATGGTCGAAATAATTTGGTTTTTAGTTTATTGTATTACTTCTTTAATGCCTCACGGGTTTTCTGCATGGCTGCTGACTGCAGTTCAGACATCGCTGTAGCAGCCTGCTTCAGCTCCTCAGCCTTTGAGTCTACGATGAGCAGTTTGCCCAGACGGGCTAAACCGTCGACGTTGAAGGCAGCAATGGAGAGATAGATGGTCAGTTTGCCCTTAGTGCCAGCAGCCCAATCGAGTTTGCCGTCCTCAGGAGCGTATTGTCCGTGTTGGCCAACGGAGAATGGTTTGCCGTCTTTATCGTAGGCCACCAAGTAGCCGTAGTTGATAGCTTTGTACTGATCGACGGCTTCAGTGCTCTCCACTTCACCCTCAAGTGTCAGCTGACGGTCGTCGACATTAGTGATGACGAGCGGCTTCACAACCTTAAATGGAATGCCCTGAGCAATTTCTGTGGGAATCTCTATCGAGGCAAGGTTCTCGGTCTCTGCCAGCGTCTTCAGCTTTTCCTGCAGTTCAGCGAGTTTCGCTTTGGCGGCTTTGTATTCTTCTTCTGTACCTACAGCCATATCGGCTCTGGCTGTGTTTATGCCGTCAATGCATTCGAAGTATTTCTGGGGGAAAGAGCCGAGTATGCCGTCAGCAGACATGTCTGGGCTGTCAGAACTGCTTCCGCTGCCTCCTCCGCAACTGATGAATACTGTGCCCGAAAGGGCGATGACTGCTGCGAGCGCAGCTGACTTGAAAATGTTCTTCTTCATAAGCTAATAGTAATAAGTGAGTAAAAAAGTTATTGTTTTTTTCGATACTTGCTTAGCATTACGCCCTTCAGTTTTTGGAAGGAGCGACGGAAGGTGGAGATTATTAATCGCAGACGGCACGGATACGACGACCTTCATATAATGAACAACGCTGTCTTTCGACCGATAACTTGGTATATCCAAAGATAGTCCATGCCAGGTGTGAGGTCTGGGCTTTCCATGTACCTGTCCAAAAGTTACCGCCTGTTGTTCGAGGTCTTAGGAAAATTTTATTGCCATTGGGACCCGTCAAAAGCCATCCTTCGTAACCTTTATAAGTGACTTTTTTCTTTGTACATTGCGACAGTAGCTCTTCGGCTTCCTCTTTAGTCGGCATACGCCAACTGCCTCCCCATTTCACGTGTGCGACATCATAGTCTGTACCGCTGATGCATTGTCCGCTTTCCGTTTCATAACCAATGGCGCAGAAAGGTATGCTCCTGTAGTTTCCAAACGGGTCTGGTGTGTCGCTTTTCCTATAGCCTATTCTCTCTCCGTCATTAAGTGAATAGTTCTTTTCCGTGTATTCGTCCTTTGTCTCCGTCTCTCCCCAGGCATAGAAGTCGCCATATTCCTCAGGACTGCTGGCACCAACGTCCCAGCCAGCCCATTTCACGCTGAGTCCGAGGTCAATCATCTGTCCAGGTGTAGGCTCATCGGGGTTGTCGACCACGATGTCGGCAATCTGTACTTCTCCATAATTCATTTCCCACAGTCCGGAATGGGTTTGTATGCCGGCTAAAGACTGAAAGTAGATGGTGTTGCCAGAAGGGATAGGAACCGTAGCCTCAAAGAGACCGTCACCGTTGATAAGCATGGCAGACACATAATTGTAATGGTTCTCCAAATCGCTTTTGGGACCATAGATAAAGGCGTAAACATCGCTCTCTTTGGCATAAACCTTTCCTCTCAAGGTGAATGTGCCGTCATCATTATTTATGCCAGGTAGCGTCTCTACTTTGACGAGTTCAGTCGATGGCGTGGCTATCATCTCGTGACCAAAGATTGTGAGGGCAGGACAGATAGTTACCTTGCCGCTGCTTAAACCGTTGATGTCGGCTGAGTAGCTATATGAATCGTTTGTGTAGGGTGTGCTGTCGTAGACACTCCCTAAATAGTTGTTCTCTTTATCGAAGGCGGCAAATCCCAAGTTGACAGGGAACAGACAGCTGCGCTTGGCGCGTCCGTAGCACGTACCAGTGCTATTGTCGCCAGAAGTGCCGTAGGCAGAGATTCTTTCAAAGTTGGGCAGCAGATACCATTTCCGCGAAAAGGGTGTGAACGATTCCTCGAAGACCGTCTTCTTGGCTTTCTCTATGCCCCAGAACTTGGCTTCGCCATAAATCTCCACATCGGTCTTGAGCTGGAGCTCCAGCTTATTGTCTTTATGTTGTGAGTAGAAGTCTCTGAAGGCTTCGTCGGAGCCGTCCTTGAAGCAGAAGTCAGCCTCAAAACGAGGGCCTATAGCGATATCGGCCTTGGCGCGCAGATAGCCGCCAAAGAAGTCAATGGTACCCAACGACAGTCCCAACACTCCACCAGCTGCGACAGAGCCTTCAAACGAGAATTCGGTGTCGAAAGATGGTTCATTGACATCGTCCGTATCTTGGTGTTTAACGGCCTCTGAATAGCTATCGGCAAAGCCTTTATCGTCTCGGTAGTTGATGCGAGTTGTATAAGCATACTTTTGGCTCTGATAGTTGAATGAAGTTTTTGCGGTTCCCTCGGCTTTGACAAAGGGTGAGCCCGTCAGTTCTACTTTAAAGACAGGAGCTACCACAGGGAAGAGGAATTTCCATAGTGTCTTCTCCTGATACTTGCTATTCTCGTTGGGCCACTCGAAGCTCTTCTCAATCTTGAATTCGCCACCAATGGTGTAGTCCCACTCGTGGTGAATCTTCACATCGAGAACTTGGTTGAAGAGATTGAAGAAATAGGCATATGTGCCATACAGAGTACCGTTGAGCGAGCCATTCAGCTTCAATTCTGCATCCTCAACCGGTTCTCCTGTGTATTCTAATCCAAGACTGACGAACTGTTTCTGGATATTGCCTGTATTCATAGCATTCCGTCGAGCCTGTGCTTCGCTGTTGTCCTCGCCGATACGTTCAACGCCAATGAGTTGGACGAAGATGTCGCTAACGTCATCAACACGAGCACAAGCAACCAGTAGGGTTCCTGCTGTCTCGCTGATGCTTGTCACCTTTCCTGCAAAACCATTGCTCAGTAAGCGGTTAGAGGGAACGACACTCAGGAGAAGGTCACCTTTCTTAGGACGAAGCGACGAGGGCATCGTCGTGCTGAACACGAGCGTCATGCCATCGACAGCCTGCAGATAGCTGAGCATCGACTCGTCCATTCTCACCACATCGGGCTGCAGAATGGTTTCCGGGTTCACAAAGCTGACGCTGTCGATAACGCTCAGGGGAATCTCGTAGGCGCTGTCAGGTGTGTGGATGGTCTGCACCATGATGCCATCGATATTCGTGCTGTCGCCCTCAATTGTCGAGAACGTGATGCTATCGATGTCGGCACGGAAGAAAGCGTTAAAGCCTCCGTCGTTACGATAGAAGTAAATGGCGTCGCCTACTGTCTGGGCTGCACCCGTTATGGCTGTCAGAACGAGTATAAATGATAAAAGAGTCTTCTTCATGGCCGTACGATTTTAGCGGTTTTACCATTAATGCTCAGGATATAGACACCCGTGGGGAGCGATGAGAGCGAGAAGCCGAGCTGTCCGTTGTAATTGCTGAAACGTACAGGCATGCGGGTTCCATCTGATTTATAGACTGTAATCTTACTTGCATCTTGTATGCCGTTGAAGACAATCAGTCCGTTCTGCTGTGTATAGGTAGCATCTGTCTCTGGGTGTTCAATGTTGGTGCTCTTCTCCTTATACGAGAAGCGGACGACATCGCCCACCTTCAGTTCCATGTGCAGGACAGATGAGTTAATCAGCATCTTGTCGCCTTCGAAGGTTATTGCTGGTTTGGTGTACAGCTCTACGTCTGTCGTCGTGTTGTCTTTGTGATGCAGCACAAGGACCTGTGTCTGGGCAGAAGCTGTGAGTCTGCTGCCAATGAGTACAAGCAGGAGTAGTAGTTGCTTCATAGGTTGAATATGTTATTTGGCCACAAATATACAAAAAAAAGAAAGAAACAGCAAAAATAGTTACTATTTCTTTCTTTTATGGTTGTTTTTTTGCGCAAATGAATATTTATTGCGTTATTTTCTTCGCCCTTATCATGCAGTATACGCCGACGATGATGAAGGGGACGGAGAGAATCTGTCCCATGTCGATGGGCAGCGAAGCCTCGAAGGCTTCCTGAATCTCCTTGGTGTATTCGATGAAGAAGCGGAAGGTGAAGATGTAGGCCAGGCAGAAGCCGAAGTACCAACCGCTGCCTACCAGCGGACCACGGGCAACGGGCTGTTGGGGACCTGTCTGCACGGTTGTCGATGGTGTCTGGCTGGCGGCACTGCCGCTGCGCTTGTAGATGACCATCATGATGACGAACAGCAGGGCATAGGCAATGGCTTCGTAGAGCTGGCCGGGATGACGGGGCATCGTGTCGACCTTCTCGAAGATGAACGCCCAGGGCACGTCGGTTATCTTGCCGATAATCTCGCTGTTCATGAGGTTGCCCAGACGGATGAGACAGGCCGTAGTGCCTGTGGCGATGGCGATGTTGTCGAGCACCGTCCAGATGCTCAGTTTCGTGCGTTTGGTGTAGAGACACAGAGCCAGCATCAGGCCAGCCGTACCGCCGTGCGAGGCCAGTCCGGCATAGCCCGTCAGCTTCCAACCGCCGTTGGGCAGGAAATGGATGGGCAGCAGCATCTCGAAGAAGCCCTTGAACGATGTCAGGTAGTAGTCGGGCTGGTAGAAGATGCAGTGTCCTAAGCGTGCTCCAACGAGTATGCCCAGGAAGCAATAGATAAAGAGCGGGTCGAAGAGTTCGGCCTTGATCTTCTGCTCCGTGTACAGTCGCTTGACGACTAAATATGCCAGCAGCAGTCCCACGAGCCAGCATAGGGAGTACCAGCGGAAGGTCAGAGGACCCAGGCTGAACGCCTCAAGGTCGGGGTTCCAGACGATGTATAACAGTAATTCTTTCATTGTCTTTAATTAGCTCTATCGTGAATTTTGCGGCAAAGTTACGAAAAAGCGAGAGAAAAGCAAAAGGAAAACTTGTTTTTCTTTTGCTTTTCCTATATTGCCAGCGATTGCCTAATTATCGTCTGCCATCAGGGACAAATCATCAACAATCAGGCAGAGGAATTTGCACTGAGGGCGCACGACATATCCATTCTGCTGCCCGATCAGATTGCCGTTCCGCAGGCTGTCACCGCTGACCTTCGCTGCACCAATGTTGCCCTGTCGCGCAGGTTCTTCGAGCGGTTGCGCCATCGCTTCCCCTCCAACCTCCCCCAGAGCCCCCTCCAACCTCCCCCAACTGGGGGAGGCTTTAGAAGTTACTTCTGCCGCGGAATCCGGCGCAGCCACCTCCCCCCAGTTGGGGGGAATGAGGGGGGCCGCCTCCCCCAGTTGGGGGAGGTTGGAGGGGGCCGGGGGGCCGAGAGCCTATTTCACCACCTGCTGGCTGAGAATGAGATTGTAGCCGACAACCATGCTGAGTACAGAGCCAGAGCCAGAGCCAACTATTAATTTAACTATACTGTTAGGATCCTTGGTTCCGCCATAGTATGCTGGTTCTGAGGTCGTGATAAGAGGCGGCTGGTTCTCGAAGTTGAAGAGCGCCACCGTTCCTTCGGCTGGAGAAATGGCAAGTCCGCTGCCCACATTTGAGGTCACCGACCCGGTCTTGGGCATGTAGGCACCATTCCAGAAGTTCATGTCGAGGTCGGCCAATGCGCCCACGTAGCAGTTGCTTCCGTTGAAGCGGTGGGCAACGCCGCTCTCGTACCAGAGGAATCCGTTTGCCGTAAGGTTCAGACCATAGACGCCACCCTTGAGGAACGATGCGCCGATGGATCCGTCGGGCTTCGAGCCGACGATGTCCGTGATATTGCTAATCATCTTGCGCCACTGCTTGTTCCAGGGCACCGACCATCCCTGCGGAGCAAAGCCGCCGTGGGCTACCTGGTACGTCGTGTACAATGCCACTAAATACATTTGCAGGTGCTTTCCGTCGATGCTGGCAAACGTCGTGCCGTTGTTGTAGGCGTTGCCGTCCCACACGTCGCGGGTGTAGACGTAGTCGTTGATCTTCACCAGCGGATAGGTCTTACCGCTACTCTCCATGGTGTAGCGCTTGGCAGTGGTGGTG
>Ga0310697_10001452_pt1 | contig 27783 bp, 20 predicted proteins | sample 172DNAGHGlowgp2_FD_203883 | JGI IMG/M metagenome (GOLD analysis project Ga0310697, IMG submission 203883) | Sheep rumen microbial communities from Palmerston North, Manawatu-Wanganui, New Zealand - 1728 DNA GHGlow gp2 (v2) (version 2) | ecosystem: Host-associated > Mammals > Digestive system >...
CCTTACGAAAAAGTCGCAGAAGTCTTGGATGTTCTCCAGATGGAAAAGATTTACAATATACAATTCGTCAATGAATTAAAAAAGGAGTGAGTATGTCACGGATTCGAATAAATATCGAAAAGGTGAATGAAAAATTTGAAAACTTCGCAAGGTTCCTGATTTCCCACAGGGCCTTGCTTCTTGTTTCGTTTATCGCCTTGCTTGCGATTTCTATCGTGGGCATGAAAAAGATTTACGTTGAAGCTTCTTGGGATAGCTACTTTATCGAAGGCGACCCGATGCTTGTCGAAACGGACAAGTTTAAGGAAACGTTCGGCAACGACTATTTCGTGGGTGTGATGGTCGAAACGGAACAGTCCGTTTTGACGCCGGAAAACTTGAAGCTGTTGCGTGAACTTTCTAACGAGTTGCGCGATAGCCTCTCGTATTCTGATGGTAAGGCAACATCGATTGTCGATTTGGAATACATGCTCGGTACAGACGAAGGCATGGAAATCGTGCAAATCGTGCCGGAGGAAATCCCGACAGATGAAGCGGGTCTTGCCGAAATTGAAAAGCGACTCGCCGCAAAGCCAGAACTCGCAAAGAAACTCGTCTCTAAAGACCGCAAACAAGCTTTCATTAACGTGAAACTCCGTCCGTTCCCGGAAGATTCCGTGTGGAAAGCCGAAGGCGAGGCGAAGGGCGTTAAAGCCGAAGCTCCTGACATGAAGACGGGCCGCGAAACTTCCGAGATTATCACGAAAGAAAAGTACGCTCCGCTGCACCCTCTTGCAACGGGTATGCCTTACTTGAGCCATCAGAAGTTGACTTACATTGGCGTGGAGATGAAGCGTATTTTCCTCATTACGATTCTCTGCTCCATCATCGTGATGTTCCTTGTGACGCGTTCGCTCCGCGGAATCGTTTCTCCGTTGATTACCACATTTGGCGGCGTCATCATGACATTTGGCTTGGTGGGTTATCTCGGTCTTTACATGGATGCGACCAACATCATGGTGCCTGTCATCTTGGCGTTTGCCGTTTCTATTGCGTATAACATTCATATCCATTCTTTCTTCCGTAAGAATATGATGCTCACGGGTAAGCGCAAGGAATCTGTGCTTTACGCCATGAAAGAAACCGGCTGGTCAGTGCTATTCTCGGGCCTCACAACGATTGTGGCACTTCTGTCGTTCCTGTCGGTCATGCTTAAGCCGATTCGCTCTGTGGGCATTCTCTCTTCTATCGCTGTCGGGTTCATTCTCCTTGTGGCACTTACGATTTCTCCGATTCTTCTGAGCTTTGGCAAGGACAAAAAGCCAAACGCCAAGGTGCTCGAAAAGGGCGATACACGCATGGGTCTCATCCTCAATTCACTCGGACAATTTGTTCTTAATCACGCAAAACCGATTGCCGTTGTATTTGCTGTGGTGACTGCGGTTTCGCTTTATGGCGTCACCAAAATGGAACCCGCTTTTGACGTGGAACGCACGATGGGCCGCAAGGTGGAATACGTGAACAAGATGCTCTATGTTGCCGAATCTGAAATTGGTAGTTTCTACTCTTATGACTTGGTGATCGATTTTGGCGAAAACGATAAGGCTAAGGAAGTCGATAATCTCAAGAAGTTGGATCAGCTGCAGGATCACGCGCAAAAGTACCCGCTGACAAAGCGCTCCACTTCCATTCTCGATATTTTGAAGGACTTGGACCGCACATTGAATGAAAACCGCCAAGAAATGTACGCTATCCCGGAAACGGAAGAACAGGTGGCGCAGCTCTTGCTCTTGTACGAGAATGCCGGTGGTTCCGAAGCGAGCTACTGGATGGATTACGATTACAAGAAGCTCCGCTTGATGGTTGAAATCTCGAGCTACAACTCCAACGAACTCCAGAAGGAAATCGAGGATTTGCAGAATTTCGCACGCGAACTTTATCCGAATGCGAAGGTGACGGCTGTGGGTAACCTGCCGCAGTTTACCGCCATGCAGCAGTACTTGGAAGTGGGCCAGATGACCTCGTTCCTCATCTCTGTCGTGATTGTGGCGGTGCTCTTGATGATTGTCTTCGGCAGCGTTCGCACGGGCCTTATCGGCATGATTCCGAACATTGCTCCGGGTATTTTCGTGGGCGGCTATCTCGGCTTTAGCAACATCCCGCTCGACATGATGACGGCAACGCTTATCCCGATGATTATCGGCCTCTCTGTTGATGATACGATTCACTTTATCAACCACGGCCATGTGGAATTTGACCGTAGCAAGGACTATACCGATTCCATTCTCAAGGTGTTCCGCACTGCGGGCCCGGCACTTGTGATGACGACGATTATCATGGTGGCGACATTTGCCGGCTTTACGACTTCGGCTGCCACGCAGATGTTCAACTTTGGCTTTGTGGTGTTCGTGGGCCTTGTCTCGGCTTTGCTTGCCGACTTGTTCGTAACACCGCTTTTAATCAAGAAGTTTAAAATTTTCGGTAAATAGGAGGATTTTATGAAAATCTCAAAAATTGCAGCGACGCTCGTTGTCGCTTTCTGCACGATGTCGATGGCCCAAACGAACGCCCGTGACATCATGGTTAAAGTCAAGAACCGCCCGGATGGCGACACTCGCTCTTCTTCGATGGAAATGAAGCTCGTGAACAAGAGCGGTAACACCCGCGTCCGTAAGATTACTTCGTATGCGATGGACGTGGGCGAGGACACGAAAACCATCATGTTCTTCCTTTACCCGAACGACGTGAAGGGCACGGGATTCTTGACCGTGAACTACGATGACGTCGAAAAGGAAGATGACAAGTGGCTTTACTTGCCTGCTCTGAAGAAGACTCGCCGCATTAGCGGTAAGAGCTCCAAGACCGATTACTTCATGGGTTCCGACTTCACGTATGATGATATCGGCAAACGCAATGTCGATGAAGATACGCACAAGCTCTTGCGCGAAGAATCTGCCAACGGCTTTGATTACTACGTTGTCGAATCGACTCCGAAAAAGGCCGGTGAAATCTTCTCGAAAAAAATCATCTGGATCCGCAAGGATTGCGATGTCGTCGAAAAGGTCGAATTCTACGACAAGCTTGGCAAACTCCACCGCCAGATGGTCTCTTCGGACATCAAGCAAGTTGACGGTTTCTGGACTGTTGGCAAGATGCTCATGCAGAATGTGCAAACGGGCCACTCTACAGAACTCCTCTTCCTCGATCCGAAATATAACATCCAACTCGATTCCAAGATCTTCTCTGTGAACAAGCTCGAACGCGGACTGTAATAATTCGGAGTTCTTTTTTGTCATGCCCGCCTCTTTGTCATCCCGGACTCCGTTCCGGGAGGGCATCTCCTTGATTATGAACGTTTTTTTTTAGTGGAATGACAACTTAAGAATGAATGAGAAAAAAGAAATTGTCATTGCGAGGAACAAAGTGACGAAGCAATCTAAGATAACATTGGCGACATTGTTTTCCGTGGCGTTCGTCTTATCCGCCCACGCGCAGGAAGACGAACTTTTGCTGCAACTGAACGGCTTTGTGGATACATATCACGCGTTGCAGCTCAGCAGCCCGCACAAGATTATGTCCTCGCGGACGCGCCTCCGTCTCGAAATGCGTGCGAATTACGGCGAGGCTTCGCTCTTTTCTAGCGTCAATCTCGCGTACAACAGCCTCATCAAAGAGCAATTGGGAGCGTTCCTTCGCGAAGCGTATTTCGACTACGCCGGCAAATACCTTGAAGTCAAGGCGGGCCGTCAAATTGTCACGTGGGGCGTTGCCGATGGCCTGCGCATTACGGACTTGATTTCTCCTATGGACTACACGGAATTCATGGCGAACGATTACGACGATATTCGCGTGCCCGTGAATGCGATTAACCTCAAGTATCCTGGCGAAAGCTTCTCCGCCGAACTCGTCTTTGTGCCGGTTCCGGAGTATTTCGTGATGCCCTCGGGGGAGGATAACCCGTGGACGATGCCTGTGCCTGCGGGCGCTAGCATGGACTTGAGCGGAACTCCCGAAAAGCATATTAAAAACAGCGAAGTCGGTGGCCGCCTGCGTTTCTTCCTCGAAAATCTCGATTTCTCGCTTACGGCGCTGCGCACTTTCAACAAGTCGCCCGTGACGATTGCAAGTTACAATCCAGAAACGAAATCTGCCGTGATTAATGGCATTTACGAGCCGATGAACGTTGTCGGTGGCGATGTCTCGATTCCGGCGGGTGAGTTCGTGATTCGTGGCGAAATCGCGTTCTATTTCGGCGAACCGGTTGCCCTAAAAAATTCGATGGATTATAGACTCCGAAAGACATTCAATGGCTTGCTGGGAATTGACTGGTACGCGGGCGATAATTGGACATTCATGTTCCAATACATGCATAAAATTATCATGGATTACCGCGATGAACTGGGGACGGAACAGAATTCGTCTATGATTACGGCCCGCATTTCCAAGGAAGTTTTGAATAATACGCTAAAACTTTCTGTCTATGGAATGTTCGATGCCGATAATGTCGGCTATTATGTCCGTGCGGCGGGGGATTACTTGCTGAATGACCAGATTACGCTTTCTTTAGGCTCTGACTTGCTTGGCGGACGCCGCGGAATCTTCAAAACTTACAATAAAAATAAGCAAATATGGGTAAAAGGTAAGTTTTTCTTCTGATTCCTACACTTGCCGAAATTTTTGAAATTGCTTATATTTAGCTTTGTCTAATATTTTTAGGCTTGACTAACATGCTTAGTCGAGTCTAAAATTACGAATTGGTATAGTGTTATGATAAAGCCCATTACAGATAAAAATCTGATTCAAATTCAGATGACAGACTTCTTTTCCCATTACATGTTGCAAAACAAGACTGGGACTGGGCACCTCTTGATGTATAATGTCCTGCCGGGACTTCAAGTTTTTTACAGCAATTTTCACCTCAAGGAATTTTCCTTCAACTTTGAAAATCAAGGGAAAAGTTTAATTGTCCTGCATTGTCATAACGGCAGCGCGGAATGGCTGAATTCGGAGTCCTTGCCGAAGTCCATGGAAGAAAACGGTCTGCTTCTGCTGGACTCTATGCCCGCAAGCAAGACGTTCCAATTCCCAGTGCATTGTTATCACGGAATTGCGGTCGTGTTCTCGATGGAACATTGCTTGTCGGAACTCATGGATATGTTCAAGGCGGTCGGTGTGGATTTTGCGGCCCTCATACAGAAAATCCAGCCGCTCACGCTCCCGTTGAAACTCCCGTCAAGCGAGCATGTCAGCCATATTTTCACGGAACTTTACAGGTTGCCGAAAAACATCCGCTTGCCGTATTTCAAGATTAAGGTCCTGGAGCTGATTCTCTTTTTGAGCCGTCTCGATTCCGAAGCCAAATATGAAACGGCGGCGAAAATCCCGAGTGCCTATAAATCGAAAATGGAACTGCTTCGCGAAATCCTCCGCGAAAATGTCGAAGAGCATTTGACGCTTGAAGAACTTTCCAAGCAAATCGAAATGAGCCCGACGCAGATGAAAAAGTATTTCAAGCTCGCGTACGGCGATTCCATTTATTCGTATCTCAAGACGTACCGCATGAAAAAGGCCACACAGCTTTTGATGGAGGGCAAATTCAATGTCGCCGAAGTCGCAAGCCGTGTAGGTTATACAAACTCCAGCAAATTCGCGCAGGCGTTTAAGGAGTATACGGGGAGTTCGCCTAAGGAATACCGCAATAAAGGGTAATCTACTAATAAATGTTTTAATTTACTATCTTTCCCGTTAGAGGTTATATTATGAAAGTTTTAGTAACGGGAGTCGGTGGCCAGCTCGGTCACGATGTGATGAATGAACTTGCAAAGCGCGGTTACGAGGGCGTCGGTAGCGATATCGCTCCGGCTTATTCGGGCGTTGCCGATGGAAGCGCTGTGACCACGATGCCGTACGTGCCGATGGACATTACGAACGCTGCCGCGGTGGTCGAAACCATCAAGAGCGTGAAGCCTGATGTGATTGTGCATTGTGCCGCCTGGACTGCTGTTGACCTTGCCGAAGACGAAGACAAAAAGGCGAAAGTCTTTGCGATTAACGCCGAAGGCACGGAAAACATCGCCCGCGTTGCTAAAGAAATCGATGCGAAAATGGTCTATATCAGTACGGACTACGTCTTTGATGGCCAGGGGACCTCTCCGTGGAAGCCGGACTGCAAGGATTACAAACCGCTCAACGTCTATGGCGAATCCAAGCTCAAGGGCGAACTCGCCGTGAGTGGTACCCTCGAAAAATATTTCATTGTCCGTATCGCCTGGGTGTTCGGCCTCAACGGCAAGAACTTCATCAAGACGATGCTGAACGTAGGGCAGTCTCACGATACCGTCCGCGTTGTCTATGACCAGATTGGTACGCCGACTTACACGCTCGACTTGAGCCGTCTCCTCGTCGATATGATTGAGACGGACAAGTACGGCTACTATCACGCCACGAACGAAGGCGGATTCATCAGCTGGTACGATTTTACGAAGGAAATCTACCGCCAGGCCGGGCTCCCGACAAAGGTTTTGCCGGTGACCACTGCGGAATATGGACTTTCCAAGGCCGCGCGCCCGTTCAACAGCCGCCTCGACAAGAGCAAGCTCGTGGAAGCCGGTTTCAAACCGCTCCCGACATGGCAAGACGCTCTTGGCCGCTACCTCAAGGAAATCGGAGTGCTTGCTTAAGTTTACGAAGTGAAAAAACAAATAAGTGAAAACGAAGTGCTACAGAAATGTGCACTTCTTTTTTTTGTCATTCTGACAACTGAAATTGCTTTGTATAAAGCGAGAAAATGTGAAAAAAAGTTTTATTTTGAAAAAATAGGATAAATTTTCTCGAACAACTGCTCCTAGTTTGAATTTATTTTACATAATAAAATAATGATTAATTTACAAGTTTGCAATAAATTTGTATAATTGGCTCGTGATTTTATTTTATTTCGAATCATAGTTGATTTCAAGGAGAAAAAATGATAAAAGAATCCGTGTCAAAAAAACATTCGTTGATGCAAACTCTAATGTTTGTATTTGGTGTTTTGGCGATGTCCCCGTTTATAGTACACGCTCAGGACTATGGCACTTGCTATGTGTCTATTTCAACAAGCGCCACGGTATATGATGCTGGATATTATGATTGGCATTCGTTCCCGTCTAGTTGTCCAAGCGGGTCTATAGCTTATTCAGGAACTCGTCAGGGTGATGCTACGAGAGGAAGGGTGTTCTGCAGTACGGGAAATATTAGTGCTTCTTATGCTGCTTATACTCAAACTTATAGTAATGGTTGTGTTTGCGTCCAAGTTCCATGTTCAGGTGGACAATCCGTCTCTATATCTGGTGGCGGTTTTGTCTATTATAGTTCCAGCAGCCAAGCAAGATCCAGTAGCAGTGTGAGGTCAAGTAGCAGTGTGAGGTCGAGTAGTTCAATCGCTCCATTCTATGTGGACTCTTGGCCGGAATATATCACCGATGTGAAAGTCATTGGTGGTGTGAAATCAACGACTGATTCCCTTACTAGTTATTATGAAAAACAAGGATGGATCCGAATAAATCAAGACTTGAATGCTGGCGCTAGAGGAGATTACATATACTTGCTATATAGGAAAGGGAGTCGCCTAAACCCTAAAGATGGTTATATCACTGATTTTATTGTAAGCACTACGAACAGCTCCTCTATTTCTTCCGGTGGTCGCACATATTATCGTGCGAGCCGCGACGGTGATGATCATTTTAAAACCTATGGTGGTAACTTGAACAGTTATACAAAGAAGAATAGCACTGATATGTGGCTCTACTACACCAAGGAAAATTATAGTGACAAGCGTGCTGTCAGCGGTATTTACTTCAATAGCAGTAGTAGTGGAGCTGTCAGCGGCAAGGATTTGAATGAGGGCGCCGGTGGAGACTACATTTACATGCATTTGAGAATGACTACGAAGGAAAATAACTTGAAGAGCGATCCAAAGTTGGCGACGGGGCTGGTGTATAATGGTGAACCGCAGCGTCTGATTGTTTCTCCTGCTGATGTTTGGGGTGGATCTATGAGTTATACTTGCAGTAATGATATTGACTATAGTGTTAGTAGTCAAAGCATTAGTAACATAAAGCCTGTGGATGCTGGAAAGTATAGGTGTTGCTATTATGCTAGCAGTACTGATTATGCTCGCGCCTCCGATTCAAAATGTCATGAGGTTACCATATCCAAGGCTCCAAATAACAATCTTTCTGTGGGAATAGCTTCCAATCTTGTCTATGGAGATGTTTTGACTCCTTACATTATTGGAACAAATTTGAGTTCTTATTCTGGAGTTTATGAATATTCTACATCAAAGAATGGGACTTATAGCACTCAAAAACCAACGGCTGTAGGAACTTATTGGGTGCGTGCTTACATCGACGGAGGTGTAAATTGCAATTCTGTTACTACTGCTTCTAAGCAATTTACAATTTCACCCAAGTCGATCGGATATGCTTCGATTCAAACTATTCCCGCTCAGTCTTATACGGGTTCGGCGATTTGTCCTAGCGTTGTCGTGAAGGATGGTGCTACACAACTTGTATCTGGTAAGGATTACAAGGTGGAATGTTTTGAAAACGTACAGGTGGGTCAAAAGTCCTATGCAAAGATTACCGGTCTCGGAAACTATACGGGAGAAATTTATAAATCGTTCGAAATAGTTCCCGATGTTTTAGCTCAGTACTCTGCGATTCGGATTTTCAAAGACCAAGATGGTACGCATGCCATCATCGACGGAAGTTATGGTGCTAATGCAGATGAATCGGAAGCTGTATATATTCCGGCTAATATTGAAGTAAATAACGTTGAAATGACACGTGAATTCCCGACAGGGAGTGATAATGCGTATTCGACGATTGTGTTGCCGTTCGACGTGAATACGGAAAATGTTTTGGGCCTCAAGGCGGTGCTCTATTATAACGGCATTAAGACTGTTGATGGGAAATCGTCTATCAGGATGAAGGTCTTGTGGGCTGAAAACGGCTATATAAAGGACAAGGACGGGAATGGCGTAAGTTACAAACATACGACTATGAACGCAAATACTCCGTACCTGGTGCTGATGAAAAATTCTGAGTTCAAGCTCAAGAGTGAAGCTTATCCTATAACGCTCAAGCAAACTACACTTGCCAATACGGAGATTGAAGGCTGCAATTGGGTGTTCCATGGCACTTGGAAATACAAGAAGTGGGGCTCCTCCTGCTCAACTGGAAAACAAGATTGTGATAAGGAAACTGGCTTTGCTTACGGCTTTGCTGCGAGCGCGTCCGAAGATAATAAAATCGATGTGGGCACGTTCGTGAAGGTTGGCGAAGGTGCTTGGATCCGCCCGATGCGTGCCTACCTTGTCCGCAAGGATAAACTTCAGACTCCGCAGTTTGCTCGTGCGAACGGCGCTTACGTAAAACGTCCGACCGTCGAGCCGGAAGAACTGCCGGAACTCATGAGCATCGTTATCGACGGCAATGGTGACGAAAACGAAACGACTGTCATCGGCCAGTTCAACACGCGCACGGGTGAATTCAAGATGAATTACGACCGCGGCAAGTTCGACCTCAAGGGCCGCCGCGTGAACGGCGCGAATAACGCCCGCGGCGCCTACTACGGAAAGAAAGTTCTGAAGAAGTAAACGCTTTTTAACTGTCTCCCCGGCTTTCAACATTGTCACCCCGGCCCTTTTAACTGTCACCCCGCACACCGTTGCGGGGTCAGTTTTTTATACGGAACAACCGATGCCGGCACGGAGGCCGGCATGACAACAAACGCATGTCACCCCGGCCAAAGTGCCGGGGTCTGTTGTTTTCGTCATGTTGAGTAACGCGAAACATCCAGTGCAGAACGTTACTGGATTCTTCCTCCCTGCGGTCGTCAGAATGACGTAAGAGACATGACCTCCGCGTCCGCAATACACTGCTGTCACTCCGGCCAAAGTGCCGGGGTCAGTTGTACGCGGAACAAGTCCGGGATGACAGTCGGACACTATCTTTGTGGTAAATTTGTATATTTTATGTATGTTTTTACCCCCCCCCTCCGACCACCCATGGTGCTTTGACCTAATTGACCGGTAAAAATAAAAGGGAAAATATGAATAAAAAATTATTGACAACATCAGTATTTTTAGCAACATCAATCGCAATGGCGTTCGAACCTTGGATTGGATCCGCAACACCGACACCCAACTATACACCCTACTATGTCAATACCGGTTTGGATAACGGTACAAATACAGCCGGTTATTGGTTTGTTAAAACCGACGAAGGTGACGGAGGTAAATCCAAGGTTGTGTGGCCCGTTAACGTTAAGACAGAAGCCGATTCTCTGGCCCCTATCATTGATTTTTGTAAAGGTGTTTGCGGCACAGCAGACCTCGATAAGGGAACGCTAACTTATAAACCATTCGTATCTGTGGGGTTCAATGTCGTTGGCGAGGATACAGAAGTAAAACCGGCTCCAGGCAATGCTTTTAGCTGGGGTGGCATCTGCATTACTTACAGGTCTGACGTAGCTCCGTCTCTAGAACTCAGCCTGGGAGATTATGATGCGACAATTGAGTACGCACTTCCGGCAATATCTCTTGACAAATCCATAAATGGCGAAAGCTACAAAAAGTGCATTCCTTGGTCTGATTTCAATCAGCCCTCTTGGTACAGAGGAACGAAAATATCTGGAACTGAAGCTGCCGCTCAGCTAGTTTCCATAAACTTCAAAATGCAAGGATCACCGGGTCAGTACAAGTTCAACATTTGCGCGATTGGCCCTTACGGTGCCAATTTGCCAACAACATGTCCCAAAGTCCTCACTATGCATCCAGAAATTTCGGTCAACGCGAAATGGAGCAAGGGCAATGACGGTTATGACGCAACAATAACAGTCAAGGACGGTGAAAAAGAACTGACCGAAGGAACAGATTATGAAATCGAATCGAATGTCAACGATGCAACAGGAATAGTCATAAAGACAATCACTGGCAAGGGCGATTACGCGGGCTCGGTTGTTAAATCTTTAGTTCCCTACATCGACGAAAACGGCGAACCGCAGGTTATGTACGATGCCACGGTGCTCACGAACAATAAAGACGGGGTGACGGAACTTAGTGGCGGTTGGTACGTGGCTATGGGAAAAGTCAACATGGCCGGAATCAAATTCAATGGCGAAGCTCACTTGATTCTTGCGGACGATGCGAAGATGGAGATTGAAACTGAAAGTAAATATGGAATCAATGCATCGAAAAATCTGACCATCTACGGGCAGAACGGGCAAAGCGGTATTTTGAATGCCTCAGCCACTGGCACAAACGGTTACGGCATCTACGGTAATAACGGAGTCACGATAAGCGGCGGCACGGTCACGGCCACTGGCGGCATGTACGGCATCTACAGTGAAAAAAATATCACGATAAACGGCGACAACGTCACGGTCACAAGCACATACGGTGACGGCGTCTACAGCGAAAAAGGCAATATCACGATAAGCGGCGGCACAGTCACGGCTTCTGGGAACAGCTCTGGCATCAACACTAACGCTGGCCATATCACCCTTGGCTGGACGAACAGCACCGACTTCATCAAGGTCAACAGCATCCATCTCGGTGCTGATTCATGCACCGTCTCCATCGCCGAGGGCAAATCCTTCAAGGACGAAGATGGCAACGTGTATAGCGGCACGATCAACCCTGTTTCCGACATCGCCGGCAAGACGCTTGTGCCTTCGTCGTTTAAAGGAAAATTCCTCTCCGACGTGAACATCGCCGTCGCTGACATCCCCGTGCAGAAGTATGCTGACGGCAAGCCCGTCTGCCCCTCTGTCGTCGTGACCGACGGCAAGGACACGCTCAATGCCGGCACGGATTACACGGTTGTTTGCTCCAACAACAACGCAGTCACCTCCGCCACGCTCGACGAAGCAGCCGTCGCGCAAATCACCGGCAAGGGCAACTACGCAGGCGCAATCCAGAAACGCTTCTTCATCTGGAACAACATCTGCGACTACGCCGCTGTGCAAGTGTTCAAAGATGCTGATGGAAAAACTCACGCCGAAATCGACGGTGCTTACGACGGCACGGATGCGGTCGCAATCGACGAAGATGTCGCGGTGGATACCGTCACGTTCAGCCGCGAATTCACGCCCAACAGCGGTTTCGCGACTATCATGTTCCCGTTCAACGTCAATGCATCGAGTCTCACTGGCGTGAGGTCAATTATTGAATTCGCAGGCGTTTTTGATAACAATGGCAAGAACGCGGTGGGGATGAAGTACGTCTGGTGCAATGCTGAACAGGGTAAAATCGAGGTGGACAAAGGCCACCCAGATTGCAACGAGCCTTCGGGCGAACTCAACGCCTACACTCCGTACATGGTAGAGATGGATACGCCAACGCTCGGAATCGATGGAGGCGTTACGCTCGTCAGGTGGAGCGAATATGATGAGGATAATAAACGTGTGGGTGATGCTCGCAAGGGTAACTGGGTGTTCCGCGGCGCTCTCCAGAAAGATGAATGGTCGAATGAAGACGTTGATATCAAAAACGACCAAGTTTGGACATTTGCCGCTTCTGCCAGCAACGGAACTTCTATCGGTAAGTTCGTGCAACTTGAAGGCCAGAATAGTGTGAAGCCGTTCCAAGCATACCTATACAACTTGAACGGAAAACAACTGGCTGGTACCGGTGAACTCGGCTCAATGGACATCGTCATTCTCGCCGACTACATCGACTACACAGCCGTGCAAATCTTCAGAGAGGCGAACGGCAACAAGCATGCCGTCATCGATGGAAGTTACGGAGCCAGTGCAGATGAACCGGAAGCTGTCTCTATTCCGGCTGATATTGAAGTAAACAGTGTCGAAATGACACGTGAATTCCCGACAGGGAGCGATAATGCCTTCTCCACGACTGTGCTGCCGTTCGACGTGAATACGGCAAATGTCTCGGGTCTCAGGGCGGTGCTCCGTTATAACGGTATTAAAAATGGTTCAACTATCAGTATGAAGGTCCTGTGGGCAGAAAAGGGTTATATAAAGAATAAGGACGGTTCTGATAAGGAATATGAACATGCCCAGATGGCCGCAAATACTCCGTACCTGGTGCTGATGAAAAATTCTGAGTTCAAGCTCAAGAGTGAAGCTTATCCTATAACGCTCAAGCAAACTGCACCTGCCAATACGGAGATTGAAGGTTGCGATTGGGTGTTCCTCGGGACTTGGAAATACAAGAAGTGGGGCTCCTCCTGCTCAACTGGAAAACAGGATTGTGATAAGGAAACTGGCTTTGCTTACGGCTTTGCTGCGAGCGCGTCCGAAGATAATAACATCAGTGTTGGCGATTTCGTGAAGGTCGGAGAGGGAGCGTGGATCCGCCCGATGCGTGCCTACCTTGTCCGCAAGGATAAACTTCAAACTCCGCAGTTTGCTCGTGCGAACGGCGCTTACATAAAACGTCCGACCGTCGAGCCGGAAGAACTGCCGGAACTCATGAGCATCGTTATCGACGGCGATGGTGACGAAAACGAAACGACTGTCATCGGCCAGTTCAACACGCGCACGGGTGAGTTCAAGATGAACTATGACCGTGGTAAGTTTGACCTCAAGGGTCGCCGCGTGAATAGCGAAAAGCCGAACGCCCGCGGCGCCTACTACGGAAAGAAAGTTCTGAAAAAGTAGACCTGCGCGTCATCCTGAGGGCGCAAGCCTGAAGGATCCAGTGCTGTTTATACGTTCGTGAGAAGGAGATGCCGGCACACTGGCCGGCATGACAAAAAGCGAATGTCAAGCCTGCCACGTCCTAGTGCGCGGGCTTTGTTGTACACGCGCTTAAAAACAACCTACTTTCTAAGAAAATCTTTCGTACAAAGCGTCTCGTTCCACCGGAACGAGGCCTTCGTTTTTTATGAGGCTTTGCATGCGTTCCGGGCTCATGCCGACGGGAACCGTGGCACCTGCGGCATGCGTGATCTTCTCTTCGATAATCGTGCCGTCCAAATCCGATGCCCCTGCGTGGAGCGCCTTCATGGCGGTCTCGATGCCCATCTGGATCCAGTAAGCTTTGATGTGCGGAAAATTGTCTAAGAACAAACGAGAAACGGCGACTGTGCGCAAGATGTCTTCTTCGCTTGTGATGTTCGGGACGATTTGATGGAGCGCGTTGTGTTCCGGGTGGTACACGAGCGGAATGAACGCGAAAAAGCCGGGCGCTTCGTCTTGCAAGTCGCGGAGCATTTTCATGTGCGCGATGCGATCTTCGATTTTTTCGATATGCCCGAACAGCATGGTCGCATTTGTCGGGATGCCGAGTTTGTGTGCGGCGCGGTGGACGTCGAGCCATTCTTCGCCGGTTTCCTTACCCGGGCAAATTTTATCGCGTACACTTTGTACTAAAATTTCGGCACCGCCGCCGGGGAGTGCGTCAAGGCCTGCGTCCTTGAGCGTTGCCATGATTTGCTCGGGCGACTGCTTGGAAATCTTGGCAAAATGGCAGATTTCTACGGCGGTAAAAGCTTTCAGGTTTGCTGACGGAAATTCCTTGCGGAGTTTGCGCAGCATGTCGATATAGTAGTCGAACGGATGGTCGGGATGGAGCCCGCCGACGATATGCAGTTCGCGGGCGCCTCCGCGGATGGCTTCGGCGGCCTTGTCGCGGATGGTTTCGTAATTCCAGTCGTAAGCGGTCGGACTATCTTTCTTGATGCGGCTGAAGGCGCAGAATTTGCAGTGCAGCACGCATACATTCGTATAGTTGATTTGACGGTTGTTCACCCAATAGACGGACTTGCCGTGGCGCGCTTCTTTTTCGGCGTTGGCGCGTGAGCAAAGTTCATCGAGCGGTGCGTTCAAAAATAAATCGAGAGCTTCTTGTTCTGAAATGCGAGACATGCTGTAAATATATTTAATTTGGTTGGTAGAACTTAGAGCTTAGAACTTAGAAAAACAAAAAAACGCAGACTGAAATCTGCGCTTTTTAGTAGCGGGGGCAGGACTTGAACGCTGCGACCTTCGGGTTATGAGCCCGACGAGCTACCAACTGCTCCACCCCGCGTCGAGGTTGTCCCATATATAGAAAAAAATAATGGATTTGGCAACCCTGAGGGGCGTCTTAAAAGGTCGAATAAGTTTTTTTTATGTTTTTTTCGCCATTTTTGCGCGAATTTCAACTATACGAACTTTTTCAGAATGTGCTTGCTTGCGTAGAAATAATCAATTCCACTGATGATTGTAATTGTGGTGATGATGCCCATTACGACAACGGGGAACTGCAGCCAGATGTTTTCGAAACCGGGGATTAGTGCGCGTACTGGATCGATGGCGCCGAGTAAAATCGCGACGATGCCAATGCCTTGCAGTGCTGTTTTCCATTTGCCGCTGCGGCGTGCGGGCATCACGAGGCCTTCGCTTGCGGCGAGCGTTCTCAGCGTCTCTACGCTGGATTCGCGGAAGTAGATGAGTGCGACCATCCACACTGGCGCATAGCCTGTCGCGATGAAGCACATGAAAATTGTCATGTTCGAAATCTTGTCGCTGAACGGGTCGAGGTATTTGCCGAGCGTGCTGACTTCGCCCATGGCGCGGGCGAGCTTGCCGTCGAGATAGTCGGTGAGCATGAAGCCGAGCACCATCACGAGTGCAAGCACTTTGAACACGATGCTGTTGTTGCTGTAGTCCAAATCGTTATCGTAGAAGAACACCCAGAGGAAAAACGGCGTGAGCACGATGCGGCTCATGGTGAGCTGGCTTGCAATCGAGAGCGGTTTGCGGTGTGCCGGGTCGCGGTAGTACCAGTAGGCGTATGCGGCGGTGGAGGCGGCAATCAGCAAAATGGAAATGACCATCATGATTTGCTGGAAGTTTTCCAGGTTCAGCAAATAGACGCCCATCGTGATGGTGATGGAAAGGTTTGCGAGCTTGCTCCAACGGCGTTTGCGGGGGAGTTGTTTGCCTTCGCGAAGGACGCCCAGTGAGAATAAAGTATGCGAAATCAGTCGTGCGAGCAATACGGCGCATCCGACGCCCAGGAGTTTTTCGGCGCTCTCGTTTTGCATGAGGTCGCGTACAAAAATGCTGGTCATCACGATGAACTGCAAAAAGCCATCGATAGTATTGAGCCAAAGCCTGTAATAAGGTTTTTCAATTTCTTGAAAACGAAGCTGGTAGAGGTTGACCCAGCCCATAACTAGCGCAATTCCGACGAAGGAACACGCCATTGTCGTCCAACCTTCCCAAATGAAGATTATGACGCAGACAAATACGAGTGCGCGCAATATGCTCCAAATGCGCGACCGCAGACGGACGTCTGATGGTTTTTCGGTCATAGATTGTTCTCCAACAGTTGCTTTGCGTGGGTACGGACAGTTTCGGATGTTCCACCTAACATTCTAGCAATTTCTTCGATGCGTCCGTCCTTGTCGAGGTCGGTAATGGACGTAAAAGTCCTTCCGTCAACTTCTTTCTTGCTCACGGCGAGCTGATTTTGGGCGCGGCTGGCCACTTGATGCAGGTGGGTGATGGTGAGCACCTGGTGGTGCTTGCCCAAATTGCGGAGGGCTTCGCCGATGCTGTTGCCGGTTTCGCCCGAGATTCCGGAATCGACTTCGTCAAAAATGAGCAGTGGAACCTTGTCCAGGTCGGCCATGACGCTCTTGATGGCGAGCAGCACGCGGCTGAGTTCGCCGCCGGACACGGCTTTCTGTAGCGACTTTTCGCCTTCGCCCGGGTTCGGGGCGAGCAAAAACTCGATGCGGTCGGCGCCGTTTGCGCTGGGCGCCTGTTCGGTGATGCTCGTGAAGAATTTGGCCTTGGGCATGCCGAGGCTGTGCAAAATTTGTTGCACGGCCGAGTCAAAGCGCTGGGCGGCTTCGCGGCGTTTCTCGGTGAGGCTTGCTGCGAGGCGGTAGGTCTCGGCCTTGTGCGCGTCGGCTTTGCGCTTGAGTTCTTCGAGGTCGGCGTCCAGATTTTCGAGGCTGTCGAGTTCCTGCTTGCGCTGTTCGGTAAGCGCGATAAGCCCGGCAACGTCGGTGCGGTACTTGCGCTTGAATTTTTGGATGAGCGCGATTCTGGAATTGGCGCGGTCGATCTCGACGGCGCTCATGGACTTTGCGGGGCGGAGCCTCTGCAGGTCCTTGCAGATTCCCTCGAACGGGTCCGCGACTTCGACGAGGGCGTTCAGGTCTTCTTCGTAGTGCGGAATCTTTTGGGCGAGACTGCGCAACTTGTACTGAAGGTTCTGGACCTGTTCGAGAATGCCGTTGTCGCAGCCGATGAGTGACTGGATCTCGTCCAGCAGATTGTGTTCCGCTTCGCTCTTGCTTGCTGCCGTGACTTTGTCTTCAAGTTCTTCTTCTTCGCCATCGCGGAGGGATGCTTTCGAAAGTTCGTCGTACTGGAATTTCAAAAAATCTTTTTGCGCGGCGAGGTTCTTGGCGCGGGATTCCGTTTCTTCGATTTCGGCAAGGACGCCGTTCCAAGCGTTATAGCTATTTGTGTAATTTGTTAGTAATTCGTTGTTGCCCGCGTATTCGTCGAGCATTTTGGCGTGCGTGCGGATATCGCGTAACAATAGCTGCTCACTCTGCCCGTGCATCTGGATGAGCGATTCGCCGAGTTCCTGCAAGTCGGTAAGGCTGACGACGGAACCGTTGACGCGGGCGCGGCCCTTTCCGTTTTCTAAAATTTCGCGGCGGATAATGAGTTCATCGTCTTCGTCGAGTTCGAGTTTTGCTAGAATCTGTTTGACATCGGGCTCGTTGGAAATGTCGAATGTTCCTTCGATGACCGCTTTTTCTTCACCTGTGCGGACCATCGATGCTTGCGACTTGTCTCCGCAGACCATGCGCAGCGCTTTCATCAGGACGGACTTGCCGGCGCCTGTTTCGCCCGTAATAGCGGTAAAGCCCCCGTGGAAGGGGACTTGTGCCTCCGCGATTAATGTGAAGTTGTTTATTGTAAGCTGCTTTAACATGATGGATAAAAAAACTAATCCCTACTTCTCAAATTCAATGACACTTCTGTAAATGGGTCTGCCTTCTTTGCGGTACTTGCGTTCGAATCCTGTCGTGATGCCTTCGGTGGGCTCAGCCGTGTTGCGTTCGATGACCTTGCAGGTCGGGAATGCGTCGAACGTTTCAAGTGCGATTTCGTTGTATTCCTTGTGGTCGGTACCCCAGTAGAACTTGCGCTTGCCCGGTTTCAGGCAACGTGCGACTTCCGCCAAAAAGTCTGGGCGGAGCAATCGGTTCTTGTGGTGGCGTTCTTTTGGCCACGGGTCCGGAAAGTACATGTGGAACGCATCGACGGTGTTGTCTTTCACAGCGTCACGCAAGAAGTAGAATACGTCACCGCGCAACATAGCGGCGTTGCCCTGGGCGACGATGCCGCGTTTTTCCATGCGCTCGTGTGCAAAGGCTGCCCACGTGAAATCCCATTCGCTACCCATGATAAAGTAATCCGGGTGCATCTCGGCGTAGTCCGTCATGAAGTTGCCCTTGCCGCTTCCGATTTCCACTTCGATGTGCCCGTTTTCGTTCGGGAACATGTCTTTCCAGGTGAAGTCGAGCTTGTGCGGTAAACCATCCGGCGTCTTGATGGGCTTGCGGTCGCCATTTGTGCGGAACACGTAATGCCAGAGTGCCTTCATTTGCGGGTCCTGACTCAAGTCGCGGTAAAATTCCGGAATCACGACTTCCTTCGGCGCCTTTTCTTCTTCTAAAATTTCGTTATTGATTTCTTCTGCCATGTTTTTGTTCCTATTAAACTTTTCTGGATCCTTCGTCCCTATGGTCCTCAGGATGACGCTATTCCTACCGCGTACTAAATAAACGCTACAATCTTCTCCTTGAACTTGTCCGGAATTCCCTTGTCGAGCGCATCTCGGATGTGCCTTTCGGAATACTTCATTGAAAAATGGCTCAAGATGATTTTTTCGCACTTGATTTCGTCGCCAAGTTCGTTGAGCGCGTTGACGATGTCTTTCAAGTGGCTGTGCCCCTTCTTTTTGCTCATAGCCTCTTCGCCTTCGTCGAGGAACGTGCATTCCGTAATGAGCACCTTCGACTGGAAAACGTGGCTGTTGTCGAGCAGACTTTCGCCAAGGCAATCGCCCATGAAGCTCACGAGCGGTTCATAGACTTCGCGCGTGATTTCGACACCGTTCTTGCGGAGTTCGATAATCTCGGTCGCAGATTTTCCGAGGTATTCGTCCTTGAGTTTTTTCTTGTAAAAGTACAGCGTGCCGCCCATCGCCGGGATGGAGTGCTTGACTTCGAATGGCTCGAATGCGATTTCCTTGCGGTATCTCAGGAACTGCCTGTTGCCTGCCGTGACGGGTTCAATTTCCGGATAACGGAATTTCGCTTCGGACACGCCTTCGAACATGGCTTCCGCCTTGATCCATTCCCTTGCGTTTTCGGAGATGTTCTCGGGCATGTAATAGACGCTGTCGCGTTCGACGCCCATCATCTTGCGCAGGCTGTGGTGACGCATGAGGCAACGCGCATGGTCGCCGTGGGCGTGAGTCAGGAACACGTGGTCCAGGGGAATCGCCGAAAGCGGGCATTCACCCATGTCGATGCAAAAGTCCAGTTCGGGAATCTGGATATACGTCGCGAGTCCGGAAATCGAGAATCCGGAAATCGGCGAGCAGGGCGTATCGACGTGAATCTGCCGCAATGCGTTGTGTATGTACTTGTTTTCGTTCACTTTTTTACCGCACGATAATTTAGCAAATAACGTAGGATAAAAAATGACACTTCGTTTTCGAAAAACAAAAAAGCAGCCCTTTGCGGAGCTGCTCTTTGAAAACACAAAGCTATAGTTACTTTGCCGAAACGATATTGTCGAAATCGGAGCACGACATCATCTCGATGTTCACACCCATGGCCTTGCTACGGGTCCTGTCGTTACCCTTCTTTTCGGGAATGCGGAAGCAGAAGTCGTACTTGTTGCCCCTGTCGGTCGGAATCCCCATCTTGAAGATGCGGAGGCGTTCGTAACCTTTGCGGGTGATTTCATGGTAGTCGTAAGTGTTCTTGACGCGTTCGAGGCGTTTTTCCTGGCTGAATTCCAGTTCGTTCGTAATTGGACCCTCGAGGTTGATCGGCAAGGAGTTCTGGAAGCGGAGCTCAAGTTTACCGTTCGTCTTCACGATGGACGTTTCGGACGGCTTGATGAGGTAACGCTGTTGCGGAATGTTTCGATAGGCGATGTTGTGGCTTGACGCCTTGCGCACGCCGCAGACTTCTCGCATGTCCGGATCGGCATTGAAGTCGATGTCGCGGCAGATGGGGGGAAGGTCGGTCGGAATTTCGAGTTCATCCCCTTTTTGGGAGGAGCCGCCGCAACCGACTAACGTTGAAATTGCAAGGACGCAAATAGGCAACAAAATTTTTTTCTTCATGTTCGTAAATATAAGATTATTATACAACAAAACGATTTTTTTTTTGAATTTGTGAAAAAATACGTGTTTTTTTCTGTCTTTAAACGTATTTTGTAAAAATTTATTAACCAAACATGGCGTATAAACGCATTTACCCTTTGGACTTTGAAAAAATATTCTATCTTTGGCGTTGAAAAAGTGATTGGGGTTCAAATGAAAATCTACAGCTGGAACGTCAATGGTATTCGTTCCGTACTGAAAAAAGGCTTTGATGACTGGTTCTCCGCGACCGATCCTGATGTGCTGTGCCTTCAGGAAGTCCGCGCCGAAAAGAACCAGGTTCCCGAAGTCGTAAGCCGCGAGGGCTACTACACTTACTGGAATGCGTGCAAGCGCAAGAAAGGTTACAGTGGTGTAGCTATCTACTCCAAGATTGAACCCGACGCGGTCAATTACGGCTTTGACATCGAGGAATTCGATGAAGAAGGCCGTGTGCTCCAGCTTGTGTTCCCGGACTGGGTGCTCAACAGCATCTATTTCCCGAACGGCGGCCAGGGCGATGACCGTCTGGACTACAAACTCCGCTTTTACGATGCGTTCCTCGAAAATTCCAAGCAGTGGCTTGCGGACGGCAAGCATGTGGTGACCGTTGGTGACTACAACACCTGCCACAAGGAAATAGACATCGCTCGCCCCAAGGAAAACGAGAACGTGAGCGGCTTTTTGCCGATTGAACGCGCCTGGATGGACAAGTATGTCGAAAACGGCTTTGTCGATACGTTCCGCACGCTGCACCCGGATACCCGTGACGCTTATTCCTGGTGGTCGAACCGCTTCGGCGCCCGCGAACGGAATGTCGGTTGGCGTCTGGATTACGCGTTTGTCGATGCCGCCCTCATGCCGAACGTGGTGAGTTCAGAAATTCACAGTAGCGTGATGGGTTCGGACCATTGCCCGATTAGTTTGGAACTGGAACCGCCGTTTGCGCCGCTCCCGATCAAAAAATCCGACGACGTTTAATTCCTGTTATCTTATTTTGTCTTTGCGATAATCCAGGCTTCGTCATAGAACTTCGTGGCTTCCCCCAAATCGGTGAGGAATACCATGCGCTTTATTTCTTGCCCGTTCGGGTTGATAACGCGGTTGCTCTTGAATTTTTCGTCGATGACTTCGAGACTGGCCTTGTTCGGCGTCGCGTAATTGATATACTTTGCAAGCTGGGCGCCAATGTTTGCATCCAGAATATAGTTCATGAACGCGTAGGCGCCTTCGACGTTAGTGGCCTTCGAACTGAGCAGCATCGCATCGACCCACATGAACGAACCTTCCTTGGGAATGACGAATTGGAGCGTCGAATCCTTGTCGATGGCTGCTTGGGCTTCACCGTTAAAGACGATAGCCGCCCAGTTCTCACCGGAAAGTACTTTGTTCTTACCCTCGACGGAACCGTCGAAGCCGACAAAGTTCGAATCCTTTTTTGCCTGCAATAAGTATTCTACGGCCTTGTTGATTTCTTCTTGCTTTACGCTGTTCGCGTCAAAGCCGATTGCCTGGAGCGCCATGCTCAGCATGGAACGGCTTTCTCCGAGAAGGCTGAATTTTCCTTTGGTGTTCTTGGCGTCAAAGAGCATGGAATAGCTTGCGCTGTCCGGATGAATCGGTTCTCCGCGGAAGAGAATCCCCGTAGTGCCCCAGAGATATGGCATGCTGTAGGCGTTTGTCGGGTCGTAGGCTTGCCCGAGGAACTGCTGCGCGACGTTGACTCTGTTCGGAATTTTGTTCGAGTCGAGAGGTGCGATTAGCCCTAGCTGGATCATCTGCTGGATAACGACATCCGATGCGATGATGACGTCATATTTTTTTGTGCCCGCGGTCTGCAGCTTGACAATCATCTCTTCTTGGGCTTCGTAAAGTTCAAGATTGACCGCGTAACCCGTTTTTTTCTCGAAGTCCTTGAGCAAGCTTGGATCGATGAACTCGCTATATATCATTACGGAAACAGTCTTCCCGGAACTCTTCTGTCCTTGTGTATCGTTACAGGCGGTAAGAAATACTGCAAAAAAGGAGAGTAAAAGGAGAATTTTTTTCAATTTCTGTTTCCTTATGGGAATGGATCGTCACATTGTTGATACAAAAATAAATCAAATGTGTGGGTTTTTGGTTGTCTTTTATGGTAAAAAGATTTTTTTGCAGAAATTATGGCTGAAAAAAGTGTAATGTAAAAATTCACAACGGAAATTTTAAGATTTTTATAAAAAAAGTTGTTTTGGCGAAGTGCATAATGCTATATTAAACACAACATATAACCAAGGAGACTTAAATATGTTTAAAAAAGTTATTCTCGCTGCACTTATTGTGACTAGTGCTGTATTTGCTCAGGTTAACGTTGGTGGCCGTGCCGCATTTACCTTTGGTACATCCTGGGGTGGTGGCGATGGCGACAAGAACTGGGGCGCCGGTTTTGCTGCTGGTATTGATGCCAAGGTTCCTATAAATCAGAATCTTGCCTTTGTTCCGGGTTTGGAAGTCGAACTTCGCAGAATCTCCGATGAATACGAATCCTACGGTTATACTGTAGAAAATTCCCTTTCCATGTGGTACTTGGATATTCCTCTTCTGCTCCGCATCAATGCTAATCCGCAGTTCTTCTTTGACGTTGGTCTCGGTGTTGGCTTTAACCTGAGCTCTGAAGCGACGAGGGAAGCTGCTGGCCACTCTGAAAGCGCCGATGTCGGTGATCAGATGGAAACGGTTGATCTCGGTGCCATTGTCGGTTTTGGTGTTGCTGTCATGCCGAACCTCGACGTGAACGTCCGCGCTACCATCGGTTTTACCGAAATGGCTAAGGATGCTGAAGGTTCCAAGAACCTCCGCTTCCAGGCTGGCGTGACCTACTGGTTCATGTAATCGTTAGCTGATTATTGAAAAAACACCTTCATGGAAAATGAAGGTGTTTTTTTTTTGCAATTTTTTTCTTTTTATCTATCACTGTTTTAGATTATATTCAATCAAAGACATATCCAAGGAGATTAAAATATGTTCAAAAAAATTATTCTTGCCGCTCTCATCGTGACGAGCGCTGCCTTTGCGCAGTTCCAGCTGCATGTCGGTGGCCGTGCCGCCTTTAACTTCGGAACGATCTATGGCGATACCCCGGAAGGCGTCTCGTGGAAGTGGGGCCCCGGTTTTAATGCCGGTGCTGCCGCCAAGATGGACATCACCCCGTTGGTGACATTCGTTCCCGGCTTGGAAGTGGAACTCCGTACGGCATCTGCCGATATTCCGTTCTACGATAAGAGCTCTTTCGCGTTCTGGTACATTGATTTCCCGCTGTTGGCCCGTTTCAACATCACTCCGCAGTTCTTTGCCGATGCTGGCCTTAGCGTGAACTTTAATATTGTTGCTCAGCAGACCATAGAATTTGAGGGCGTGTCCGAAACCGATGATGTTGAAGAAGCTAAAACTGTTGACTTTGGATTCATAGCCGGTGCCGGTTTTACCGTGATTCCGAATCTCGATATCACGCTCCGCTTTGTGATTGGCCTAACCGACATGGTTGACGACATGGAAATGGGTACCAAGAACTTGCGCGCACAGCTCGGCGTGACCTACTGGTTCATGTAATCGCAATCTGGAATTCTGAATTTCGCACCCGCATCTTTTGCGGGTGTTTTTGTTCGAATTAGACTAACAAAGTCAAAGGAATTTATTCTATATTAAAACCGTTCTAAAAAAGGAGACAACATGTTTAAAAAGATTATTCTTGCTGCCCTTGTCGTGGGTACCGCCGCTTTTGCACAGATAAATGCAAAATTCGGTGCCGATGCCGCGTTCACCTTTGGCACGATGTGGGGCGAAAACGGCGATAAGCTTCATAATAGCTGGGGCCCTGGTTTCGCGGGCGGTTTAAGTGCTAAAATTGCCATCAGTTCATCGCTTTCCTTTATCACTGGATTGAACTTCGAATATCGTAAAGTCTCTTCGGATTTTCTTAGTGAGGGCTTGATAGATTTGATAAAGAAAGCTGCCAAGCAAGAATACGGAAGAGATTATAGTACGGATGAAATTCGCCATGAGCTTGGTTGCAGCAGCGATTATAGCGACGAGTGCATGCTGGACATGCTTACGCTGATAGACGCTGCGTTTTCGTTCAAGTATCTCACGGTTCCTCTCGTTATTCGTTACAATATGAATCCTGACTTTTTTGTGGAGGGCGGCCTGTCTTTTGCGTTTAACTTGAGCGCTTATTTTGATATGTCGTACGAAAGCCGATCCAATAATATCGAAATTTCTTCCAATAGCGTAAATCCTGTTGAATTGGGAGCCGTTCTTGGTCTTGGCTATTCATTTTTGCCGAATCTCGAATTTAATTTGCGTTTTGATTTAGGTCTTACTGATATGATTGAAGGTCGTAAGGCCCTTGCTTCTATTTTTAGCACAATGGGAGAAGATGCAGAGGTATTTATTCCGTACCTCGAGTCCAATTACGGATTCAAAAACATGCGCTTTCAGGCGGGTTTGACCTTCTGGTTCAACTAATTGTAGCTTGAAATCCTGAATTTTGCGCCCGCATGTTGAGTGCGGGTGTTTTTTTTGCATTGGTTCTTCTTTAGGGAATTTTTTATGCTATATTAAAAACAAACAAATCAAGGAGTGATGTATGTTTAAAAAGATTATTCTTGCTGCCGCTCTTGCTGTGAGTGCTGTATTTGCACAAATGGACGTCAGCGCCCATGCTGCTTTTAGCTATGGTACGATTCGGACTGATGATAAAGTTGCAGAAATCGATTGGGGGGCAGGTTTTATTCTCGGCCCCGAAGTCAAGTATTACGTCAACCCGATGATCTCCGTGATTTCCGGTTTGGAACTCGATTACCGCAGGGCTTCCGATGACTATTTTGTGGAGTACGACCGTTATCTTGACCCGGATCTTAGGAACTATACAGTCACTGAAACGATGACCTTTATGTACTTGGACATCCCTTTGCTGTTGCGTATCAATCCGGTTCCGTTCTTCTTTGTTGATGCCGGTATGACTTTTGGTTTCAACTTGAGCGCAAGCCTTGCTACTGAATACGATGGCAATACTTCAAGTGACGATATTTCTGAATCGGTAAAGTCTTTTGAATACGGTCTTGTATGTGGTTTGGGATTTACTGTGCTTTCGACTTTTGAATTTAACTTCCGTGCAGCCTTCGGCATGACGAGCATGGCGAAAAAAATAGACGACTTCAATAACTTGCGTTTGCAGTTTGGTATCTCTTACTGGACTTTCTAACCGATTAAGCTGCTTGAAAATGTATTGCCCGTCACTGAGTGGCGGGCTTCTTTTATAAAAACAACTTTTCTTGGCCGGAAAACTTGTAAAAAAAGATGATTTATGCTATATTCAGAAAAAACATATAAATAAGGAGTTAAAATATGTTCAAAAAAATAATTCTGGCAGCTCTCTTAGTGACCAGTGCGGCCTTTGCCGATTTCTTTAACGTTGGTGCCCGTGCGGCGGCCAACTTTGGTACGGCTTGGGGTGATGATGCGGACGATGCAACGTGGGGTGTCGGTTTTAATGCGGGTGTCGCCTTAAAAATCGATATTCTCCCGGTGATAAAGATTATCCCTGGATTGGAAGTGGACTACCGTCGAATGGGTGGCGAACAAGACTATTCAGATGGTCTTAGTGAATATTCTTCGGACAATACCTTAGGCATGTGGTATTTGGATGTCCCTGTTTTGGCAAGAGTCAACCTCATTCCGATGGTCTATCTTAATGCCGGCGTCCAGTTCAGCTTTAATTTGTCTGCCACCTTGGATTATGACGAAACAGAAACCACAATTGCTACTGGCAAAACCGAAAAAGAATCTGGTGACATGAGCTATTCGAAGTTCGTCAATACCATGGATATTGGTTTGATTGTTGGTGCCGGTGTTTCTCTTCTGGACAAGGTGGATGTCGATTTCCGCTTGGTTCTTGGCTTGAACAGCTACACGGATAAAGATGAAGTAGGCGTGAGCATGAAGCACATGCGTATGCAGGCCGGTGTGATTTACTGGTTCTAATCTCGCTTGAAAAATCGCAAAAATTATCGCCCGACTCGTTAGAGCCGGGCTTCTTTTTTACTTTAACTCGATCTTGAATTTTTCAGGAGAAATGAGTTTCTGCATGAAAGACTTTTCTTCGGGTACCGAGGAATCCTCTATTTCAAGAACGGCGCTGAGATAGAGGTAAATGATTCTCTGGGCTTGCTCCCTGGCGCGTTTCTTGAGTTCGTCGTAATTTTCCTGTTCGTATTTCTTTTGCTCGTAAACGAAAAATTTTTTGAAGTCTTCGAACTTGATGCTGTTGAACCATCCCGCTTTTTCCATAACCACATCGATACTTTCAAAATCAATGCTGTGGCTCAGAATCTTGGGGTCGGGTAAAGTGATGGTAATGGTCTTTGTGATTTTATCGACAAAGATTTGGATGTCCTTCATGTCGTACCCGAGCTTGACATCGCCTTTGTAAATGAGGACAAACTCCTTGACGGACTTGTTGATTCTCCAGGCGGGGAGCGATTCCACCAGTTTTACGACATCCTGGTAAGATGCCATTTTGCGGTACTGGTGGTGAAGCGTGCCTAACTCGGATATTTCATGTATTTGATGTTCGATGAATTCACTCGTGATGTCTTTTTGCGATGTCCCGAACAAGTCAAGCTTGTTGATAATCATCATGCTCACGATGGTGCAGACAAACACCAACGCGCATGCAAGAACGGTTATCAGCAAGATTTTGACAGGACGGTTCATGGATACAGTTCCAAATTCTACTAGAAATTATAGAATAAGGTGGCGCTGAATATCATCGGTTCGTCTACGCCTTCTATGTTAAAACGGCTTCCTCCGGTAATTTCTACTGCCGCGTCTAAGGTCAGTTCGTCTGTTAGCGGGATTTTGAATCCCAAATCAACGATAATGCCGTTGTTGCCTTGCACATCGCTCGAACAGCTTCCATACATGCTACAGTTGTAATAATGTGCTTCTTCTTCTCCTATGATGATGTCTAAACTCGCGTAAATAGAAAAACTGCTAAACAAAAAATCGAGTTCGGTTCCAAAGTGGAAGTATTGGTTACTCTGGGCCTCACCCAACATGTAACCGAGGTACTTGGCCCATATGACTCTGGTGAAAAGATTTGAATGCTGTAAACCAAAATCGCCAGCGAAGTTGTCTTGTGCAAAGTCATTGCTACCAGGCAAGTATCCATCTGCATAGAGGCTGAAACCCGTCGAAAGTTGGAACTTCAATCCGAACTGGACATTCATGATTCCGTATGAGTTGGAATCACCATATCCCTTATTTCCTTCTATGCTGAAAAAACCGAACGGGGCTTTTGCAGAAATTTCGAGCCAACTCAATGGAGAATAGCGAACACCAACGGCGAGCAAAGGCCCAGAGAC
>Ga0310697_10001453_pt1 | contig 27778 bp, 29 predicted proteins | sample 172DNAGHGlowgp2_FD_203883 | JGI IMG/M metagenome (GOLD analysis project Ga0310697, IMG submission 203883) | Sheep rumen microbial communities from Palmerston North, Manawatu-Wanganui, New Zealand - 1728 DNA GHGlow gp2 (v2) (version 2) | ecosystem: Host-associated > Mammals > Digestive system >...
GGCAAGCACGCTTACCCACGGTGGTGAGCTGGGCGGCCTGGAAGTGCGTGGCACCGAGCTGGGCCATGTCCTTGTATTCCATCGCAAACTTGGAAAGCTTGTCCATCACGCGGCAAAGGCGCTTGCGCACGAGGATCATGGCCTGCTGCATCTGGATGAGGTCAGTGTTGTCGCCCACGAAAGCAGACGTTGCACCGAGGTGGATGATGCCCTTGGCCTTCGGGCACTGGACGCCGTAAGCGTAAACGTGGCTCATCACGTCGTGACGGCGGCGCTTTTCTTCTTCTTCGGCGACTTCGAAGTTGATGTCCTTTTCATGGGCCTTCAGTTCGTCCACCTGCTCCTGCGTAATCGGAAGGCCGAGCTCCATTTCGGATTCGGCGAGGTAAATCCACAGCCTCCGCCAAGTCTGGAACTTGTACTGCGGGCTGAAGATGAAACTCATTTCCTTGCTGGCGTAACGCTTGATAAGCGGGCTTTCGAACTGATCACGCATGTTTTTATCCTTGTTTGAATTTTTACAGGGTAAATTTAGAAAAAAAAGACGTAGATTTATAGTATGAAGTTGACGCTAAAGCTGGTATCCCTACTCCTTCTCGTGTGCGCGACGGTTGCCGCGACGGTTTTCGTCATGAAAAAGCTGGAACCCACCGAGCCCGCGGGCCCAAGCATCACGAGCGCGTTCGTGGAACAGCGAATAAGCGAGATTTCGGAACTCGCCACCCTGCACCACCACTACCGCAAGAACGCGAACTACCAGGACGCCAAAAAACTCCTGGAATACATGCCCGATTGGCGAATCAACAAGTCCATCAAGGAGTTCATGCTGATTTACCAGGGCGATGTCAAGCTGGGTTACGACCTGAAGGAAATCAAGACAAGCATCGATCCCATCACTAAAACCATCCTCATCATCCTCCCCGAGCCCAAGATTCTAAGCCACAGCATTGACTTCAAGAGCATCCAGGTTTTGTGGGAAAAGAAAGGCTGGTTCAACGACATCAGGTTCGAGGACTTCAAGCAGTTCTTTATCGCCGAGCAGAAAAAATACGAGGAAGAAAACAACGACGAGCTGAAACGCAGGGCACGCGAACACGCCCAGAAGGTTATCCAGCTCTACCTCGGTTCTGTTGCCAGCGAAGACTACCAAATCAAGGTAGAATAAATCTTCCTATTTTAAACTTCGGAAGCGAACTCTTCCATGCTCTTGCGCACGGGGTGCCTGGGCGAAGGGCCGCCGTTCTCGGGGTCGGCATAGCCGACATCCAGGAGGCAGGCAAGTTTTAAGTTGTCCGGAAATTCGAACGCGCTTTCGATATACGACGCATTGAAGCCGCGGGCCCAGAGGGTCGCAAGTCCGAGGTCGGTCGCCTGCATCATCATGGAGGTGGTCACGATGCTCGCATCCATCACGCCGCTGTTAAAGTTGTCATTGTACTTTTCGGCGGTATAGCAGTTGGGTTCGTCGTAGCAGACCATCAGGACCACGGGGGCGTTGTAGGCCATGCGGGTAATGCCGCGAATCTTTTCGAGCGCCTCGGGGGACTTAATGACCTTCACGGTCACGGGCTGTGCATTGATTGCCGTCGGGGAAAGGCGGCCCGCCTCGAGTACCTGGGCGAGTTTTTCGGGTTCAACGGCCTGGGCGGTAAAAGCGCGGCAGCTATAGCGATTCTTGGCAAGTTCGATAAATGACATACAAATTTCTCCTGTCAAAAAAGTTTACCTAATAATATTTCAACTAATCCTGGATACAGCGAACCGGAAATTCAAAGGCTTTACTGCCATAATAAAGTCTCGCACCATCGTTAGTCTGACCCATATGATAGGCGCTGTAGTTGCCAAACTCAGTTGCGCTCCAGAAACTGGCGTCACCAGCATCATTCCAACCGGCTATGGAAATTAGAGACTTGGCTTCAGTCAATGACCCTCCAACGGAGACAAACAAAGTTTCCCATTCAGCCTTGCTAGGCAAGTGCCAACCGCTCGGGCATACCCCCTGAACATTTCCCGAAGGCAATACATAACATGTCCTTTCACGGCCACAGTCTTCCTCAGACATGCCTAAAGCGGCCGCCCAAGTATAAAGATGTTCATGCTTAGCACTGTCTACACTCTCATTGTTGTTGCTGAGGCTAGAATCAGCTTCGTAGTTAAGGTTTTCAGCCATCCACGTCTGCGAACCAATGGTTACCGTCTTATACGTCCGACCATCGCGAGAATCCGTCATAGAACCAACAATTCCCTCTACAGACTCGGAACCAGTGGAGTCAACATTTGAGCTCTGATTTTCATCGTCCTGGAGGCAACGGACAGAAAACCCTTCGCTCTTTTGAGAGAATTCTTCACTCACGTCGTCGGGCAAAAAGCAAGTCAGGCGTATGCTCGCAACGTAGTTGTAGCCATCAGCCACCCAGATGGAAGAAGTCCAAAAAAACGAGATGCCACTCTCATACCTGAAGTAGCTCTTGTAGCCGGCAGGGAGCGCCGAAAAACCGGAAGCATTCGTACCATCCTCAGCAATCCTATATTCACCGCCACCGCATTTCCACTCCGTAGACCTGAGTTTGGGACCTGCCACCCCACCAGATCCACCCAAAGTATAGATCAAAACATTCCATTCCTCATCGCTAGGCAAATGCCAGCCTTCGGGGCACACTCCCTGAATATTCCCTAATGGCATAGAACATGTATGGCCACTGCCACACTCGCTCTCTGGCCTGTCTATCGCCGCAGCCCAAGTATACAAGCGACCGTACTTGTCGCAGTTTTTCTCTTCATCACCGTAGCAATAGCTTGAATCTGTTTTGAAGTTGAGGTTTTGCACCATCCACGTCTGCGTACCGATCGTCACGGTCTTGTAGGTTTGACCATCGCGGGAATCAACAAATTTTCCCTTGGCATCGTTTGATTCGGACGACGAATCAGAATCTGCAGAGGACGAATCTCCACAGGCAACAAAAGTCGTCATCGCAAGCAGCGACGCAAAAAACAGCATTAATAAGCGTTTCATACGAAACAATGTACATTTTTCCCAAAGAGAGAGCAAAGAACTCGCTCACTTTTGGCGCCTTTTCCCCAAAGAGGATAACTCAACTAAGCCACTAAAGTGGCAAGTTTCGTATAGGCGTCCGTGGCTACGGCTCAAATATGCGAAAGCAAGCTTTCGCGCATTGCTCGCCTTGCACACTTTTACTAAATTTGCGGACATGAAAAATTTTTACATTACAACGCCGATTTATTACGTTAACGACGCCCCGCATATTGGGCACTCCTACACCACCGTCCTCGCGGACATCCTCACCCGCTTCCACAAGATTCTGGGCTACCAGACTTTCTTTTTGACAGGTACCGACGAACACGGCCAGAAGGTGCAGCGCGCCGCCGAAAAGCGCGGCGTGACCCCGCAGGAACACGTGGACGAATACTACCACCGTTTCGAGGACCTGTGGAAGAAGATGGGTATCGGTAACGACTTCTTTATCCGCACCACGATGCCCGAACACAAGGCCTTTGTGCAGGAATGCCTGCAGAAGCTCTGGGACAAGGGCGAAATCTACTCGAAGGAATACGAAGGCTGGTACTCCGTCGGCGAAGAACGCTTCTTTACCGAAGACGAACTGGACGAGAACAAGTGCGACCCCATCAGCCACCGCCCGGTGGAATGGCTCAAGGAAAAGAACTACTTCTTCAAGATGGGGTCTTACCAGCAGAAGCTGATTGACTTCCTCGAAAGCCACAAGGACTGGATTGTGCCGGACTACCGCTGGAACGAAATCCGCGGGTTCCTGCGCCAGCCGCTGAACGACCTGTGCATCAGCCGCCCGAAGGCACGCCTCAGCTGGGGCATTCCGCTGCCCTTCGACACCGACTACGTGACCTACGTGTGGTTCGACGCGCTCCTGAACTACGTGAGCGCCTCCACCGCCTTCCACAAGACTTATGCCGACGGCACGCCGATTTGGCCCGCCACTTACCACCTCATCGGTAAGGACATCTTGACCACGCATAGCGTGTACTGGCCGACCATGCTCATGGCTCTCGACATTCCACTCCCGCAGCACATCCTCGCCCACGGCTGGTGGCTCGTGAACGGCGGCGAAAAGATGAGCAAGTCCGCAGGCAACGTGGTGAACCCGATGGACTACATGGAAAAATACGGAATCGACGCGTTCCGCTACTTCCTCGCCCGCGAAATGGTCGTCGGTCAAGATGCGAACTTTACTCACGACGCCTTCGTGCGCCGCATCAACAGCGACCTCGCCAACGACCTCGGTAACATGCTGAACCGCGTGCACCGCCTGGTGCTCAACAACTTCGAAGGCAAGCTCCCCGCAGCGACCTCCATCGGTGACGCCGAGAAGGAAGTCATCGACCTTGCGAACAAGGTAATTGCTGAAATCAAGGAAGGCCTGCCGCAGGCCCGCCTCTCCCAGTCCATCGAAACTATCATGCAGCTCGTGCGTAGCATCAACCGCTACCTGGAAGTCAAGGCTCCGTGGAAACTCGCGAAGGACCCGGCCCTCAAGGACGAACTTGCGACCGTGCTCTACGTTTCCGCCGAAGCCGTGCGCCTTTCGCTCTGCCTGCTATGGCCGGTAATTCCGGGCAAGGCAGAAGAAGGCCTCGCCATGATCGGCTGCAAGTTCCAGAGCGCCGACGACCTCGCCTGGGGTATCCTCAAGGGTGGTGAAGCGTTCGGCGAAGGCAAGCCGCTCTTCCCGCGCATCGAGGAAGAAGTCAAGAAGCCCGAAGCCCAGCCGAAGCCCAAGCAGAACAAGCCGTTGATGGCAGCCGACGTGCCCGCCGCCATGGACATGCGCGTAGCCCAGATCAAGGAAGTAGCCGACCATCCGGATGCCACGAGCCTCTACGTGCTCAAGGTCGATGCCGGCGAAGGCGAACTCCGCACCATCTGCAGCGGCCTCAAGAACAGCTACAAGGCCGAAGAACTCCAGAACCGCAAGATTTTGCTGTTCGCAAACCTCAAGCCGAGCGCCCTGCGCGGCATCATGAGCCAGGGTATGCTCTTTGCAGGCGACCTCGACGCCGAAGCACACACCTGCAGGCTCGTCTCCGTGCCCGAAGATGCGAAGCCCGGTGACCGCGCCCTGTTCAAGGGTGTGGCCCCCAGCGAACCGCGTGAACTGAAGGTAAAGGACTTCGAGAAGATTGCGCTCTCCGTAAAGGGTGGCGCCGTGTTCTGCGACGCTCTCGCACTTGAAGTGAACGGGAAGCCGGTCACCTGCGACGTGGCCGACGGCAACGGCGTGCATTAGAGACCGCTCGTTCGTCGTCTCGGGTATCAAGACCTCCGGTTCCTCACTCGCTCTCGCAACCACGCCTCGTTAATACGAGGCGTTTGTTGCTCACGGAGCAACCGCTCATTTTTACGGTAATTGCAGCTTGTAGATTTGCGGCCAGTTCTTGCCCGTCACCCACAGGTTCTTGCCGTCGTAAGCTATGCCGTTCAGCACATCGGCATCGCGGAAATTGCGACCGATCTGTTCGCCTTTCGCACTCAAATCGAGATACTTCAGCACCTTGCCACTGGGCAGTTCGATAACGGCAATCAAGTCCGTCTGCCAGATGTTTGCATACAAAGTATTCCCGACGATTTCAAGCTCGTTGAGCTTCTTTACGGGCTTGCCGCCATCGGTCACGCGGATGACACCCGACACGATGAACGCCCCGAGGGCAATCTGCAGGAGTTCATCGGACCCGTTGCTCATCAAAAGGGCGTCTTTCCAGTAAGTGAGTCCCCAGCCTTCTGTCGGGATGCGGAACTCGCCCTTCGGCTTGAACGGCTTGCGGCTGTAGATGAAAGCCTTTTTCGATTTCCACGTGAGGTAAAAGATGTCGTCGCCAACCGCAATAGAACCCTCGCCGAAATAGCGCTCCGCAAGACGTGCGGAATCAAGAATCTTCCCGTCGAGCGTACGCCGATAAAGTCCGGACTTCCCGTACATACCCGTCGTCTCGATCAAATCCGAGCCGTCAAAAAAAAGTCCCTGCGTAAAGTGAGTCTTTTCGTGCGGTACGGAATCGAGAATCGCGGGCACAACACGCGGAGCCTCGGCATAGGCCGCAGACGCGATAATGAAGACGAGAGACGAGAGACGAGAGACGAGAGATTTGTAAGAAACCATGTGCAAAAATTACTAATATTAGAGAATATGGGAGAACTCCGGACACCGGCCAAGGTCAAGATTATCGTGGGCATCCTCGCGAAGGACGCCCAATCGGTAGAAGCTGTCCGCGAGACGCTCAGCAACCGCTTTGGCGAAGAAGACCTGAACCTCGAGCCCTTCCCCTTCACGTTCACGAATTACTACGTAGACGAAATCGGGAGCGCCCCTGTCCGCGCGTTCTTCAGCTACGAGACCCTCGTGGAGCGAGAAACCATCGTCGACATCAAGCTCTGGACAAACGATATCGAACTTGAAATCGCCGAGAAGAACGGCACTCCGGGACTGCGGCCCGTAAACCTCGATCCGGGCTACATGACGCTCGGGCAGTTCTTCCTCGCCACCACCAAGGACCAGCGCCAACGCGTGTACATGCAGCGCGGCATATTCGTGGAACCTACGCTGTACTTCCAGGACGGGCATTTCCACGCCTTCGAATGGACTTACCGCGATTACCAGAGCGAAAAATACATTCAATATTTGGAGCAAGTACGCGCCCGCCTCGCCTACCAGATGAGCACGGGCAAACCGTACCGACTCAGACGAGAGAACGGCCCTACAGGCCTACAGACGAAAGACGAGAGAGGCTCCAGGCCCGAGGCTCAATAAACCACCCAACCACTAATCACTTCCTACTTCCAACTTCTAACTTCCTACTAAAAACATGAAAGCCGGAATCTTCACTGTCATCCTCCTCATCATCAGCAACGTATTCATGACCGCTGCGTGGTACGGGAACCTCAAGCTCAAGGAAATGCACATTTCCACCGACTGGCCGCTCATCCTCGTGATTCTCGCGTCATGGGGCGTGGCCCTCATCGAATACTTCTTCATGATTCCCGCGAACAATATCGGGAGCCGAATCAACGGCGGGCCCTTCAACCTCATGCAGCTGAAGGTCATCCAAGAAGCCATCTCCATCACGGTCTTCACCGTCATCGCGACGACCGTATTCAACAACGAGGCGTTGCAGTGGAACCACATTGTCGCCTTCGTCCTCATCGTCGGGGCAGTTTTCTTCGCCTTCCTTAAATAAGGCTACGCACTAGTGTCTTTCTTCGGGAACATCACACGAACCGGTTTTGTCGCCGTACTCGCGCTTGCGCTCGTGTGCCTGTACACCCCGGCCGAAGCCAAGAACGGTTCCGCCGGCAAAAAAGCCACATCGACCGAAGTAAAGAAATCCAAGCCTCAGCAGAAAAAGAAGGCTCCGAAAAAAAGCAAGAAGAAACCCGCCAAGGCAAAAGAAGCCAAGTCCGATTCCACGAAAGTCCGGATTGACGCCAACGATCCCAAGGCGTTCACCAAGGCCCTACTCCTGGAAAAGCAAGGCGTAGATTTCGAGGTCGTCGGCAATAACGCCAAGAACAGCCCGAAAATCAAGCCGCAGAAGAAGAAGGAAGCCGGATACTTCGACTTTTCCACGATGCTCATCCCCATCACGCACGAAGCGCTTGTCGGCTCGCCATACGGCATCCGCGATCACCGCCTGCACCGCGGCGTCGACGTAAACGTCATCAAGGACGAGCCCATCGTTGCAGCCCTCCCCGGGAAAGTCATCGTCTCGAAATACAACACCGGCGGCTACGGCCACTACGTTCTACTGGAACACGAGAACGGCGTACAGACGCTCTACGGGCACCTTTCCGAAAGGCTTGTCAAGGTCGGCGAATACGTGTATCCCGGCGATGTGGTCGGGCTGGCAGGCAATACGGGCAAGTCATCGGCAGCCCACCTCCATTTCGAAATCCGTTACGGCGAAGTCAACATCGACCCGACGACTATCATCGACTTCCCGAATTGGACGCTCAAGAAGGGAGCCGAAAGGTTCTCGATGAAAAAGGCAACCGCCGACCATCGAAAAATTCAGAACAAACTCTCCAAGTACAACTATTACGTTGTCAAGAAGGGCGATTCCCAGGGGGATGTCGCCAACTGGTTCAACATTTCGATTGAATCGCTCTGCCGAATCAACAACCTTAAATTGGGGGCACCCCTCAAAGCCGGGCAGAAGCTTCACGGAAGCAAAAACTAGTCGAACCTACAGCGCCAAAAACGCTTGTTTGAGTTCGCGCGTAGCGGTCTCCGGTTCAGCCACTTTCATAATGGCGGAGACAACGCAGATTCCCGCGATGCCAGAATCCTTCAGCACGAAGATGCTGTCCTTGTTGAGCCCGCCGATGGCATTCACCGGGATGGGTACCGCCTTTACAACTTCCTTGAGGGTTTCTACCGGGGTAATGACCGTCTTCACATGAGTCGTCGTGGGGTAAATCGCACCGCAGCCCAAGTAATCGGCGCCCTGCTCGTAAGCTTCGAGCGCCTGCGGAACCGTCTTGGCCGTAACACCCACGATCTTGTCATCGCCCATCAGCTTGCGTGCCAGATGCGCCGGCATATCGCTCTGCCCCACATGTACGCCTTCCGCACCAATAGCAAGCGCCACGTCCACGCGGTCGTCGATAATCAGCGGGATTCCGTAGCGGGCGGTAATTTCGTGCGTCGCCACGGCAAGCTGCATATACTCCCGAGTAGACTTATCCTTTTCGCGCAGCTGGATGATGGTCGCACCGCCCTTGCAGGCCGCCTCCACCACGGGCAAAAAACGTTCTTCGGGAACGCACGTGCTGTCGGTGATAAAGTAAAGCGTCGTATCGAGAGATTTCGTAGACATAAGCACTCCGGGCACTATACGTACAAATAATCGTTCAGCACGGGCTGCAAACCTTCGCCCGAAATGTCGCCGTACATGTCGTTGAAGCTGCGAGAGTCGTTGATTTCGAACTGTTCGTCGCCACCTTCCCCGTCATCGTGACCGCTGTACTTGCTTTCGTGGTCGCCAATGCCCGTCGAAACGCCGGCAGAAACCTTCGTCGCAGCGATTTTCACAATGCCGTTGCGGAATTCCTTGCTTTCGCGGCTCGAGACCGTGATGCCCACGAACGGGAGGAAGATGCGGTAGGCGCAGAGCACCTGGCAGAGTTCCTTCTCGTGAACGTCGAGCGGGTCAATCTTGTCGTTGTTGATGATGGGACGGAGCCGCGGGCAGCTTAAGCTCATTTCGGCGTGCGGGTACTTCTTTTGCAGGTAATACACGTGCAGTGCCGAGGCCAGCGCGTCGCGGCGGAAGTCCGAGAGGCCGAGGAGTGCGGAGAATGCCACCCCGCGCATGCCCGCCATCAGGGCGCGTTCTTGCGAGTCGAAGCGGTACGGGAATACGCGCTTGTGGCCGAGCAGGTGGAGCTTTTCGAAACGCACCTTGTCGTAGGTTTCCTGGAAAACGGTCACGTAGTCCACTCCGCATTCATGCAGGTAGCGGTATTCGTCCACATTGACCGGGTAGACTTCCACGCCCACCATGCGGAAATACTTGCGTGCGAGCTTGCAGGCCTCACCGATGTATTCCACGCTGCTCTTCGCGCGGCTTTCGCCGGTGAGAATCAGGATTTCTTCCATGCCGCTGTCGGCGATGACCTTCATCTCGTGCTCGATCTGCTCCATCGTGAGCTGCATGCGCTTGATATGGTTGTAGCAGTTGAACCCGCAATAGACGCAGTAGTTTTCACAGTAGTTTGCGATGTAGAGCGGCGTGAAGAAATAGACGTTGTTGCCGAAGTGCTTGCTCGTCTCGATTTTCGCCTTCGCAGCCATCTGTTCCAGGTACGGGGCGGCCGCCGGAGAAAGGAGCGCCTTGAAATCCTCGAGCGTGCAGCGTTCGTGTTCCAGCGCGCGCTTTACGTCTTTGCCGGTGTACTTGCTGTAATCGTAGTTTTCGGATTCGGAGAGGACCTTGTCGGCGATGTCCGACTGGATGACTTCCATGCCGGGCAGGTAATCCATGATGTTCGTGCGGGCGCTCGGATCCGTCTCTATGCGGTGTTTCTTGGCGAGTGCGCCTTCCGAAAGGTTTCCGGAATCGAACAGGTAGTTATTGTCTTTTCTTTCTGCGGTCATTGCACATGTCCCGAAAAACTAGTCGCGCAGGAAACCCGTGAGCGGGTCGGACGCGGAAGCGCCGCGCGTGAGAACGCGCCCAAGGCCTGCGAGGTAGGCCTTGCGACCCGCCTCGATGGCAAGCTTAAAACTCTGCGCCATAAGCGGCAAGTCACCCGCAGTGGCAAGCGCCGTATTCGCCATGATGGCGGCAGCGCCCATCTCCATCGCGGCACAGGCTTCGGACGGTTTACCGATACCCGCATCCACAATGATGGGCAAGTCGATTTCATCAATCAGAATCTGGATGAATTCGCGCGTGGAAAGGCCCTTGTTGCTGCCAATCGGAGCGGCAAGCGGCATCACGGCTGCGGCACCCGCGTTAGCGAGGTCGCGCGCCACGTTCAGGTCCGGGTACATATACGGCATCACCACGAAACCCTCCTTCGCGAGGGTTTCGGTCGCCTTCACCGTCTCGTAGTTATCGGGGAGCAAGTACTTCGTGTCGCGCATGATTTCGATCTTGACGAAATCGCCGCAGCCGAGTTCGCGGGAAAGGCGCGCGATGCGGACCGCCTCGTCGGCGGTGCGGGCGCCGGACGTGTTCGGCAACAGCGTCACGCCCTTCGGAATGTAGTCCAGAATATTCTCGTGGTCCTTAGTGTTCGCCCGGCGCACCGCCAGGGTCACAATCTGTGCCCCCGCATCGCGCACCGCGGCTTCAATCAACTTGAGGGAGTATTTTCCCGAGCCCAGGATAAAGCGGGACGTAAATTCATGCCCGCCGATAACCAATTTGTCGTCCATAAAGCCTTCTTTATGTTTTTTCGGGGGTAAATATAGAATTAGACGAGAGACGAGAGACGAGAGACGAGAGAATGTTGTGCTATTCGAGCCCGAGGATCAAGCGGATTGCAGTCAGCGCCTGATGGGCGGCGCAAAGCATCACGCGCGGCGCAATCAGGCCGATTCCGTCGTTCACATCGCTTTTGCCGTCGCCGCAAACATAAAAGCGCTTGGTCACCTTGCGGGCCGTAATCGAATTGCCGCTATCAAAACCCGCCATCCCGGATGCAGCGACCAAATACTTCTCCGGCATCGTCTCGAGAACCGCATTCACGAGCATCGCCTTCGCCTCGGCATTGTCGAACGCCTCGCAAACCACATCGGCCTTGGCAAGCAACGCGGAAACGTTCTCTTCAGCCACCTTCTCGAAATGCGTTTCGTATTCCGTGTACGGGGCAATCTCTTTCAGGTTCGAGAGAAGCGCCTCGGGCTTCGGGAGCCCCACCTGGCAAGCCTTGTACTGCTGGCGATGAAGGTTCGTGACATCGACCCTGTCAAAATCTACCAGAATCAACTTCCCTACCCCAGCTCTTGCCAAGGAAATCGCGATATTCGATCCGAGCCCGCCCAAGCCGCAAACAGCCACTGTCGCCGCCTGTAGCTTGCGCACGGCATCAACGCCCTGCCGCTTCTCAAGCGCGGCAAGCATTTCTTCACGCGAAGGTATCCCGGCGAACGGTTCCATCACCCGCCACCTACAAAGTTCACGACCTCGACCACGTCGCCATCGGCAAGCACCGTCTCGGCATACTTCGACTTCGGAACAATCTCCTCGTTCCGTTCTACGGCAATGCGCACGGTATTGTACCCCGCCTCGGCAAGATATTCGGCAACGGTCTGCCCCGCCGCATCGACACTCTGTCCATTAACAGTAAGCATACCGCAAATATAGGAAAGTTACCGAGCCGCATTCGTATTTTCTTTACAATACAAAAGAAATACATTGTATACCATTTTTCTTATATTTTCAGCCTAGAAAGGAGCTCCTTCAGCATGAAAAAATACTCTCACGCCTGGATTGCCTTCATGGCAATCAAACGACTGGAAGTCATCGCCACCTCTACCGACGAAAAAGTCATCAATAATGTCAGCGAAAAAGTGCGCACCGAGGCAAAAGCCCTGGTCAAATGGTTCAAGAACTACCGTGACTTCGTAATCAAGGGAGCCTGGTACCCGGACGACGTGTTCAAGGACATGGCGACAAGCCACATCGTAAAGTACACCCCCACCGATGAAGGCACATACAACAAGTTCGGTTCGTTGCCCTCGACGCACAGCATTTACACCAAGATGTCGAAGGAATCCACCCTCTTGAACAAGCCCTACAATATAGAAGGCGGAAACTGCGCCGACCGCTGCGAAGCCATTTCGCACAGCATCATAGACAATTTCAAGATGCTCAACCGCGAAGAAAAGGGATGCCCCATAGCCACCTCCGGTAACCACATCGCCATGCGGTTCTTTATCCTGAGCCACTACATTGCCGACTGCCACATGCCCCTTCATTGCGACAGTCGCCCGTTCTCCGACGGCAAGGGCATCCACGGCGGTATCGAGAAAAAATGGGAAGACGCCATCAACAAGGCCTACAAGATTGACAAGGACAACAACCGCTTTTTCTACGACCCGGACGGCTATCCGCTCCCCCTCAACGCCTCGTCTTTCACGACGAACGTAGAGAACGACATCGCTACACGAAAGTACATGCACGGCTGGGGCGGCAAGAACAACAACGTTTGGGACTACATGAGCGCCGTATCTCAGTACTCCTACCTGTTCTCGTATTTCTTGATTCCTGCAACCTTCGACAATACGACGACCATGAAGGTTTTCGAGACCGATACCGAATGGGGCCGCTATTTCGAGATGTACAGCGCCATGATTTTCAGCGACGCCATTGATTCCATAGCCCGTATCTGGCTACACATCTGGATTAAGTATAAAGACTGGGCTAAAGCCTAGAACATCACCCTGTACGGAATCTGCTTATCATACCGCCGCCCCTTAAGGTCGCGGTATTTTTTATTCTGGGCCGAAAGCTGCAAGTCGCTACGCGGGGCAATACGGCGAATTGATGTCGTCGTATCCTTCACGCCTTCGTCAAACTTGATGTTGCCCACGAGCGTTTCGCCGCCCAGGCCTTCCGCCGTCAGGTAGAAGTCCTGCACGCCCTTGAGTTCTGGCAGGTTGGTGCAACGCACGTCAATCCACTTAGTAGCATCACCCGCCGAGGGCAATTCGCATTTCGAAATCACGTCGCCTTTCTTGCTTTCCTTACGCAGCGAAAGCGTACCGCCGGCTCCGTTCTTCACCTGCACAAGCACGCCCGGGCCCGCGATGGAATCCGTAACCACGTTCTCGAAAATCGCATAGCCGCCATCCTTGATGGCGAACTCGTCCTTGTCCGTCAAACGCACGCGGATGCCGTTGTCAAAGCCGTTCGCGGGAATCGTGTCGCGGATAATGCGCAAGAAGTCGAGGCGGTCGAGTTCCGCATAGTGCTTGCCCTTCGTAATTTCGATGAAGTTCGAGCCGCGCTTGAGTTTTGCGGGAATGTACACCACCGACTTCTCGGGGAATGCGCTCCACGCGCCCGTCAGCGGCAGTTGCACTTCCTGGTTCTTGCCGTTGATGCTCACGAAGTGCGAACTTCCATTTGCACCGTTGTCGGTCCAGTTGTTGTCGTAGCGGTAGCGGATCAGGTAGTCGCCCGCCTGCGGGATAATCATCGGCAGGCGAATCTTGCTGTCTTCGTAGTTGATGTAGGCACAGAATTCCCCGTTCGATGCATCGGAGCTACTCGAAATATCCACATGCGTCAAGGCGCCATGTTCCGCCTCGGCGCTCAGGTAACGCCCGAGGAACGGCTGCCCCAGTTCCGGCCAGCCGTCGTCGGTATAGACGATGTCGCGAACTTGTATGTAAGAATTTCCGCCGTCGTTCTTGTCGTAGTAATGGTTCACGAAGCGCTGGCGGTTCACATCCTGGAACGCCTCGCCGCCCGCAGGCCCGTAGTAGCGCCCATAACGGCTCAAAAGAATCGTGCCGCCGCCATTCAATAGAGCCTTGCCGCTGCGGTCCACGTACCCGCCGTCGATGCGGTTGGAACGCCCCACCGTCGTCTTGTAGGAATTGTTCTCGAGGTCGGCGCCCTTCTTGCAGCAGTTGTCCCACGCCGTAAACAGGTAGTAGTAACCATCGTGCTCGATGAGGCTTGCGCCCTCGATTCCCGAGCCGCCACGGTTCGCGATGTTGATCATCTTCGCACCGTCCTTCACCTTGCCTGTTTCTTCGTTCAGTTCCAGAATGTGGATGCCCGTGCCCCACGAACCGAACCCCATCCAGACCTTGCCATCGTTGTCCTTCAGCACTGCCGCGTCAATCGCGTTGTAGGCATCGCTCTTGACCGTGTGAATCACCTCGCCCATGTCCGTCCAGCCGTAGTCGGGTTTTGTCGGGTCGATTTCCTTGCTCGCCATAAAGCCCATGCCCGACGAGCGGATACCCATCTCGGAGCCGCAATAGTACATGCGGTATTCCCCGCCAATGTAATGAATGTCCGGCGCCCAGATGTCAATCATGTTCGGCGCGTACTTGTAAAGCCACTTCGAAAATTCCGGCATGGCGGGCTCGCCGTTCTTCCAGTTCAGCGCATCCTCGGAAAACTGCATGAGCATGTGGTTGTCCGTCGTCGCGAGCGCATAGCCGTCCTCGTAACGGATGATGTCCGGGTCATGCCCTGCCCAGCGCGTCTCCTTCGCGTACCAATCGGCCGCAAGGGCCTGCCCCGCCAGCAGTGCAGAAAGTGCAAAAACCACGTCGAAATTTTTCATAACGCCTCGCTTTCCCACACAGCCAAACCAGTTTAAATATATAATAAAAAGTAAGAAGGAGGAAATGTCATCCTGGAGCGCGAAGCGCGATAGGATCCAAAAGGGGGAAGCCTCCCCCTGGTTCGCACTTCGTTGCTCTCCACCCCCACTCCTTGATGTGAGCCCCAAAAGTTGGACACAACTTTTGAGGATTTATGAATCACTATAAAGAAGCTGAATGGCAAAAAGCCTTTGATTTATGCAAGGAAGGCGTAAATCCTAGGTCCATATCAAGAATTGTGGGTCTTTCAGAGCGAGACGTCAAGCATAGGTGCCGGATGTATCATCTTACCGGCATATTCCAAGTCAAGCCCCGCATAGGGCATCCTACGGATTGGAAAACAAGAAAGGCCGCGGTTGATTCGGTCATAAAGAAATCGCTATCTTATGTGGAAACATGCGCCAAGTTCGAAATAAGCAGACATACGCTCAAAGATTGGCTGAAAAAATTTCGACAAGGCGGCTATGACAATCTTAAAGACAAAAAGCCTCAAAGGGGCCAACCAAGGATGCCAAGACCGAAGAAAAAACGTGACGGGATGACCGAACTCGAGCTGCTCAGGGAGGAGAACCAGTACCTTAAAGCAGAGGTCGCCTACTTAAAAAAATTGAAGGCCCTAGACCAAGAAGAAAGTACCAGGATGTTCGGTGTAGGGCCGAAATCGTCCGAAGACTGAGCTCCGAGCATGCCTTAAGACACCTGTTGAAAGCTAGCGGTCTGTCTCGTTCTACCTACTATTACCATATTCAAGAGAGAACGGATCGCTACGAAACCGAACGGGCGAGAATAAAGGCTGTTCATGCGGAGAATAAAGGCCGGTACGGTTATCGTCGCATTACGATGCAGCTTCGCAACGAGGGGTTCAAGGTGAATCACAAGACTGTCTACAGACTCATGAAAGAGGAATGCCTGAAAAATGTTCGCAAGCGCTGTTCGTACCACTCCTATCGAGGGGAGACAGGAGTGGTCGCCAAGAACATATTGAACAGGAACTTCAGCGCTACTGCGCCAAACCAGAAATGGACCACCGATGTGACACAGGTAGACATCAACGGAAGCTGGTGTTACCTGTCGCCGATATTGGACATGTACAACGGAGAAATCGTGTGCTATACTTTATCTGACCGGCCAAACCTCAATATGGTCATGAAGATGTTGGAAAAAGCCTATGCAACCAGGGATATAAAGAAAGGTCTGGTGTTGCATTCCGATCAAGGATGGCATTACCAGCACTACAACTACCAAATGTCACTCAAGCAGCACGGCATTATCCAAAGCATGAGTCGCCGGGGTAATTGCCTAGACAATGCCATGATGGAAAATTTTTTCGGGATAATGAAGTCGGAACTCCTTTACCCGAACACATTCAAGAACATGGAACATTTTAAACAGGAGTTAAGGAAATATATCGAATACTACAATAATGATCGCATAAAACTGCGGTTAAAAGGAATGAGCCCGGTGCAATACCGAGTCTGCAACTCATTTTTATCCTAATTTTAAAATGTCCAACTTTTTGGGGTCAGTTCACTCCTAAGGGGACACCCCTTAAAAACCCCGATCCCATCAAGTATTCCGTTTCTTCTCAAGACGTTGAATGAGACGCTTTATTTCTTTTTTGTATCCATCTTTCTTTTTGGCATATCGATAAGCAAAATGTCTTATTTTGCGAATAACATATGGTCCTGACAAATATTTGATTAAATTATCAAAAACAACATCCCCCAAAGCAATCAATATCGTATTATCTGAAATAAGAGCGATTTCATCCTCTAATTCTTTAACAGATTTTATAATATCTTTTTCTTTTATTTTTAGGCTTTTTTGCCCCTCAGTTGGGATTCTCTTAAAAAGATCTGTAATGTAAGATCCTTCTAAAGATGTGCCGCGAACAGCATCTCTTAGTTTACGGTCATTTGCCGATGTATGAAAATTTTGTTTCCAGGGCAAAGTATTGTCTTGTTTTTTTGAACGTTTTGCGTTCTTGCCTCCGTAAGGGTTTAAGGCAACCAACACGTACTTCGTTTTAATGTTTTTCATCAATTCATCATCATTTAAGCACCATTTTTCCCCTGATATGTTATCATTTTTTTTGCTTTTACAAGGCTTATCCCATATCGCCCAACTTGCTATATTACCATATTTTTCCTTTAATTTGACATAATTTTCTTTTTTTATCATATAACTAGCATCTCTCCTTCTTTTGGAACAGAAACTTTTTTGCTTTGCAGGAATTCAATAACAGCATCTAGATGTGCATTAAACATTTTTGCGGTCGTATTCCTCAACTCAATTATAGCCGGCAAAGATTCCTTGAATTCTTGAAGATTTGCAAGGTTCTTGTTTTTTTTTGACATAGCCACAAGTTGGTCAAGAAAATCAACGCAATAAAAAAAACGCGACCCCGCTTCCATAGACTCAACCAATCTATGTTCCCGCATAGTTGTATCTATATGAAAATCATGCGTGTTTATTACGCCACATTTAGAAAAAAAATTTATTATGTCGCTGAACGCATGGTATGCATCATCAGAACCCGCTTTAGGAATTTTCTTTGGCTCATTTTTATCGGAGTGATATTGATTTAATCCTTCATTTTCGATTTCAACAATCTTTTTTATTCGTTTTTTCATGCTTTCAACGGATTTTATTTCTTGCATAACTAATGCCTCTTGCAGTATACCTACAATATACATTTTATTCATTGTCATATACTGACATTTTTATAAAATTTTGGGGAACATTTTTTTGTTTTGTAATGCATTGCATTTGTGCGGATAAATATGTATGTTAACGGATATGAACAAGCCTGAAAACTCCGCCAAATGGTCAAAAGAACGCTTCGATGCGGAACTCGAGAAGGGTTACAATGATATGCTGAACGGCCGCACCATGCCCTGGGACGACATATATGCGAAGCTATCCAAAGCCCTCACTGAAATCAAAAACGGAGCACAAGGGGTCGATGCCGAAGAATCCATCAAGGGATTGAAGAATTCATAGCCCCCCCCCCCCTTCACTTACTAAAATCAAAGAAAGCTGCGGGATCCGTTCCGAAGATTTCGCCGAGCTTTACCGCCATCTTGCGGGATACCGCCCTACGTCCGTTTTCCATGGCGCAGAGGTTCTGGACCTGAATTCCAAGTTTCTCGGCAAGGGTGACCTGCGACCAGTTGCGCAAATCGCGATTTGCGATAATCATTTCGCCGGGGGTAGAATCCAAATTCTTGAACCAGTCGGACTCCTCGAAGGGAAAGGAATCCTCGTTTTTGCAGACCGCCACGTTTTCAGGTTTGTAGGTGTCCTTCAAAAACCTGACAAGCGGAGCAGGGATGTGCTTCGCGCGAATTTCAATACGGGGCTTTTTCACGACTGCCAACATAGTATACCTCAATATTTATTGACCCATTCTCGCATGTCCAGCAAGCAACCCAATTCAAGGCAATGTGACAATGATACCTGTTCTCGCCTAGTTTTGAGTAATGCCAGAAAAGTGGTTGTATAGGTCCCGAAACCTTTAGTGATTGCAGTAGAGCCTTCAGCTTGTTCTGCACCGCTCTAGGCATCGTTTTTGCCGAACGTTCCGCCTTTTTGGTTATGGTTACATTGTACATAGTTGAATATAATCAATTTTTGATTATCCGTCAATAGAGTTGAACATTAACAAACAAAAAAAGCCGGCTTTTGATATATGAAAATCCCAATTTTCATTGGGGATATAACAAAAGTCGGCTTTTTTAGTCGAACTTGGCTTGTAGGTGGAAATCCGCTACCAGTGCCTGTCAGGGAATAATATACAAAAACAAAAGGGGGAAAGCAAGTTTTTACGTCAACCTTAGAACATCACCCTGTACGGGATTTGCCTGTCGAAGGCGCGGCCCTTCAGGTCGCGGTAGGCCTTGCGAGCGGGTGCCGGAGAATCGTGGCGGACTGCACGCGGGGCAATCGCAGTCGTTCCGCTGCTGGAACTTTCCGGCGCAACCTCGCTGGAACTGGAAACCGGGTCGCCACACGGTGCTTGGTTGCAGACAACCTGCATCGGCTCAAAGATGAGATTCCCGAGAATCGCCTCGCCGGAAATTCCCGATGCCGTCAGGTACAGGTCCTTGACGCCGCGCAGGCCCATATCGCCCGAGCATTTCACCGCAGACCAGCCGCCGCCCATGAGAGAACTATTTGACAGGTCACATGTGAAGACCGCAGTCCCGTCCTTCTTGCCGTCGCGAATCACGATCTTACCCGACGAAGCATTTTTCACCTGAAGGAAAACATTGCCGATATCCTTGAGCGAATCCAGCACCACGTTTTCGAAAATCGCGTAGCCGCCGTCCTTGATGGCGAACTCGTCGTCCTTCGTGAGGCGCACGCGGATGCCGTTGTCAAAGCCGTTCGCCGGAATCGTATCGCGGATAATGCGCAAGAAGTCGATGCGGTCGAGTTCCGCAAAATTACCGTTCGGCGAAGGCTCCAGTTCGATGAAGTTGCCGCCGCGCTTGAGTTTCGCGGGTACCATCACCACAGAATTTTCGGGGAAAGCGCCCCAGGAACCCGTAGGGGGAAGCGTCACCGTCTGCGACTTGCCATTCACCGTCACCTTGTGCGTTGCGGCCGCATCGCCACCGTTCGCGTAGCGGTAACGCAGCAGGTAATCGCCCGCCTGCATAATGTTCATCGGCAGGCGAATCTTGGAGCCCTCGGTATTCACGTACGCGAGGTATTCTCCGTTCGAGGCCGTATTGCTGCGGGTAATCGCGAGGTCGCCCGAAACAGCGCGGGTCAGCACGCCATGCTCCACCTCGGCACTCAAATAACGCCCGAGGAAGGGCTGTCCCATCTCAGCCCAGTTATCCTCGGTAAACACGACATCACGAATGTGAATATGATTGTACTTGTCTCCGTTCAAGTCGTAGTAATGATGCACAAATCGCACGCGGTTCAGGTCCTGGAAGGCCTCGCCGCCGCCCGGGCCCACGTAGCGCCCGTAGCGTTCCAAGAGAATCGTGCCGCCGCCGTTCGCCATGCTGTAACCGGCGCGGTCCTTGTACGGGCCCGTCACCTTGTCGGCACGGCCGTAAGCCGTCTTGTAGGTAGTCTGTTCGATGTTCGCGCCCTGCTGGCAACACTTGTCCCACGCCGTGAACAAGAAGTACTGACCGTTATGTTCGATGAGGCTCGGGCCTTCTTCGGCACCACCGCTTTCCTTGCTCGTACGTCGCGCAATGTTGTAGACAGTCTTGTCGTCACTCGCCTGGTAGCCCGTAGTCGCGTCCAGCTTGATCAGCTGAATACCGAGCCCGAACGAACCGAACGCCATCCAATAATTGCCCTCAGTATCCTTGACCACATCGGCGTCGATGGCGTTATACGAATCCGTCCCCTGTTTTGTATGGAAAACATGACCGTGGTCCTTCCAGCCATAGCCCGTGCTGCCCGGCATAATAGAGGTTGTCGACTGGTAACCGATGGCCGAATTGCGCACGCCGAATTCCGACACGCAGTAGTACACGCGGTACTCGCCGTTCATGTAAAAAATATCCGGAGCCCAGATGCCCTCGGTCTTGGGCGCATAGGTGTACGCCCACTGCGGAACCCCACTCACGGTGGAACGATGGTCCTTCCACGTGTAGGCGTCTTCAGATGTCCACAGCTGCAGATTGTTGTTCGTGCTCATGAGGGCGTAGCCGTCCTCGAAGCGCACCATGCTCGGGTCGTGACCCGGCTGCAGGTTGTCTTTCGCGTACCAATCGGCCGCGAAGGTTGCGGTGGCCCCCCATGCCATCGCAATACCCAACATACCACGTAATCCCATACACATATAAAACTCCCTACGATATACCCCTAATATACCTTTTATTTCAGCGAAAGTCAACAGAATAATTTATTAAATGTCTACATTTAAACAATAATTCACTCTATTTACGTATTTTTACAAAAATAAAGCAAATAAAAAGTCTACAGTTCAACAAAATTCCTTTAAAACCGCCAAAAAAAGTTGCCCAGCAGAAAACCTCAAGAGAATCCTTTACAAAAATTTTATATTCGTACCATGAAAAAATTCGCACTTCTTTCTTTATGCGGCGCTGCCCTATTCACCGCTTGCAGCGACAGTTCCTCTTTAAAAGTTTCTCTAGAAGAATTGGACATCCTCGAGTCCTCATCTTCAATAAGCGAGGACGAATCCTCCAGTAGCGAAGTTTCTTCTTCTAGCGAAGCCTCCGGCTCCAAGGAATCCTCTTCGTCCGCCAAAAGCGAGCCGACATCTTCTTCCTCGACAGACAAACCGTCTTCGTCTGCAACAGACAAGCCGTCTTCGTCCGCAAACGAAACGTCTTCTTCTAGCGCCGAAATTTCCAGCAGCGCAGAACCGAAATCTTCCGCAACATCTTCGTCTTCCGCGGAATCCTCTTCCTCTTTTGTAAGTCGCGACATCAATGTGGGCGTATACCAGTACGAAATGTCCGGCTTAGATTTTTTAAATGCGAACATTTATAACAACGAAACACAAGCTATTGACAGTCTAACGCTTCGTTTATACGTAACAACAAAACCTGAAAACATCGAAATAACTCCAGTTGTGGATCAAACGCCGGGCACATGCCCCCTGGTGGTGGATGAAGATATTTGCATAATGTACGACAGCAGAGGTTACTCTACACCCTGCAACCTTCCAGATGGAACATCCGCCGACCGCGAACTTCGCACCAACCTTAGACATTCAACCCCCATAAGAATAGACAACTCCTATAACGCATTAACAGGAGAATACACCTATTATATTCCTATCCCTCTCGGAAGCATAGAACTACCCCCATCAACGCACATGCGAATCGACATCGGCTTTACAAGCGGCATCTTCCAAAACCACTCGTGCGAAACACTACGTACGCCTACCAAGAAAAAATTCTCCAAGGATTCGAGCGACTGGTCCTGGGCGGCCCACCAAAAAGACGTGGATGGCGCCGACTACGAAGGGATTCCCCTATTGGACAGAGACTATGGCGATACAGCAAAAGCCCCGATCAATCCCTACATCGCCATTTACAGGCGCGACGAACTTATCTCCGGCATTCCTCCGAAATACTAGGTTCGCGACAAGGAAGAACCGGACAACCTGCTGGACAGCTTACACGAGATAAAAGGCCATATAGAACTGCAAAGCCCAGAACTTGGCTGAGGAAGACTCCCTGTATTCGGAGTCTTTCTTAATCCATAGCTTTTTCCCGTTCTCCATCTGGGTTACATCGAGCTCAAAACGCGTACCGATGTCAAACAGGAGGCTGTTCGTCAAGGGAATTTCCACGCCCAATCCAAGCACGGGCGCAAAGCGGAAGGGCTCAGGGTTCCATTCCCCCATCTCGTTTTCTTCGTCATCGCCAAAATTGTGTTCGCTGTCGAAAACGAAAGTGAACTGGCAGCCGGCTTCGGCATAAGCCCAGTCCAGGGGATTTATCCGGGCAAGAAGGGGTATCGAGAGCTGGAACCACGTGATGGACTCGGTCTCATATTTAAAGTGGGCATAACCCATGTTATCGAAGTAGACCTCACGATACACGCCGTTATCCATCTGGTCAAACGAAAGGATTCCCAGATTCGCCTCGGCGGCGACCCCGAAAAAGCCGTTGATTTTGAAAAGCAGGCCCACACCAATTTCCATGTCTAAGCTTTCGCGGTTCTTGAAGGGATCCACTTTCGCGATTTCGGAGCCATCTTCGCGAAGGAGCTTCACTTTCTCGTTATTCCAGACGCCGATCATCCCCATCGAAAAACGGGGACCCAAGAAAAGAGACTTTTCCCCGGCAAAAACGGCCGCCGAGAAGAAAAGGACAACGAACAAAATAGCTTTGGCGGAATTCATACTTTTACCCCCTATTGAATATAACTTTTTTCCATCTTTTTTATATTTATGAATGAGGTTAGAACAGGAATTATGAAAAACATACTCAGAAATATTTATATATGGCTTGGCGCCATCTTTTGGAGCAGGCGGTACAGTTTGGCTGGCGTCATACTTTCCTGGTTTTCGCTCCAGGCTTGCTCATGCACATACGGAACCCCCGATGACGTTTCGGAGAATCCCGGCGGCCCCGATGTATCTGTGGAATGCAAGCCCCTCTTCAACTATCAGGGCACGGCCGATTCCCTTTATTCCGAATGCGAGCGCAATATCGTCGACAAACTCGCCCAGGCGGAATCCGTCAAAGCCCAGTATGGGGAAAATTCAGAAGAGTTTATACAGCAGTGGAATACTTCGCTGGACCAGGCGCGCGAAATTGCCGCAACTTGCGACATGGAGCACCTGAAGGCCGACAAGACCCTCTCCGCTTACGCCTGCAACGACGGGCGGACAATTTCCACCGAAGAATACGAACAAAGTCTCAAATAGCGAAATCAGCTATTTTTTTCATATTATGTCCCTCTATTCAAAAAATACGAAAAAGAGGGACCGAAAAGTAGCCTCGGGCTTTACTTGTCTTCCACGCAACGGACATAACAACCGGCATAGTACCTGCCTGTTATGCGCACATCCTCATCATATCTATAATCGCTGTTCATTCCCACGGTCCATACATTTCCGTCAGCACTGCAGAAAGAAGCACCGTAGGCAACATATGAGCCTTTCCCTGTTTCATCCGGTCTATACATATTCTGAGCGGAAGTTGCCGAATCGTTCTTGGGATAAGTCATGATAATCCCGTTAAATCCACAGCTTGTCCTACTGGTGCGCTCAGCGTCCATCCGCCCCCCCTGTACTGCAGAAAAGCCGAAACGGTTCGTCCCTACGGGCAGCGAGTCCACATCCACCCAACCGTCTGTTTTCAGACTGGTTCCGACAGCCTCGTCGCCGTTATGGGCATCTACGTATTCAATCAAGGATTCCCATTCTGCATTGTTAGGAATATGCCAGCCTTCCGGGCATACACCGCGATGCACGGGTTCAATGAATTCCGAGAATTGGCTTAAGGAATCGTCACTGCATTCCACATGACCCAACAGCTCCATGGCTGAGAACCACATATAGCCGCGACCATACTTTTCGCAGCCCCCCAGACTTTCCTTGACGCAGCCGGAATAAACGGCATCGTTCAGATAGTTCAGGTTTTCAGCCATCCAGTTCTGCGTCCCGATTTTCACAGTCTTGTAAACATGGCCGTCCCTAGTATCTTCAAGAGTGCCGTACACGACCTTCGCAGGGTCCGCGATGTCATCATCGGAGTTCTCTGCCACGGAAGAAGACGACTCCGAAGTCAATTGCGTCAGGCATTCGCCAAATTCACGGGAGCCCTTTGTAAACAGGACAGTCCCCTGAAGGAATAGCGAATCGTTAGAATCGCGATCCTCGTCATAGTTGCGCAAACCGTCCGTAGTCAGATCTGTGCAGTTATCCTTCGTGACATTCACCTGCCGTTCTTCGTAGGAACATTCCTTGCCTCCGGCGGCCACGGTGACCGCAATCGTGTAGTCCAGAGAATCGCGTTCCACCTTCGTCACCTTCAGTTCGAAATCTTTGCCGTCCAGCTTGAATTTCTTTTCGCGCTTGGAGACCTCAAGGACTTCAATATCATGCTTCTTTTCGTACGCCTTTATCTCAGAAGGCAGTTGCGGAGAAAGTAAGCCGCCAAGCACCGCGCCTACCCCAAAATCAGAAGCATTTTCAAGGATGGCATAAAGATCCAGCATAAAGAAAGAATTCATATAATCGTCGTATTTGAAATAAGCCGGCTTATATACAAATTCTTCCTGAAACTTGTTTTCCGAAATGGTCAGAACGACGTCCCTATATTGGGCACTGAATTCACGTTCCTCTTCGTCGCTACAATACAACTGGCCTTCAAATTCACCGCATTCAAGGTTCTTCCACTCGCCGAAAATTTCTTCGGTAGAACCACCGATGTAATAGTGCGGATCATCGGTATTGCCGTTGAAATAGACAACAAGGGTGTCGCCGCGGGTAACGTAAGTGCTCGGAACCGTTTCCGTGTACGCCTCAAACGGGACATTTCCCCACGTAAAGGCTCCCTTGTGCAAAATGCAAAATGCCTTGGTAGTGGAATCCGAGCTGACCGTAATCGTACGCTTGTCTTTATCAACAGTCACATGATCGGATCCGGCGCTTTCAGGAAGCTCGGTACTATTGTTGGTGCTATCGTCAGCACTGGACGCATCGTCGCTAGAACATGCATAAAAAAGAGCAGCAGAAACCAGCAAGCAAGTAAAGAATCTCATTTTCTCCTCCTATAGAAAAATTGAAACATTTCAAAATCAGTTTATTTACAACCTTTTAGGCGTTCGCGAACCTGGACAGGAACTGTGCCAGGCGCTCGTTGCCCGATTCACGGAACACGTGGTCGGGGGTCCCCTGCTCCACGATGACGCCACCGTCCATGAAGATGACCTTGTCGGCCACGTCGCGGGCAAAGGCCATCTCGTGAGTCACGATGACCATGGTCATCTTGTCTTCGGCAAGCTTCTTGATAATCTTGAGCACTTCGCCGGTGAGTTCCGGGTCCAAGGCACTCGTCGGCTCGTCGAAGAAAAGAATCTTCGGGTTCATCGCGAGCGCGCGGGCAATGGACACGCGCTGCTGCTGGCCGCCGCTGAGTTCGCAAGGGTAAGCCTTTTCCTTACCTTCAAGGCCCATGCGCTTGAGCAGGAACCGCCCCATGGCGCGGGCATCCTTGCGTTCGTCCCCCAGCACACGCACCGGAGCGAGGCAAAGGTTCTGGAGCACCGTCAGGTGCGGGAACAAGTTGAAGTTCTGGAACACGAGTCCCGTAGAAAGGCGAATTTCACGAAGCGTTTTCGCCGGAGCATACTTGACTGCCGGGCCAGAGCCTAAAGGTCCCTGAGCCCGCCGAAGGGTCGGCACCACCATGTCCTTGCCGTCGACCTGCACCAGGCCGCCGTCAACCGTTTCGAGTTGAGTAAGGCAACGCAACAACGTACTCTTGCCGGAACCGCTGGGTCCGATAATCGAGAGCACCTCGCCCGCCTTCAGGTCAAAAGAAATATCCTTGAGCACATGCAAGTCGCCAAAGGACTTCTTGACATGTTCTACCTTGAGGATCGGCGCAGATTCATTCACGTTTTCCATTCCACGCCTCACTTATAGTAATTGAGTTTGCGTTCCACGTAGGCAAAAAGCACGCTCAGCAAAAGGTTCGCCACATAGTAGAATACACCCGCCACGAACAGCGGGTAAATGCTCGCATAGGCGGCCTGCTGTTTCTTGGCCAACGCAAAAAGTTCCGTGACCGCAATCACCTGCGCAAGGGAGGTGTCCTTCACCAGCGTAATGACTTCGTTGGCACTTGCAGGCACCACGCGCTTGACCACCTGCGGGAGGATGATGCGGAAGAACGTCTGCGTGCGGGTCATGCCCAGCATGTAAGCAGCCTCGTACTGCCCCTTGGGTATGGACTGTATGCCCCCGCGGAAAATCTCGGCAAAGTACGCCGCATAGTTTATCGAGAATGCCACAATTACCGCCGGGAAGCGGTCAAAGGAAAAATCCACGCCCGCATATTCGCTCAGGTAGTAGGAGCCAAAATAAATCGCCACAATCTGGAGCAGCAAGGGAGTGCCGCGCATCACCGAGATGTAGAACGACACCGGGTAACGCACCACGCGCCACTTGCTCATCTTGAGGACCGCAATGAGCAGACCCAGCGGAATCGAGAACAGGAGCGTAAGCCCGAAAATGGCGAGCGTCGTGCAGAAGCCGCCCCAGAGAATCGGGAGTAAATTGCTCAGGTCAGACATGGATAGTCAATCCTACGCAAGGTTCGCTTCGGCAAGCTCAGCGAACTTGGCTCGCAGATCTTTATTTGCCGAACCACTTGGCAGAGATTTCGTCGAACTTGCCGTCGGCCTTCATGGCAGCCAAGGTGGAATTCACGGCATCACGCAGGGCCTGGTCTTTTTTGCGGAAACCCACTGCATAGACTTCGTCGGAAAGGCCTTCCTCGAGCACCGTGTAGTCCTTCGCGTTCGTCACAATCCAGTACTTGGCCACGATTTCGTCCAGGAACACTGCGTCGACACCGCCCTTGTCCAAATCCATGAGCGCCGTCTGGTTGTCGTCAAACGGAACGATTTCCTTGGCGGCCTTGCCCGCTTCGGAGGCATCCAAAAGCTTCTGGGCGGTAGAACCGTTCTGCACGGCAATCTTCTTGCCGGCGAGGGCCGCGAGACTTGCAAGAGACTTGTCCTTCACCGTGAAAATCATGCGGTTCTTGAGGTACGGGTCGCTCAGGTTCATGGCCTTCGCGCGAGCGCTGTCCACGCTCATGCCGTTCCAGATGCAGTCAATCTTGCCGGTGTTCAGCTCCTGTTCCTTAGCATCCCAGGAAATCGGCTGCGTCTTGAGCTTCACGCCCAAGCGCGCACAAACTTCGGTGGCGAGGTCGATATCGAAACCCACGATGTTGTTGTCCTTGTCGCGGAAACCCATCGGCGGAAAAGAATCGTCGAGGCCAAGCACGAACTCGCCCGCCGCCTTCACCTTGTTCAGGGATTCATCGGCCTGAGTCTTGGATTCCGCCTTCTGGTCGTTACAGGCAGAAAGAACCGCGGCACACGCAACCGCCGCAAACATCGCTAAAAGCTTTTTCATTAGGGCTCCTTTTTCATTTACAAGAGAAATATACAAAAAGGGCCGCATCGCTGCGGTCCTTTTTTTGTAATGCTGGTCTGGATCCTTTAAGGATTAATCGTTGCGCTTGCGCCCTGCGGGCTTAAGCGCAGACTCGCGGCGCCTCGGTCATGGCGAAATGCAAGCACTTCGCCGCGACGCTCGGCTTGCTAGTCTTTCCCGTACACCTTTTCAGCATACGTCACGGTGGCGCCGAGGTATTCGCGGTTCATCTTGGCGATGTAATCCACGGTGATACCCTTCGGGCAGGCGGCCTGGCATTCGTAAAGGTTCGTGCAGTTGCCGA
>Ga0310697_10001454_pt1 | contig 27765 bp, 27 predicted proteins | sample 172DNAGHGlowgp2_FD_203883 | JGI IMG/M metagenome (GOLD analysis project Ga0310697, IMG submission 203883) | Sheep rumen microbial communities from Palmerston North, Manawatu-Wanganui, New Zealand - 1728 DNA GHGlow gp2 (v2) (version 2) | ecosystem: Host-associated > Mammals > Digestive system >...
TGCTGCTACATTAATAACCATATCAATCTCATCAGCACCACGCTCTAAAGCATCTTTAGTCTCATACACCTTAACCTCAGTTGTATTCATTCCTAAAGGAAACCCTATAACTGTACAAACTTTAACTTTAGATCCCTTTAAATATCGTTTAGCTTTCTCAATATAGTATGGATGTACACATACTGAAGCAAAGTTATATTTCTTAGCTTCCTTACATAATTTTTCAATTACATCTTCCGTAGCACTACGATTTAAATTGGTATGATCAATATACTCGTTTAAATTCATACTATCACTCCCTCTAAAAAAGAAAAAAGTTCATAAATCTAAGGACTACATTAGTAGCGGTACCACCTTAGTTTATGAACTTTATCATACACTTTATCTCTTAACGCGAGTAACGATTTGGCTCCAGAGTCGTAAATTCCTTCACCGCCAATTAAGTAGATTATAACATTTAATTTCTACTTGTCAAATATATTCTTGATTTTTTCTCCGATTCCTCTGAAGAAAGCACCAATCATTGCAAAGTTGAAGTAAACTTTATAACCTAATAATCTTAACAATAAGTAGATTAATAATAGAATTATTAAAATAATAATTATTACTATAACTATCTTACTACCATTACCAGCTCTACCAGTAATATTAATTGTATAAGTTGCTGTTTCAATAGCATCTTCAGCAGTACATGTAATAACAATTTTTGAACCATTAGTTAATTCTTCATTTCCAACTTCATTACATGTAGTCTTATCTCCACTTATAGGAGTTTTCTTAATCTCTAACTTGTTTTCACCTTTATTTAGCTTAAGATTATATTTATCAACATTTGACTCATACTTGAATTCATCATGTCCTTCAATAACCATATCTTGTAAATTAGGGTTATGATCAGGTTCATATGGTTCTTGTCTAGTTATATTCAAAATATATGTATTTGAATAATTAGGACATTTATTACTCTTAACAATAATAGAAACTTCTTTAGGAACATTAACTTGTAAATCTTCGTTGCCTTCAATAACTACGCCCTCTAAGTCAGCTTCATCAACTGTAGTTGGTTTAATAGTTAAACTTGTAACTTCATTAGGAACCAACACATCATATCTCATTATTTCTGAACTGAATCCTTCAATTTGTTTTAATTGAACATTTGGATTATCAACTTCTAATGTAATACCACTTAATAATGCCAAACCTTCAGTATTTGTTGTACATTCACTTGGAATATCTTCTCTAATAACATTTATTGAATAAACGTTAGTATTACCTTTTTGACTTTGAATCTTGATATTAATTACATTATTACCAGGTTGCAAAGAATATGTTCCAGGTCCATAACCAGAAACAAATTTTGAATTCTTATCAGTTAAAGTTGCGTCGATAGTAATAGAATCAGTTTCATAAGGAACCTTTACTTCATATTTAGTAATTGTTCCACTGAATGCTGGACTTAATGTATAATCTCCATTAAGAGTTATATTAGACAAAGTACTTACATCACTACGTCCATCACTTCTTACAACATTAATTGTATATGTTGTAACTTTACCAGCTTTATTCTTAACCTTTATTTGAACGCTATTTGAACCATATTTTAAATTAACAGTTCTAGGTCCATATTTATTAACGAAACTTCCGTTTGAAACTCCAGCACTAATACTAATTGATGATACACTTGCATCTACATTAACTGTATATTTTTTTGTACCAGCTTTAAATGCAGGAGATAATTTACCACTTGAAACATTCAAATAGTTTAACTTAGCAGCTGGTAATGTAGCACCAGATCCTCCGCCAGAGCCACCTCCGCCAGAGTTACCTCCGCCACCGCTAGGATCAGTACTAGACTTCTTAGCACAAGAAGCTTGAATAACTACTTTACAATATCTCTTTTTTAGACCATCTAAAGATAAATTTTTACATTCATTTGTTGTAATTGCTAATTTAGTTTGATCAAGATAATAACCATTAGCACAAGTGGCTATAGAACCACCCATATCAGAAGATACCTTACCTTGAGCATCTTTGTAATAGCATCTTTGTACAGTAAATTGGCTACTAGTCATATTAGTTTTTGACTCATTAGTACAAGATGAATTAATAGTGACAGGACCTTTAACATGTTTAGAACCTGCAGTATCAATAACCCAGAAATAATAAGTACCATTCTTTAAACTTACTAAACCTTCACCACTCTTAACAGTTCCATTAGTAGCAAAACTAGTTGAAGTATTAAAAGAATTACTATTATTATAATAGAATCCTAAACCCGTTGGATTAGTTGCTGTTACTTTAACTTTATCTTTTGTAGAAGTAACATTAATCGCCGCATTTACGACTGTAATTCCTGATACTATTAAAGTTAAAACAAATAAAAAATATTTAGTTAAAAATTTCTTCATAATGATCTACCCTATCTATCTATAATAATAACATTTATAAAGACAATTATCAATACAAAAAAATAATCTGATTAACAGATTATTTTTTCTTTTTTTCTCCTTTTTCTAACTTTTCAGTTGTGTTTTTTAAAACCTCAACAGCTTTAACTCTAACGTTCTCTACAGCTGTTTCAACAGCAGGAGTTGCTTTTTCTTTTGCAGCATGTCCTAATTCAACAATTTTATCTTTTAGAGCAACTGCTTTTTCTTTAGCAATCTCAGCTACCTTTTCCTTATCTAAGTCAGCAAAACCATTCTTAATTTCTTCAATCTTATTTAAGAAAGCTTCCTTAACTTCTTCCTTATCTAGGTTTTTAACCTTTTGAACTAATTCGTCTATTTTTTCTTTTAGTTCTTTTCTTGTTTCTTTACCAGATTTAGGTGCAAATAATACTCCTAATCCAGCTCCTACTAAAGCTCCTAATAAGAAGCCTCCAAATCCGCTTTTTCTCTTTGCCATTTTTATTCCTCCTCACTATAGTATTTACGTTTTTTACGTTTAAACAATTTACCAAATAAACCACCAACTGTATCAGTAACTTTATCTGTAATTGCTACTATTTTTTCTGTTGTAAAATCAATTAAACTAAATAATCCATTTAAAGATTGAACTTTATCGTTTACGTCATCTACTACCTTATCAAGTTTATCCATAGTTTTAATACTTTTAATTCCTAAAATAATAGCAACTATTAATAAAACTATTAATAAAATATAAATAATTATTGGCAATGCAGTTTGTAAGAAATTAATCATCGTCTTCGTCTCCTTCCTCATACATTGAGTCGATTAAATTAAATAAATCATTTTCTAATGTATCATCCATTGTTTTTTCATGTTCCTTAGCAATAACTTCTTCCTCTTCATCTTCTTCCTTTGATATAGGTTTAATTGAGTTTAATTCTTTTTCAATATCATCTAAGATTTTTAGAGTACTTGTCTTTTCTAAGTCATCCAAAACTTTCATTTTCTTTTTTTCAACCTTTTCAGCTTTTGCTTCTGGTACAACCTCGTCGATAACAGTGTTTACTTCTTCATCAACATCAAATTTTTCATCCTCTATTTGATCTTCAATTGATGCTTTTTCTTCGACACGGTCTCTTACCACAGGTTCTTCAATAACATCTTCTACTTCGCTGTATACTTCTTCAGAAGGTTTTGTTTCTTTTTTAACTTCTTTTACTTCTTCTTTTTTAGATTCTTTTTTTTCATCAATCTTTGGTAGTTCAATATTTTCTCCATAAGCTTTCTTTCTTACAGAATCAACACTAACAACTACATCTTCAACTTCTTCTTCAACTACTTCTTCCTTTTTAGGTAAAGGTTTAGTATTTACTTTTTCTCTTTTTAATCCACCTTTGCGATCAACAATATCGTCTTTAGTAAAATTCTTACCAAGAATTCCATATACTGGTGAAATTACTGGTGAAGGAGTAAATGGTTTTTTACCACTAACAATAGTTCCAGAATTGATTTTATATCTCTCAGGATCCTTTTGTTCTTCTGATACATTTGTTGAAGAAAAATTATTATTAGCTTGTCTTGCTACATAATTTTCATTAACAGGTACATCTACTCTTCTAACAACTTCTCTTTGAGTTGCTTTACTTTCATTATGATTGATACGAGAATTTAATCTTTCAAATTCATCTTCATCAAAATCTAAGAATACTGATTTTTGTTCTTCTTTAACTGGTTGTTCTACAACAACTGGTTTTTCTTCTACGGCAGGGATTTGTATTTTTTTCTCAAAAGCCCCTGGAACTTCACCAATTACATCATCATCGGCAAAGTCAATATCAATATCTCTTTTAACGTTTCTAAATCTAGTAGGTTCAACTGCAACAGGCTCTACTACTTCTTCAGTAACAGTAGGCTCTATTTTAATTTCTTGAGTGTCTTCTGCTACTTCTTCTTTTGTATAGACTGGCATTTCTTCTACTTCATCATCGTCTTCGAATAGTATGTTCTTTAATTTACCAAACAATCCCATACATTACACCACCTTAATCAATTAAGTCAGAATCGTGAACATAATCGTCTTCATCTTCTTTTTCGTCTTCCTCTATCGCCTGTAAGTAATCACTCTCTGTATTGGCTTTAGTTTCAAAAATATTATATTCAAATTCATTCAACTGAGATGCTTCATCTCCTAGTAAAGATTTCAAGATATTATCGTTGAAATCAACTGATGCTAAAACATTCAAAGAATTAGCTACAGCGACATTAATATCCTTCTTCTTAACTATCACTTCTATTTTAGCATAATTATACATAATTTCAATAAAATACTTATCCTCTTCAATTTGGTTAATCTCCAAATATCCGTATTTAATATTGTAATTAATTGGCATAGAAACATAAGCATTTTCTTTGACTTCATATGTTTCAATTACCTTATTAAAATAACTAACAGCATCTATATAAAGATAATATTTATAATTATCATCTCTAAGTACTTCATTATAATCAGTGTTTTCTACTACTCCTAATCCACTAGGAAGATAGTACTTATAACCTTTACGAAATTTATTATGAGTTTCAACATTTCTACTTATTTTTTCATTAACTAAATCTTCCAATTTCATATCTTGTATAGCTGTACAGCCAGTTAAGATAAGACATACAAAAAGGAAAAGTAATATAAATTTCTTCTTCATAATACCTCCTAATCTCTCTAATAAATTATATCATTTATAAGACTATTTTTAAATTATTTTTTTCGAGCAACCAAATAATTAATCTTAATTCCTTGGCTCATAAATTTAGCTTCATACTCGGTTAAACTATTCTCTTTATCAGTACTAGCTAAATCCAAGGATATATCTTCAATAACATATCCATAATTGCTTAAACTAACAATAGAACTTTCAAATAAACCAACATTATCTGTTTTTTGAACTATTAATGCGTCTCCTTTAAAAACTTTATCATATATTGGTAAAAAAACATCTGAAGTTAATCTTCTCTTAGCATGTCTCTTCTTTGGCCATGGATCACTGAAATTTAAATAAATACAAGATATCTCATGATCAAAAACTTCATCGACCTTAATAGCATCCATACAGATAAATCTCAAATTAGAAATCTCTTTATCACTTAATTTTTCTAAAGCTCTAACTAAAACACTTTCATAACGTTCAATTCCAATAAAGTTTATATCTGGATGTTTTAAAGCCATATCAATAATAAAGTTTCCTTTACCCATTCCTATCTCTAAATGAATAGGATTATTATTAGCAAATAATTCATTATATTTACCTTTATATTCACTAGGTTCATTTATAACATATTTATTATTTTCTACTATTTCTTTAGCATTTTTAACATTTCTTAAACGCATAAAATACCTCCGCTAACGTCTATTATAACATTTTTATTAACAAAAAAAGAGAAAACTATTCGGTTTCCTCTCCTTCATATAACTTAATCTTATTAAAAGTTATTTTCTTAACTATTCTATTTATCATTGGTTTACCAAAAGTTTCACTAAATAACTTCATCTTGGCAGCAACTCCCACATAAACCAAACCACCTACACAAGATACTATTACTACATAAATTAAACATGATAATTTACTATTATAATTTAATGGAACAACCTTACTTAAACCAAATACCACAAAAATCATCAGGATCATTGGTACTATCATCTTACATACAGTTCTCCATGTCTTACCATAATGTAAATCACATTGTTTCTTTAAACTAATCATTGTAATCATAATACTTAAACTATAGCCAATAATACTTGCAGTAACTGCACCTAAATAAACAGGAATACCAATCTTACTATATAAAATCATTAATGGTACATCCAATGCTGCATTAGTAGCAAATCCACAAATAGTAGAAAGATAAACTATCTTAAACTTATTTAATCCTTGTAATGCTGAAGATGCAATCATATATATGTTAATAAATAAACCTGTAAAAACATTTAAAGCTAAAATATAAACACCATTAACATTATATCCATAGAAAATACTCCAAATAGGAACCGCTAACATTGATAAACCTACTGTCATTGGTAATGAAACAAATATTAATATTTGTAACGCTTGATTAAATTTATTATTAACTTCTTTCCAATTCTTCAAAGTATAAGCTGTAACCATGGTAGGTATAAAACTTGTACTCATTCCCATTGCTACACTAGTAACAATCATATTAATCTTAGGAGCCCAAGTTGTTACAGAAGTAGATGCAAATTCTATCAAATCAGGACTTAATTTTAGATAATCCATTGTTCTAACAAGTAAAGTTAAATCAATAAAATTATAACAACTACCAACAATATTAATAATAATAAATGGTATTGCATAACTAAATATCTTTTTAACGATTTCTTTATTACTTACATCATCTTTTTCATATTTCTCATTAATATCGATATTTCCAGATTTATCTTGACGCATCTTAATACGGATATAAATATAAGCAACTAAACCAGCTAAGAAAGCTGCAAACACAGATATACAAACAGCCGTAGTAACAGTTCCTTTAAAGACATTTAAAACCAAATATGTTCCTAAAAGAATTACTGTTATTCTAACTACTTGTTCTATTACTTGTGAATAACTAGGAATATTAATAATCTTATGTCCTTGTAAATAACCTTTAGTAACACTTAAGAAAGGAACAATCAGTATTGCAAAAGAAACACTTCTAATTGCTAATGCTACATCAGATAGTGTATTACCACCCTCTAAATTACCTAACATTACATGTGCTACTTGCCTTGCAAAAATAAATAAGAATAACCAAACAGCAACAGCTATCAAAACCATAATATTTCTACCAATTTTATAACTTCTTACCTTAGCTTCATTCTTACCTAAAGCACTATATTCACTAATTATTTTACTAATTGCAATCGGTAAACCAGCACTAGAAATATCTAAAAATACAATATAAATACTATAAGCATATCCATATAAAGCTGTACCTTTTCCATCTAACATTCCATAAAAAGGTATAACATATAACATTCCTAGTATTTTAGTAAATACAATCGCAATTGTTGCTATTAAAGTCCCCTCAACAAAAGAACTTTTTTTCAATGACTTTTCCATCAAATCACGCTTCTTCAACTTAAATTATACCATAATTAGTATAATTATTATTAAATAGACAATTATTATTTACATATAAATATCTTTTATATATACCCTAAACTTATAGAAATTAAACAAGTTTAATAATATAATATATACCAAGGTGATTTTATGAAGAATTTCATAAACAAAAACAAAATATACTTTATAAACATCGTAGCAATTATTGCCATCTTCATAATGGTATTATTACTTAATAAAATATCTCCCTTTGGTAATAATATCTTAGGTAAAAGTGATGCAATAAACCAATTTAAACCAATGTTATTCGATTTTATAACTAAGATAAAAACTGGCAGTTTATTAAACTACTCATTTAATAATGGTTTAGGAACTCCCTTTATTTTTACTTACATCTACTACTTAGCTAGTCCATTAAACTTAATAGCTCTTTTATTTAAAACAGTTGATGGTATGTATCTTTCTACCCTATTAATAAAACTGTTAGTAGGATCTTTAACTATTACTTACTATGCTAAAAATAAAACTAATAATAATTACATTATTTTCATAGCAGCTATATCCTACATCTTCTCTAGTTGGTTCTTAGCTTATTACTATAACAGTATGTGGTTAGACATCTTTGTTTTACTGCCTTTATATCAAAAAGGATTAGAAGATCTACTTAACAAAAAGAAACCAAGTATTTATATATTTTCTCTAGCTCTAATCACAATTTCAAATATCCATTTAGCTATACCAGTATATTTATATACGATTATCTATTTTATTATTTATGCATTAATATACAAAAAAGGAACAGCCAAAGAAAAAGTACTAACATTTGATGTATTTGCTTTATCAACAATTGTAACCTTTCTTATAACTGCTTTTTTCCTATCTATTGCTTTTGATGTTTTTCTTAAAAGTGGTATTAATCCAAATAACGATATATCATCCTATACAATTAATTTCTTTAATTTTATTAAATCCTTATTTTATGGAAACACTAATACTATTGCTAGTGAAACTAAACTATTCCCTAATATAGCATTTAATACTTTTATTCTTATTAATTGTTTATACTTCTTTATTAACAAAAACATATCTAAAAAAGACAAAATATTCTCTTTAATTGGTATAGCATTAATTATTTGTACAATATTTATTAAATACATTAATTATGCATTTAATTCGTTCCAAGGAGACACCATTAACTTTAGCTATACATTCATAATTAGTATCTTAACTATCAAAATGTTTATCGCTAATATTACTTCTATGGAAATAAAAGATTATAAAAAATTGCTATTCACCATTCCAATTATTTTTATTCTTTTATTATTAAGTTTCAAGAAACAAGAATTTAATACTTTAATTTTTAATATATCATTTATCGTCTGTTATTTAATAATACTATGGTTATATCAAAACAATAAAATATACAAATTATTATTATGTTTATTAATCGTTTTACAATCCTTAATAGCATTAAAAATTAATATTGGTGAAGATAAAACTAAAGAAGAAATAAATTACAGTTTATATCAAAAAGAAAATGTTAAATATCGTTTAAATATTCCTGATAACGACTTAGAAAAGAGTTTCAATTATAATCTCTACTACAATAGTAAAGTTACTCATCAGTTATCTTCTATAACCTATAACAATATCAACAACTTAGCAGCTAATTTAGGGAATTTTACCGTTCCCAATAAAGCAATTTTAATGGATGATCACAATCTTTTATCATCATTAATATTTAATGTAAAACAAGATTATTATTTAGAAAAAATATTTGCAGTTAATTCCTTAAGTAAACTAGTGGATTCTGGTATGGATACAACGATAAAAGAAAACACAGAAAACATTATTTATAGTATGACGGGAATAAAAGATATATACGATAAAGAAATCGTAAAAGGAACTCTAGAAGATGGAAAATATCATTTTGAAACTAATCATGATTACTTCTTGCTAGAAGAAGAAGGAGAAGACAAATCCTTATATACTACTGCAATAAACCGTAATACCTTTAGTCTTTCAGAAGAATATGGCAAAGAAGAAGCAGTTATCTATGTTCTTAATAAAAACAAATTAAAAGACATCTATAACTACTTAAAAAAGAATCAAATAAAATATTCTTACTATAACGACAATAAAATTGAAGGAACAATAAATGTTGATAAGAACCAAATTATCTACACTTCTATTCCATATGATGAATCCTGGGAAATTACAATCGATAATGAAATAACAAAACCAACTAGATTATTTGATTCACTAATCGGTATTGAAGTTAAACCTGGTAAACATACAATTAAAATGGAATACAAAAACAACTACACTATTTCGATTATAATATCTACCATATCTTTATTAGGTTTTATAATATTCAATATAAAAAGGAAGAATTAATCTTCCTTTTTTGTTTTCAATAATCTTTTAATATTTTTCTTACCTAATCTCTTAGCTAAACATCTATCACATAAAGGTACATACCCTGCATCACCTACTACAATAGCTTCACTCTTTTCACCTTCATAATATGTATAAGATGCATCTTTACCACAATCATAACAACTAGCTTTAATATTAACTACTTCGTCACTAATTGCTAAAATATATGGCATGATCAAAAATGGTTCCTGTTCAGAAGTCATATTAAGACCAGCTGTATAAATATTCATATCCATAGCAACAGATAAATATGATAAAACTCCCACATCACCTTGCATTAACTGTACTTCATCAATAAATATTGTCCTAATATCTTTTTCGTTCTTTTCACCAACATAATCTAGTATTTCTTCAAAAGTATCAATTCCAATAGCTTTAATACCTTCTGTATAATCTTTACTCCTTATTTCCCCAACATCTCTTGTATCAATTTTGGGTTTAAAACATAGAATATGACTCTTATTCCATATCTTGTTATATGCTGCCATCATAGCAGCTGTTTTACCACTATGCATAGGTCCTGTAAATGTTGTTATCATTATTAAAAATCTCTTTCCCTTCTTCTCACAGTACAACCTCTTTAATCAAACGATATAAACATATTTCATTCATTTTAACTTGTTATCCAAAAAACAAATAAAAGTCTCTTAAAATGCCTTAAAATATGCCCATTCGTCAAATTATTCTTTATCTATTAAAAAATATCTTTATCTTCTATCTTATTTTTAAATTGATATACCTTAGCAGGTTTATTTCCTTCAAATCGATCTGTTGTATCAGTATCATCAATTAAATTTAAACTTAATATCTTTTTACGGAAATTTCTTCTATCAAACTTCTTATCTAAAATAGCTTCATAAGTCTTTTGTAATTCTGGCATTGTTACCCCATCTGGGAACAAACTCTTTAACATATTACTCTTAACAATTTGTTTTCTAAGTTCAATCAAAGCATCATGAAGAATTTCTTCATGGTCATAACCCAATGGTGGAATCTTATTAATTGGGAACCAATCCGCATTACTAGTAGTTTCACTCTCTCTTAAAACTTTAACTCTTTTACAATCAATAATGCCAATAAAACCAATAGCAACCATTCTCATAACTGGTGAACGATCAACCTTACCAAAAGCTTTAAATTGCTTAATAGGAACTCCAGTAATACCAGTCTTTTCTTCTATTTCTCTTAAAGCGCCATGTTCTAAATCTTCATTGTTATATAAAGCTCCTCCAGTTAATACCCAGTCCCCTTTAAAAGGTTCATTTTTTCTCTTAATAAGTAAAACTTTAGTAACTCCTTGTTCCACCGTAAATAAGGCAGTAATAACATGAATCCCCTGATTCTTGTATAGCTTATTTCTTACATTCATACTATCACCTAAAATAATTATAAAGCGTATTTTGTACACGAGTCAATATGTTTAACACATAAAAATTTTTTATGATATAATTTATACAGAATAAGGTGATATAAAATGATATTAATACTTATACTAGCTTTCCTGTGTGTTATTTATTACGTAAAACTAACAGGAAACAAAGACATTGCTAAACAATGCTGTAAAACAGAACAAGATAAAGCAAACGTTAAAAATGCTCGTAAAATATATTCAACCACTAAAACATCTATAGGTCTTATTGTTATAGCAGTAATATCACTTATAGTAGTGTTATTACTACACTTTACCAATATTGGTTATGTAGTAAAAGACTTTATATCAGCTGATTTTGTCGATGAAACAGAAAAGAAATTTAACTTATTCAGTTATCTAATTCCTCTTTATATTATTGCATGTCGTCAAATAATGATTGAAGTTAAAGTTAGTGAATTCTTATACAAATTCTTTAATGTAGAAGAACCTCAGTTAGAAGAAAATCCACTTAATTCACTAAAGTCATTATTATACAAAAAGAAACCAAGTGATCAAAAAGTAGAAGTTAAAAAAGAAGAAGTAAAAGTTGAAGAACCAAAGGTTGAAGAAATACAACAAGAACCACCTAAAGAGGAACCTAAAACTGAAATAACCGAAGAGGAAGTAAAAAGTTTAGAAGTAGAACTTCCAAGAGAAAAAAATGAATAAAAAAAGAAGATAAGTAATTATCTTCTTTTTAATTTAACATTGCAAATTCTAAATCATATCTTAATTTACTTGCTGCTGCTCTATTTTCCATATCAACATCTTGGCCTTCAAGCCACATATAAATTCTAACTTTTGTAATACCAGCAGGTATATGCATTAATGTTTGATTAGCTTGGAAATATTCAGGAGTAGCAACATCAGGATTTACACTTGTAAAATAAGAACTTCTATCAGTTTGATCAATATATACTGGAGTAAAGAACTCAGCGTTTACACCCTTATAAGGTAATCTAGAAGCCCCACTAGAACTAGTATTTATACCATATACTTCTCTAGCATTTTTTATTCCATCTTGACTATGTTTATCATAATTTGGTTCCCAAATTAAAGCTTTTCCACCATTTGCTCTAACATTTTGAGCAGCACCAGGATTACCAGCTCCTACAGTACCTTCAATAACGAATCCTACTCTAGCAGCATTTTGTGCACCTTTATCTTGTGCATCGGGTTGAGGTTGAACACTTGAATTAGCTGTAATACCTATTGTAGCTGGTGTAGTAACTAATAAGAATACATCAAAAGCAATATAATGCTTATCAACACACTCTTCATCACCAGTACATTCCATTTCTTCTTGCTTATAAGTAGTTAATGTAAAACCACCATTTCTTTCCTCAGAAGTAACACCATAAAACATATCTAAAAGACCGTTGTTTCCAATATTACCAGCAGTTGAAACATTAGCTAATGTATCAGGTAATTGATTTATAGCTCTAGGATAAGTTTTCTTTGCGTTAATAATTTGATCTTTAGTAACAATATTATCCCAATTAATAGCATCTACAGATATTTGTAAACCAGTAATAGTAGCAACATTAATATCTATGGAATCAATAGTAGCATGCTTATTTGATGAAAACCATGCAAATGAAGATGCACCTAGCATCGCAATCATTACTAATACTAATAGAATTAATAATATAATTCTTTTTCTTTTTCTATTCTCTTGTTCTCTTCTCTGCTTAGCAGAAATTCTTTTCTTTGTCATTGTCAAAGCAAACACCTTCTATCCTATAATTACCTAATATAAGTATAAAGCAAATTAGCGTTCTGTGCAAACATTATCAATAACATCTTCACTATTTATTTACAATAAAAAAAGGAGTAATAAACTCCTTTACTAGTCGATTGAGAACTCTAAGTCTAACTTCATGTTAGAACCAGTTGCTCTATTTTCTGTATCAACGTCTTGTCCTTCTACCCAGAAGTAAACTCTAATCTTAGTTACACCAGAATTTAATGTAATTCCAGTCTCTAATCTACCATGGTTAGTAGCTTGAGATTTGATTTGAGGATCTACAGCTTGGAATAATCCTGAGTAAACAGTACTATTAGTCTTAGTTAAATCAATTGGAGTAGTAATTTCTGCTTTTACACCTTCATAAGGAACAGCATTGTTATTATCACCAACATTTAAGTTTTCGATATTGTAGAATGTCTTAGCTGCAGCAACACCAGCACTTGTATGTGTATTGAAGTTTGGTTCCCACAAAATTACAGTACCAGCATCATTTAAGTTTTGAGCTAATGTAACACCTTCAGTTGTTCCATCGCCATCTCTATAAGTTGTATAATCTACAAATCCTCTTTGTAAGAATGCTACACGAGTAGTATTTTTAATACCTAAGTCAGTTGCACTAGTATTTGTAACACCAGCATTTTCAGTTAAGTATAATGGTGTATTATCTTTATCAACTTTTAGATAAATATCAAAAGCCATTAAGTGTTTTCCAGTAGTACCACATTTATCAATACCAGTTGTACTATTAGCATTTCCAGATGCATCTGAATCGTAGCATCTCTTTTCACCTTTCTTAAATGCAGTTAGTGTATAAGTTGCATTTTCACAATCAGGTTCACCATTTGGACATTCAGTAGCAACACTACCATCAAAGAATTCAATATAATTGTTTCCTTGATCGTCAGCAACTACATTACCAACTGTTGAAACGTTACCAAGTGAATCTGGTAATTGATTGTTTTGGTCAACCCATTCATTTTGAATTAAGTTGTCCTTATCAATCTTAACGCCCCAGTTAACAGCATCGGCTGAAATTTCAAGACCGTTAACTGCACGAACGTCTACGTTCAAGTCATCAACACTAACCTTTTTGTTAGATGTGAACCATGCATATGAACTTACACCTAAGATCATTATGCTTAACACTAACAATAGAATTAATAATAGCAATCTCTTTTTATTGTCTCTTTTCTTTTCTCTCTTTGTCATAATTTTCTTACTCCTTAATTGTTATTTTTTCTTTCTTCGACATGTTCTTCATATATATCCATATGCATCTTCATCTCGCCACCTAATATAACGTTGACACATTCAGGATCATCACCTTCAAGCCAGATTACAACAGTAACCTTATCTCGCTCTCCAGGATTCAAACCATTTCTTGATGCTCTGATTATTGTCCCATCCTCATCATTTCTAAATGGAATCGTCGGTTGACTATTATTTGTATGATAGTAAATCGGTTCTTCCTTTCCTGTAATAGGACTCTTCTTAGCATATACAAATTGTTCATCATTGATGTAAATCATTACTCTAACAGCATCATCAACATTCTTAATGATGTCGTCTATTGTTACTGAATACCAGTAATTAATAGTTTCTTCTCCTTGGTTTTCCAAGTAGAATGAATGAGCTATATAATTTTCACCATTGTGAGCTCCCTCTGCTTCTCTGTTAATGTTATCTGGTAACCACCTGATTGATATGTTGTCCATAAAATCAAGTTTAGAAGTAGAAAGTTTAATTACTGAGCTTCTATCATTTAACGACTCATACATTACTAGGTTTGAGTTTAAATATGTGTTTTTGTCCATATTTATAACAAAACTACCAGCGCCGTATACGATCCTTAAAACGAAATAAGCTACGATTAAGAATAATAATAATGCTAACAAAACGATCATTATTACACGTTCTCGTTTCTTACGCTTTTTAAGTTTGTCAGCCGTTACAACAACTTCACCTTTCGCCATAAATTCAACTCTCCTTTAACTTTAGTCACCTCAAACATGATTGGAGATAAAACGTATATGAAATACCTATCATATCGTTATTATTATTATAGCACACACATTTTTCAAAAACAATACTCCAAACTTATTTTTTTTCCACTTTTCTTGTTTTTATTTCGGCCATTGTGATATAATAAAAATGAATAAAAGTAAGATAGGAGGTAAAATGAAAAAGAAAAGCAAAATTGTTCTAATTTTGGCAATAATATCACTAATACTTTTCATCACTGGCTCCGTCTATACTTATGCTAAGTACCTTACTAAAACAACAAGTACTATAACTTCTAAGATTAAAAACTGGGATATCTTAGTAAATAACGAAACCATTAGAGGAAAAAAGGTATTAACTAATGAAATAACTGCAACATTCCCCAATACTAATGGACACACCAAAGTTGATAAAATAGCTCCTGGAATTGAAGGAATGTTTACAATCAGTATTGATTATTCTCATGTTGATCTTAACTTCAGTTATGATTTAAGTATTGCAGAGAACGAAACAATACCTGATATAAAACTTACAAGAATTGAAATGGATGGTGTTACATTATCAAACGATCACATAAGTGTTGATGGTAATGGAATTACACACATCACTGGTGAAATTGAAATAACACCTAGTGATGTTACCAAGAAAAAAGATATTGTTGTTTATGTAAAATGGGACGATAGTTCAACAAACGAAATGGATAACGAGGAAGACACAGAAGTTGGAGTTAATGAAGACAGTGTCGACTTCGATGTTAAAATGAGTTTCATACAATTAAACAATTAGGATGCTAAAGCATCCTTTTTTATTGCATAAAAAAAGATACTTTTTAAGTATCTTAATGTCTATGGTTGTTGTTCAACGAATTGTAACTTCAAGACAATTTCAATTGAATTTCCATCTGGGTTAGCTTGAGAATATTCATAACTTCTCTCACCCATTTCTGTATCTTCCTCATCACATTTATTATATGGTTCATTAGTTATTGGATCAGTTGCTTGACAAGCTGCCTCATCATTAGCATAATCCCATTTTAACTCTGCAACTAAAGTTGTAACAGCATTAGGATTTAATGTATCTCCACTAAGACGAAATGTTAGTGTAAATGGATAACCATTAATCGTGTAAACTCCATTATTAACAGTAACAGTATAATCAGTTCCTAGTGTTTGTGTTTCCCCAAACAATTTCAAACTTTTAACTTCCATTGATAAGGAAGCTGCCATTTCACCACCATTGATAATGTTTACACTATCAGTGGCATCAGCCATACCAGGATATAAATCAGAAATAGCAAATGTATAAGTATCTCCTGATCCATCACCTAATTGAATATCCCATGCTCTAACGTGAGCTTGAAGACCAAAATTAACAGTTTTATTATAAATAAACCAAGCAAATGTTGTAGAAGCGCATATGAAGAAAAGAACAATAGCTAAACTTATTTTATGTCTCTTTAACGCTAACAAAAGGATGTTTTTCTTTTTACGAGATTCATTACTAGATAGTTCTTTATCTTTCTTCATAACAAATGCTCCTTTCTTTATTTTTTATTATTTGGTTTTTTATAATAATTCTTGCTCTTGTTATTATTATAATACTTTTTATAGTATTCTTTCTTTTTATTTTTCTGATTTGTAGATTTTTGTTCTTGAGCTACCTTTACAGGTTCTTTTTGTTCAGGAACTTCTTTAACTTTTTCTTCTACTATTTTGGGAAGAACTTCTTCTTTTAGAACAACCTTCTCTTCTACTTTATATTCTTCTTTTGGTGTTTGTTCTTCTATTTTTTCTTCCTCTTTTTTCTCTTTTTCCTCTTCTTCAAGTTCTTCTAATTCTTCTTCAACTTCTTCTTCAATATCTTCATCTTTTTTGTAGACTAACTTAACTATCTCAATCGCTATTATTATAGCAACTGGAATTGTAACAAAGACGAATAACAATGACATACTAGTTGTAATTTTTCCTAACAATGTTAGAAAGAAAAATTTATGAACAACTTTTCCTAGAACTTGATCTTGAGAAACAATTGGATCCTCAATATTATTTGCTACACCTTTTGTGTGAAACAAATATTTTCCATTTTCATCGAATTCGATTGAAACAACTTGGTGCGTAATTATTTTGCCATTTAAGGCTCCACCATCACCAAGATATGTAACTGCGTCACCAACTTCAATATTATTGGCTGACATTTCCTTGATTAACAATGTATCACCAACATCATAAGTAGGTATCATACTACCAGATATTATAGTGTAAATTCTATAACCAAAGAAATTACCTCGATTAGAAAACTTCTGTACTCCTACTAAAACGATTAACAGTGCTAACACTATCATGATAACCCATTCGATTAGTGAAGAAAATGTATTAAATATCTTATTATCTAGTAGTTTCTTCATATTATTTCCTCTAATTCAATTTAATATCATTAATCTTATTTAAGTATTTATCGATGTGTTTACGATAAATAGCACCAATACCATCCATAGTAGCATTATTTCTATACTTAACTAAAGTATATTGCTCTCCAACCATACTCTTTAATTCTTCTTCTGTTAATGAAGCATTTAAATCAATAATCTTTTGAATAACTTGCTTCATAACCTTTTCCTTAGCTCTCTTAGTTGAATACTTTTCTTTATTCAATGTACATAGAGCTAAATAATCTAATAAGAATGTTTCGTCAAAGAATCCTCTTAACTCTCCTTCGTCATTATAATTCTTATCATTCTTACTACGTTTACTATCATCTCCAAAGTGGTCTTGAATATAATTCCATAAGACAACTGCATATTGGAAATTAGTATTTTTAAGTATTACATTAGTCTTCTTTATAGGAGATCTAACTAATGCAATATGTTCTCTTGCCAAAGATTTAAATACTTCAGTATGTTTTAAATCCATGATCTGTTGTTCTATTTTATCAATACGAGCTGCTATTGTTTCACCATTTCTAGAACCATCGTCCTTCTTACTATGTAAGCTAGTTTTAATTGTCAAATCCATACTAATATGTTCTTGACCAACAACAGTAGCTGATTTGTATTGAACTGTTTTATCATCCTTCAAATAAGATCCTTCAAGTAAAGCTTTCTTCTTTTGACCTACGAATGTTTCTAGATTAACAATTAATGTATAAATAAATCTATTCTCATAAGTATTGAAAGTTTCTTCTTTATTAATATTTAAGATCTTTGAAGGTTTAATCTCATCCTTGTCTTCATCTATTTCTTGGATAAGATTAGTATGTCTAGCTAAGTGTTTAATACTATCTACTGTAACACGCTTAGCTAGTTCTACTTTAACTATTTCATCTTCATTAATAATGAAACGGTTAGGATTTCTCATAATATTATCCAAATATCTCATTGTATCTTCAACTAAACTAACCCACTCGAAATTGGTTTCAACTTTATCGAAGTGTAAGTCTACAACCATATCAGATTTAGCTCTTTTTGTAAAAGAATTAACTCTTGATTCTTCGGCGTTATCAAATAATTTAGCTACAGATAATTCATTATTATCCATAAATCCCAACCCTTTCTATTACTATGTTAACTTCTTAAGTCTTAATAAGTATTCGATACATTCTTTCATTCTACCTTTACCAAAAGTAGTATCTAGGAATTTAACGAATCCATCAATTTCATCTCTAATATATGAAACATTTAATTGTTCAAATTTACGTAAGATCTTACGTGCGATGAAGTAATCAACTCCATCAACTTCTGTTCCACCGCAAGCTACGAATACTGGAACGAATTTTTTCATATGAGCAACAATACGGTTACCAAAAGCAATACGGAAATGTTGTATTACATAGTCGTCCATCTTTTCAACCTTATCAAGTGTTTCATCACTGATTTGGTTATTATTAATTGCTGATTCATATAAACTTACAAGATATGAATAATTGATATCCATTGCTTGTGTAGGTACTGGCTCAAATGGAGTACCTTTATCATTAATATCGATTGGCATAGCACGGTCGTAAACCTTATCAGTAACCATGAATGTTGAGTCATCGTTATTGATTGTACCTAAATACCAAACGTTTGGTGCAATTTGTAATTTACCAGATTTCAAGCGCTTTGGATCACTTGACCAAGCACTTGGTGTTAATTCTACTATCCATTCATCTTGACTAGGCATTTCTAGAATAGATAACATTTCTGCGAAATAATATTCGACACGTGAGATGTTCATCTCATCTAAGATTACTGTATAAACTTCATCAGTATATCCAGCTTCATAAATTGTTGCTAACAAGTCAGTTTCGTTAAACTTCTTTGTAAATTCGTTGAAGTAACCAAACAACTCTGTTCTATCACGCCAAGACGGTTGAACTGAAGCAACACATGAATCGTGTTTAACAAATTTTCCCCAAGCATACGCCATAGATGTTTTACCTGTACCAGAAATACCTTGTAAGATAACAAGTTTAGTACTTGATAGCGCAGCTATAAATAATCTTATTAATCCAATGTTATAGTATAACTTTAATTCTGAAGCACAGAAATTTCTAAAGTTTTCACATAACTCTTCCAAAGTGAATGAGTTATTGTAATTAACAATTTTGTAATCTTTGTATTCTTCGTCGATAGCAGTAAGTTTTGGGAATCTTGTGTCATTTTCATGACCATCATCGACTTCGCCTTCCTCACCTTCCATAATAGCTCCGTTAGCATCTTCATCTGGACTAAGTCCAAGTTGAGATACTTTCATAGCCATTAACTCGTCTTTTTCTTTCATTAACTTAGCTACTTGTCTATGTAACTCTGCAAGTTCTTCAAGTAAAGATTCTTGTTCAATTCTAGTCTTTCTAAACTTCAAGAACTTTCTAACTAAAAAATAAACAGCAACGATTATTAATGCTAGAAGAACCATTGTAATAATAATAGCTAATACTACAAGGAACCATTCTCCTCCACTAAAATCTTTACTATATTCTTTAACTAATCCTGCATATGCTCTTACATCAAACATTTGTAAAATTCCTAAAACGAAATCCTTTACAGCTCTTATCACACCGCCAAATAGTTGATTTAAGAATTCATATAAAAATCTAACATATGTATCCATTATTCCACCTCATCCACTGTTATTATTCTATCTTTTATTTTACCACGTTTTTTCATATCTTTATAATAATATTTATTACCATCTATTATAATTTTATCGAAAAGTTCTAAAAACTCAATATTTTCTGAATTATAATCAAAACTATCATCCAACTTAATTGCAAAGACAAAACCATTTCTCATATAATCCATAACATAACTCTTATAACGAGCAAATGTGGCAAAATCAATAGCAACTCTAAGTCTATCTTGGACATAAGTGTTATCAATAATATTAAACAACCCTTTTATCTTTGTTTTCTTACTAAAGTATGATTTCGGTAAATCTACAATATATTCATTATCAAAATCACAAGCAATTAAATCATTGGCAATTTTAACTGCTGTTTGAAGAAATGCAATCGAAGTAAGATCTTCTGCTATACTATCTTTTTCACTAGCTTTCTTAATAGCAACATCGCTATATAAATCTGGAAAAGTAATTGTATTAGATAATTTAGCATAGAACAAATTCTTATCTAATTCTTCACATTCTAGAAAGAACTCTTTAGAATCAAATGCATTTATAAAATCTTTTTTCTTCTTTATATCTTCTCTAACCATTTTACTGAATTCATTTAAGAATTCTGCGCTATCTTCAACTTCCAACAGTTTATTTCTTTGATCAACTATTGTTTCAATTGTTTTCTTTTGTGATTCTAAAAGATATAACTGATCAAGATTATAAAAATAACTACTAAATATTCTATAAGTATTAATCAAATTCAAATTTTCTTTTGTTTTTTCTCTTTCGCTTAGTAATTCTTTATTAGTATCATCTAATGCTTTACTAATCTTTTTACTTAAAGCAACCTTTTTACTGCTTTCATCCAAGTAATTACTATAACGAACCATCATATATGTATCAATATATCTTAAAGCAATTTCTTTATCATATTGCTTGCCAAATATATACTTTAAATACCTCTGAAAACAATCTTCGGTAAATGATACATATTCATCCATCACATTAACCATCAGGGCACCCTCCTAATCATCACAATTTAAGCAATCAAACGTTACTACATTATCCATTGCTGAATACTTAACATTTGGGTTTCTCTTGTAATATCTAACAAGAACGCTTGATTTTGGTTGAACATAGAACTCAATCTTTTTAATGTAACTATTATTATGACTTTGAGGAGGAACTTGATAATCTAATTCTCCATTTATAGTTCCATTCCAACTATTTGTAATACTATTTAAAATATTATTACTTTCATCAATATTTACTTTAGTTAAATCTGGAATATCTAATGTAACTAAAGCTGCTTCTGTATCTTTTGTATTAGTAACCAACACATCTAAATACAAACGACCTTTTTGATCTTCAACTTGATAACCAACACCATAATTACCAACTTTTAAAATAAACTTTGCACTTAATCTTTCATGATATGGTGAAACAGCTTCAGCAACAACATTTATTTCAACCTGATCTCCTGTTTCAAACACACTAGTTGGTTTAGGTGTTACTACAACATTGAAGTTATCTTCATGACTTCCAGGATTAATATATCTTCTTTCACTGGAATTTCCATTACTAAATTTACAAGTAACAGTATTATCACAAGTACAAGAAACATCATAGATTATTTGTGAATCTGTACCTTTTAAACTATTTAACAAACTATTCATACTAACGTGTAATTCATAATCTGTTGTTCCACCCCAAGGGCTAATTTCATAAGTTTTACCAGTAATTGTTAACTTATCACTATTAAAGTAGAAATTCTTTGTTCTTAAATAATAAACCTCTACAATTTCTTTAACATAACGACCATAGTTGACTACCAAGAAGGAAGCAACGGCAGCCGCAGCCACAATTAAACAAACAGCTAAAGTTCTATGCTTTTTAAAAAAGCTAAAGAACAATCTTTTTTTAGTCGAATTCTTTGTCGTTTCCTTTCTCTTCATCTTTATCACCTACATCATTATGGTCTTACACATAAGCTTTCTTCTGGATCTCCAGCAAGAACTTGTTTTGATTCTAATTGAATCTTAATAGATTCAACTAAATCCTGATAATTATAATCAATATATGTTATTGGGAACTCTACTTTCAATACATATTCATCTTCTTCGATTTGATTCATATTCAAACATTTCGTATCAACAGTATAATGTTTAAATATTGTTCCCCAACTATCTCTTATATAAACCCCATTATCAACGCCACCAGTTTTAAATAAATCAGTAGCCCCTGACACTTGAGGGTCTTGATTATAATATAAACTATAATTCAAATTAATATTTGTTGTTGTTATTATTTTCAATTTATATGAAATATTTGTATCACTTTTTGCTGTTTCAGAGTCGCCAATCATTTTATTAGTTACTTTAAATTTATAATACTTAGTAGTACCAGGAGCTAACTCCCCAAGATTAATATCTAAAGCAGTCTCAGTACCACCAGTACTTACTTCATATAAACCGTCATAATTAAATGCATATAATGCAACATCCATCGGAGCATCTCCAATTGCATCAGATACATATATAGCATTAGAAGTCTTAAGTAAACCAAAGATTATCAATAAGTCTAATGCTAAGAAAATAGATATGAAATTTAATTTTCTTTGATTATTAAATCTCAATTTACTCTTCATCTTCTATGCTCCTTTCTTTTTTCGAAAGTGAAACATACCAACTAAATAAAACTACTGTAGCTATAAAAGGAATGACAACAATTGGTTCAAAAACGAATTTCTTCACTTTGCCATATTGCTTTCCAACTTTTACAACCTTTCCAATAATTCTATCTTTTGTAATTTCACCATCAGGAGTATTGTTATTATCACCTTTTGTTATAAAACCATTTTTTGTCTTTTCTATAACTCTATGAGTAACAACACTATCCTTATCCGTAAATGAAACAACATCATTTACATCTACATCTTTAGTAATACGAACAAATACAATATCATCAACATTAATTGTATCTTCCATACTACCAGTTAATATTTGAAAATATGTATAACCGAAATAATTACTATAGTTTTTCTTTAAAACTGTTGTTTGAATAAAACCATATAAAGCAATAAGAATACCGATAACTAATATAAAGATCATAATATCTAATAAAATATTTACCAATACTTTTAATGCTTTCATGTTATCTCCTATCCGTTATACTGTTCGAATGTTATTTCAACTGGAATCTCCAATTTCGGATCAATACTCTTTGTTCCAATAACTGTATCTTCTTTATTATGATTTTCATCATTAATCCAGTCTACTTTAAAACTTATAACTTCCTCATAATTAGTATTGCTAGCACTATAATCAATTCTTCCAACATATCCTGTTGCAGGCATTGGTCTATAATCTGTATCTCCAGGTCCTTTAATTGAATATGATAACGATACATTATCGTCCTCAATATGAGAATTTATCGTATACCTAAATGACACTTCTGTATCATTAGGTTTAATTTTAATATTAAATGTACCACTTGATCCTGGTGCTATCTTTCCATCAACAACATTTCCGTTACCGTTATTATTAATAACGAATTCTGTTATCTTAAAGTTTCTAACAACAGTAACTGCTCCCGTTGATTGATCAACCGTTTCCAAATAACAAGTACTATCAGAATTGTTACTTGGTTTTGCAATATAACAACCATTAACAGATATGTTCCATTTTGCAACATCTGTCTTTGCTTCTCCAGTAATATCTGAACGATATTTACTGTAAGAATAAGATCCAAGAATAATTACTGCGAACAAGAAAGTTAATATTATTAATAACTTACCTTTTCCTTTCATAATTAATCCTCTTTCTTAATCTCTATTACTTCCAAGATAATTGCATATATTTCAAATACAATTCCAACCATTGTAGGTAAAATAATTAATGTTAGGAAACCATATTTTGATTCTAGTACTTTAAGTACACTACCTACTCCAGCGTATTTGCTTACTTTCTTACCAACAAAGTATTCATAATATACATTATATTCATTTCCAACTACAAAAGTATAATAACCATTAGTTTGAACAATGTTTGATACTTCTGCATAATTAATAATGTAATTATTTGATGGATTATAGAAGAAAATGTAATCTCCGTTTTCTACATCGCTACCATCTGTTTTAGTAACTACTAGTAAATCTCCCTTTTTATAATCTTTTGAGAAATCTTCATCAACGATTATTAAAGATTTATTACCAAGTTCTGTAACCCTTTGATCATTGAAATTTAGTAGACAAACAGTAACAAAAATTTCAATTCCTAGGTACAAAACTAAAAAGACAATTAATAAAACCTTTAATATAGACTTCACTGTATTCTTCATATTTTATCACCATACTAATTTTACCATAATAACGCAATTCTTTCAATCAAAAATAAGACCAAAAATGGTCTTATTTATTAGTTTCAATTATTTTTTTAGCATCAAACAAATTTTGAATGAAATCCATAGATAAATCGTATTCATCCAAAGCATTACTGATATTTATAACAGCTAATGCATCTCTTAATCCATCAATACCTTCAGGTGTTAATTCATTTGGATCTATATTGATTTCTAATAGTTTATAGTGATCAATAATAATTAATGCTACATCTTGGTCTACAGTAAATGCTAAATTATTCAAAACACTAATATTTGGATTATCCAAGAATTGGCCAAATTCTTTAACCATTTCTTTAATTTTCTTAATATCAACATTTTCTTCATTAGCTTTAATACATTCTCTTAAATAACCTTTAAATGAGAAAATGAACTTAAATACATCATAGATTGTAGCAGTATCATTAATACATTCATTAATCTTGTTATAAACAATAGCTTCATCATACTCTTCATATTTTTGTTCTAACTCTTTAACCTTTTCATTAACAGTTAAATAATGTTGTTCAATATCAACTTTCTTCCTAAAGAATAAGAATCCCTTAGTACTTCCTTCATTGATTTCACTAGTTAATTTAGCTAATTGAGCAACAATATCGTCAATTTCCTTAGTTATACGAGTTACATCATCTTTATGGCTTTCTCTATCAGCATATTTAGCTTTAAAGTCATTCAATAAATATTGATACTTCAAATAATACTTGTACTCTAGAAGATTATTGAATAGATTTCTAAAGTCATCTTTCTTAGCTTTTCCTTTACTAATATCACAGTTATCACCTAAGAATCTTGAATAGCATCTACTTACTGTTACAGCACTGTAATCATTAAGCATTAAATCGCCATCCATAAACTTTTTAATAATAACAGCTTCATCATAGTTTTCTAGATCAGCTAATTCTCTTGCTAAGTTATTTCTCTTCAAAACATAATCTTCATAACTTAAATTATCAACAATTAAGTCATGTTTTCTAGTTTCAATATACTTTTCAAATTCTTTAATATGTTTGTTATATAAAATTCTTAAACTAACTTCAACATGAGTGATAACATCAGGACATTTCCAGTGTAAATCCTCGAAAACGTCCTTCATTCTCTCAATGTTATCATCTTTTAATAATTCTAATACATATTTTCTAGCATAATTACTATATACAAAATCCTTTTCTGTAATAGTAATTCCTGCTTCAGCGAATTTAGAAATAACCTCTTTAATATCTTCATTTACGGAAGCCAAATCAGTCTTATAGTAATGAGTAATACTGTATAGTAAAGTATCAAATCCTAGTTTTTCGAAAGGAGTGTTTACAGGATTGAAAAGATCTAAATCTTTATAATCCTGTAACTCTTTCTTAACTATTTCTATTCTAGGAGATGGTTGAGTATTTAAAGCCTTACTTGCACGTCTTCTTATTTCTACAAGTACTTCATCTCTATATTCACTATATTCTTCCTTTAATTCTTGCACTTTTTTCTTATATGCAGCTAGATTTTTAGCATTATTTTTTGGCATGCTATCTAATACTTCTTTTGCTACATCTACGTCGTGATTAACGTCTTCTAATCTCTTTACCATTATTTACTCCTCTTTTCTACTTCAGTATTCTCTTCAGCTTCTAAATAATCAATGAATAACTGCATTGCATCATACAAATTCAGTAATTCAGTGAATCCTATGCTTTCAATTTTTACGTCCATCCTAATTAACTCCCTTCAACTTCTTCGTCAATATCAAGACTTCTAATAATTAAATATTCATAAACACTACCAATTGGTTTATTTCCATCATACATATCAAATACTACTCGATAAGTACCTGACTTCCACTTAGCATCAGCCATATTAGCTTTATCTTCAGCCGTTGGTCCTTCTTTTAACTTCAACTTAACTGTGAACTGCTGCTGTTCAGCAGATGAATCCAACGTTGGAATCAAATTATATACTCCACACTTGCCTTGAGAAATATAAGCAAAGCATGAATTTAATACATTATTTCCACTTCCTACAACTAAAGATTGAGCAATACCATCAAGAGGCACTCTTGTGTATGTTGTATCATAATTATCGTTATAATCTCGACGCTCTAAATGAATTTTAACATTTGGATTTGCTAATCCATTTAGAGTTGTTAAATTAAATGTCATTTCTAAATTACCATTTTTATCTTTACCTGTATTAACATCGTGTGTTACTTCTACAGGTGGAACAGTAGCATTAATACCATAATTACTGTTCAATAATTTAAACTTCAATTCGGTTGTCGCCACATTAGTAGAAGCCGCATACAGACCATCATAAGATGGGAATGTTTCAATCTTAATCATGTAATCACCGAAACTCAAATCAGAGTTCGAGAAGTCTAAATCAATCATTGAAGCGACATCGGCAACACGACCAGCAAGCCTTAATCTAATACTTCCATCAACTTGTGGATAGAAGACTTCTGTTCCATTAACCGTGTTAATCGTTACTACTGTACCGAATAAGTCACTTGTTACTAGGTTATAATTACCAGCTCCATCTTTTTGTAAGATTGTAATCTTAGCACCTAGTTTATAATCATCGAATTCAGTTGGAGAAATACTTCCTGTTGATGTTAAACTTGTATCTATTTCTACGGTATTAACATCACGTTTATAAATAGATACTGAATCATTTTCATCAGGTTCTAATCCTACAAATTCTCCAGTTGAATTAATAGCTGTTGTTGCACCATTAACAATATTATATGTTAACTCAGCTTCTGGGTTACCATTACTTGGCAACATTATTACTTTTGTTGTCGTAACTCCACCAGTCGTAATATCTTGAGCTGATTCTAAGTATAAGTAGTGTCCAGAAGATGACGGCCAATTACTTGGATTAACTTCTGAGAAATCAACCGTGAAGATAAACTCTTCTACCGCAACCTCACGTCCATCTACTACTTTATAATACTTAGTACTTTGTTCTTCTAACATATTGTCATCATACTTATTAGATGTCGTTTTTGTACTCATCCTACTAAAGTCTTCTAACATATACCTATATACTCCATTTGTTGGAGTTTTTAATGAAGTTACATCATAATAGTATTCTTCATTTGTTGCTAAGTCTAACATTGTAATCTTTGTACCAACTGGTAACGCAACATCAGATTTTAAATATCTAT
>Ga0310697_10001457_pt1 | contig 27708 bp, 23 predicted proteins | sample 172DNAGHGlowgp2_FD_203883 | JGI IMG/M metagenome (GOLD analysis project Ga0310697, IMG submission 203883) | Sheep rumen microbial communities from Palmerston North, Manawatu-Wanganui, New Zealand - 1728 DNA GHGlow gp2 (v2) (version 2) | ecosystem: Host-associated > Mammals > Digestive system >...
ATCACCAATTGGTGATACTCGTCGAGTTCGTCGATTCCACCTTCAGCCGTGAGGATCCGAGGGCGCAGTACGACCGTATGCTGAACGAGCCCGGCTACAACGAGGGGAACGGTGCCGGCTGCATGGCCGACTACTTCCGCGAGCAGTCGAGCGGGCTGTTCAATGTGCACTTCGACGTCTACGGCCCCTATCGAACGTCGTCGAAGGCGCAACCGATAGCATCGCCTAACAAGAACACGAAGAATTACCACCAGGAAGCGCTGGCCGAGGCCACAAAGATGATGATCAATGAGAACCCCGACGTGGACTTCAAGCAATACGACTGGGACGGCAACAAGAGGGTGAACCAAGTCATCTACGTCACCGCCAGCTGTTGTGGTAATCAGGGCACGTCGAAGTACTACGGCTTCCTCTGGCCTAACACGTCGACGCTCGGAACCATCAAGACACCCGATGGGTTGAGCATCTCCAACTACACCGCCAGCGCCGAGCTGTGGAAGCCTGGCTCGTCATGCGGCATCGGCACCATCTGTCACGAATACACCCACTCGCTGGGACTGCCCGACATCTATCCGACGTCCACCTCCTCGAACTACTATTCCGTCTGCGACGAGTGGGACCTGATGGACGGTGGCAACTTCACCAACATGGGATGGTGCCCGCCTAACTACACGGCGCAGGAGAAGATGGTATTGGGCTGGCTGACACCCATAGAACTGACGGAGCCGACAACCGTGACCGGCATGAAGCCCGTCTCGGAGGGCGGCGAGGCCTATATCATCAAGCATACCAATACGGAGTACCTGCTGCTCGAGAACAAACAGTGGACGGGATGGGACGCCGGCCTGCCGGGCCGCGGACTGCTCATCACCCATGTCGACTATAGTGACTCGAGATGGAATGGCAACACCGTGAACACCGTCGATGACCACTTCTGCTACGACATCGTCCATGCCGACTTCCTGGACTATGAACAGTGGAACAAGATACAGCCACGCAACACGAAGCAATGGGTGGGTGAGAACTGGATGCACAACAGGCACCTCAGCACATCGCCCTACCCCTGGACGACCGACTCGACAGCCAACGAGAACCGTGAGCTGACCTATAAGCAGGTGAAGATGTACAACACCAACACCGAGGGGGCAACTCAGCTACAGCAGTCGATCTCGAACATCCAGATGACGGCAGACGGCCTCATCTCGTTCGACTTCACGAACGACTTCTCCGTGGCCGTGCGTGACGTGAAAGCTGCCGCCGCCACACCGGCCGTCTACGACCTGAACGGCCGCCGCTGTCCGACAACTGCCAAGGGCCTTTACATCGTGCGTGGCACAGATGGTATCGTCAGAAAGCTCTACAAATAAACTTTATATTTATTTACTTAAAAAAACAGAATAATGAGATTAATTATTGAACCGAATTATGATTTGATGTCCCAGTGGGCCGCCAATCATGTCATCGAGCGTATTAATGCCGCCAAGCCGACGGCTGAGAAACCTTTCGTCCTGGGTCTGCCCACGGGCTCGTCGCCTATCGGCATGTACCGTGCCTTGGTAAAGGCTTGTCAGGAGGGACGTGTATCGTTCAAGAACGTGGTCACGTTCAACATGGACGAGTATGTCGGACTGCCCGTAGACCATCCCGAAAGCTATCATTCGTTCATGTTCACCAACCTCTTCAACCACATCGACTGCCCGAAGGAGAACATCCATATACTCAACGGTAACGCACCTGACCTGGCTGCTGAATGCGAGGCTTACGAGAAGGAGATTGAGAAGTTTGGAGGCATCGACCTCTTCCTCGGAGGCATCGGCCCCGACGGTCATATCGCCTTCAACGAGCCGGGCTCGTCGCTCACCAGCCGCACACGTCAGAAGACGCTGACCACCGATACCATCATCGCCAACAGCCGCTTCTTCGACAACGACATCAACAAGGTGCCCAAGACTGCACTCACCGTTGGCGTTGGTACCGTCATGGATGCCCGCGAGGTGATGATCCTGGTCAACGGCCATGCCAAGTGCCGCGCCCTGCAGGCTGCTATCGAGGGTTCTGTCAACCACATGTGGACCATCTCGGCCCTGCAGATGCACAAGCACGGCATTATCGTTGCCGACGATGCTGCCTGCGACGAACTGAAGGTGGCCACCTACCGCTACTTCAAGGACATTGAGAGCAAGAACCTGCTCTAAGAATGCATGACGCATAATTCATAACTGATATATTGAAAATGAAAGACTTAGATTGGGGTAGTCTGTCGTTCGGCTACATGAAGACCGACTACAACGTACGTTGCTACTATCGCGACGGCAAATGGGGCGAGATTGAGGTCTGCTCCGACGAGTATCTGAAACTCCACATGGCTGCTACCTGCCTGCACTACGGCCAGGAGGCTTTCGAGGGCCTGAAGGCCTATCGTTGCCCCGACGGCAAGGTGCGCATATTCCGTGTCGACGAGAATGCAGCCCGCCTGCAGTCGACCTGCCGCGGCATCATGATGCCCGAGGTATCGACCGAACTGTTCACGGAAATGGTGAAGAAAGTGGTGCGCCTGAACCAGGAGTGGATTCCCACCTACGAGAGCGGCGCCACGCTCTACATCCGTCCGCTGCTCATCGGCACCAGCGCCCAGGTAGGTGTGCATCCTGCCAAGGAGTACTGCTTCCTCATCTTTGTCACGCCTGTCGGACCGTACTTCAAGGGTGGCTTCTCTGCCAACCCCTACGTCATCATCCGCGACTTCGACCGCTCGGCGCCTCTCGGCACGGGTAAGTACAAGGTGGGTGGCAACTACGCCGCATCTCTGTTCGCCAACAACCTGGCACATGAGAAGGGCTACGCCTGCGAGTTCTATCTCGATGCCAAGGAGAAGAAGTACATGGACGAGTGCGGTGCTGCCAACTTCTTCGGCATCAAGGACAACACCTACGTCACGCCGAAGTCGACCAGCATCCTGCCGTCGATCACCAACAAGTCGCTGATGCAGGTAGCCGAAGACCTCGGCCTGAAGGTGGAGCGTCGTCCCATCCCCGAGGAGGAACTCGAGACCTTCGAGGAGGCAGGTGCCTGCGGTACCGCCGCTGTCATCAGCCCCATCTCCTACATCGACGACCTCGACACCGGCAAGCGCTACTCGTTTGGCGAGAAGCCCGGCCCCATCTCGAAGAAGCTGTTTGACACGCTCCGCGGCATTCAGTACGGCGAGATTGAGGACAAGCACGGCTGGACCACCGTCGTGATTGAGTAACAGGTTGCAAGTACAACCCTAACATCTGAACGGAGCCCCGAAACATCGCTTTCGAGGCTCCGTTGTATTTATAAAAAACATGGTGCACGTGCCACTACTTCGTGATGAAGTGGTGGCACTTGTTTGGTAAGCATTCAGGAAATGCTGAACAGGAACTGCGGGCGGACGTACTCCCAACGGACGGTGCCGAAACGGATGAGGCGGGCAAGGAGGGTCACCGTCTTGTGGCGGGGAAGACGGGCGAGGCGCACCAACTGGTTCAGCGTCAGGCGATTGCCCTGCATGGCGTCGAGCAGGCGGCGGATGTCGTCGTCGTAGGTGAGCATGGTCCCCTGCGGCTTCTGCAACTCGCGCCAGAGGGCGAGGTGTACGGGCGAGGCCACGATGTTCTCGTCGGCAATACGGATATAGGCGCGAGGACGCCCATCCTCGTCCAGCGCACAGACAGGGCGCTTGGATGACGGTGGCACGGTCGCCATGACAATCGTCCGGCCCTCAGCATGAAAGGTGTCGAACTTAATGCTCGCCTCAGGCTTGCAGTAACGGTAGGCCGCCTGGTGCATCATGTAGATCTCCTCTTCGCTGCGCACGCCCGCGAGGTAGCCGTCGTCGCGCACGCCGATGAGCAGTCGGCCACCCTCGGTATTGGCAAAGGCAGACACCGACCGTGCCAGTTTGCAGGCATCGGCCACGCGGTACTTGAAGTCCTGCTGCAGGTGCTCGCCCTCACGAATCAGGCTGAGGAGAAAACGCTTGTCATCCATCCTTCCTACCTATAACCGGCTAAGCCGTAGTTGCGTCCTGTATTAAGAGTCCGGCGAGTGTAAAGCCGAAAATGGCGGTAATATGGGCCAGCGAGCCATTGGTCTGCGGTTTGTTGAACATCGACGGCGCCTCGTCGGTATCAGGCGGGCAGCCGCGATTCTCCAACAGTTCGTCGCTATAGACCACCTGGAACTTCTTCTCGGGGAATTGTCCGATGTGCTTGAACTTCTTGCGGATGGCACGCGCCAGGGGGTCGCCCTCCACCTTCCAGAACTCCGTCACGCGGATGCGCGTGGGATCGAGCTTCAGGGCAGCACCCATCGACGAGTACAGGTTGGCCCGTTGGCGGCAGGCCAGCAGTATCAGCGCCACCTTGTCCTTCAGCGAGTCGATGGCGTCGATGATGTAGTCGTAGTCCTCCAAACAGAACTTAGAGGCATTCGCCTCGCTGAACACTTCGGCCATGGCTGTTATCTCCGCCTCTGGGTTGATGGTGAGCAGGCGCTCACGGAGGGCTTCCACTTTCACCTGACCAACGGTGGCCGTCGTTGCCATCAGCTGGCGGTTGACGTTGGTGATGCTGACGCGGTCGCTGTCGACAATCGTCAACCGCCGGATGCCGCTGCGCACCAGACTCTCGGCACACCACGACCCTACGCCGCCCACGCCGAAGATTATCACCCGCTTCCGGGCGATGCGCTCCATCGCCTCGTCGCCAAGGAGCAGCTCGCTCCTACGGAATATTGCTTGATTGATTGCCATTGTTGTCTTCTTTAGCTGTGCAAAGGTACGGCTTTTTCCCTGAATCGCGGCAAATAATTGCCAAAAAAGCAACCTGTAAGGCAGGAATCTGCCACAAACCCCCTGTTGGCGACGGGACTGTGTTAAACATACTTAACTGTTTGGCTGAAACTATTTGAAGTAAAGCAAAAGTTTGTAACTTTGCAATCGGAATGAAGAAGTTGAGTCATATCGTCCTATCGGCTCTGCTATCGATGACGTTGTTGTTCATCGGGAGCGGCGTCAACTTCATGCGCTGTGCACACACCGGGACACTCACGATGATGACCGTGTTCAACAGTGGTGTCATGGGTAGCATGAACGGTGGCGGTATGGGCAACATGAACTGCGGCATGACCTCAGGCTGCATGTCGGTGGAGCGTATGGAACTGTCGCCAACGAACGTGGCGCAAACCGTCGACTACGACTTCCACGTCTTCCAGCCTGTGTTGGCCGTCCTGCCAAGCCTTGTCGCAGAATGGATGGCGCCGATAGAGAACAAGGCCGAAGTTCTGTTCACGCCCGAGGTGTGGAAAAGTCCACCCCGCGACTATCTGAACTTCATCCAAGTGCTACTGATTTGATTTTGATATGATCCCGTTTCTCTGGGTGACGGATCCTACGATGGTCGTTGCCAGGCAAATCGTTGTATCATATTAACATCAAAGAAGTGAAACCATGAGACTATATTTGACAAGCATCGCCATGATGCTGAGCCTGTCAGCTTTCGGACAGGCAAATGACTCGTTGCAGGCAGACACGGTGGCCGACAAAGCAGTCGGCCTGTCGAACGTGACCATCACCTCGCGACGGGCAGGAACGCGACGCGTGGGGGGACCGGCCAACGCCGTACTGATAGGCCGTGAGGAACTGTTCAAGGCAGCCTGCTGTAACCTGGGCGAGAGCTTTACCACGAATCCCAGCGTCGACGTGAACTATAGCGACGCCGCCACGGGCGCCAAGCAGATCAAGCTCCTGGGACTGAGCGGTACCTACGTGCAGATGCTCACCGAGAACCTGCCAAACTTCCGTGGGGCGGCAGCCCCCTACTCGCTCGACTATGTCCCCGGCCCGTGGATGAACAGCATCCAGGTGTCGAAGGGCTCGTCGTCGGTGCGTAACGGCTATGAGAGCATCACGGGACAGATAGACATCGAGTATCTGAAGCCCGACGGTGACGAGGGAATGACGGTGAACCTCTATGGCGGCACCCTGGGCCGTCTGGAGGCCAATGCCGATGCCAACGTCCACCTCGACGACAAGCTGAGCACAGAGATACTGGCGCATTATCAGGACGACTTCGGCCATCACGACGTGAACGACGACGGATTCCTGGATCAGCCCAACGTACGCCAGTGGAACCTGCAGAACCGATGGAAGTGGAAGGGCGCACACTATATGTTCCACGGTGGTTTGGCAGCCGTCAAGGAGAAGCGCGAGGGCGGACAGACACACCACACCGCCCCCGATGCCCATCATCTATATAAGATAGGTGTAGAGACCGACCGCTACGAGGGCTACATGAAGCACGCCTTCATCCTCGATCCCGAGCACGGCACGAACATCGCCGTGATGGGCAACGCCTCGTTGCACCTGCTGGATGCCAACTACGGCGAGAAATACTACAGCGTGAACCAGAAGAACGCCTACGCCCAACTGCTCTTCGAGACCAACTTTGCGGAGCAGCACAACCTCTCGGCAGGCCTGTCGCTGAACTACGACTATCTCAGCGAGAACTTGAAACAGGGGACTGAGAAATCTGTATGCCCGACAAGGGAAACCACACCAGGAGCGTACGTACAATACACCTACAACCTGAACGACAAGGTGGTGGCAATGGCAGGCATCAGAGCAGACCACAGCAGCATCTATGGCACCTTCGTCACGCCCCGTTTCCACCTGAAGCTAACGCCTAACGAGATTGTAAGCTTGAGACTCTCGGCAGGCAAGGGCTACCGTAGCGTGCATGCGCTGGCAGAAAACAACAACCTGCTGGCCAGTGGACGACAGCTGGTGATTGACGATCTGAAGCAGGAGCGCGCTTGGAACTACGGCATCAGCAGTTCGTTCTACATCCCCCTGTTCGACAAGACCCTGAAGCTGAACGCGGAGTACTATCACACGCACTTCAGCCAGCAGGCCGTCATCGACTACGACAGCAATCCCTCGCTGATACATATCACCAACCTTGACGGCAAGTCGTATTCGAACACGGTACAGGTGGACGCTACCTACCCCATCGTAAAGGGACTGGAGCTGACGGCGGCCTGGCGATGGAACGATGTGAAGTGTACATACGGCGGCGAACTGATGGAGAAACCGCTGACCAGCCGCTACAAGGGGCTCGTCACCGCCAGCTACAAAACGCCCCTCGGTCTCTGGCAGGTGGATGTCACGTTGCAGATGAATGGCGGCGGCCGCATGCCAACGCCTGTCGACGGCCTCTGGGACGAGCGCTTCCATGCCTACGAGCAGGTGTCGGCACAGATAACGCGCTGGTTCCGACATTTCTCTGTCTACATTGGTGGTGAGAACCTGACGGGCTTCCGCCAGAAGCAGACCATCATCAACGCACAAGATCCCTGGAGCAGCAGCTTCGACCCCACGATGGTGTGGGGGCCTGTTCACGGCGCCATGTTCTATGCCGGCGTACGTATCAACGTAGGGAGACTTTGATTGATTGAAGATTGAAGATTGAAGATTGAAGATTGAAAATTAAAATTTAGAATTATGAAGAAAGTAATAGTATTAAGCGCCATGATGCTGACCACAGTTGTCGGCATGGCCAAGGACATTAAGACCGTAGTAGTAACCACCCAGCCGCAGATGCATTGCGAAAGCTGCGAGAAAAAGATCACGGGCAACCTGCGCTTTGAGAAGGGTGTCAAGCAGATTGAGTGCAACATCGAAGGGCAGCGCGTCACCGTCACCTACGATGCTGACAAGACGAACGCGGAGACGATTATCAAGAGCTTCGGTAAGTTCGGCTATCAGGCTACAGAGGTGAAAGACGAGGCAAAAACGCAGGAAAAAGAGGCTGAAAAGACCAAGAAATAGCAATATACCATATTTATGGTATGCGGAATGCCGCATTAAGGGGATTGTGGGGTTGCGAAAAACGCCGTACCTTTGCACCGTCGAAAAGACATAATAACGTTTAAAGACATAATAACATATTAACAAAATAAAAAGGATAAGATTATGAGTAAGATTGCAAAGCAGCTGACTGAGCTCGTCGGCAACACCCCACTTCTGGAGCTCAACAAGTATTCAACGGCAAAGGGTCTGGAGACCCCGGTGATTGCCAAAGTAGAGTTTTTCAACCCCGGCGGCAGCGTAAAGGATCGTATCGCACTGGCGATGATTGAGGACGCAGAGGCCAAGGGCATCCTGAAGCCCGGAGCCACCATCATCGAACCCACCAGCGGAAATACGGGCGTAGGACTGGCACTGGTATCAGCCGTCAAGGGCTACCATCTTATCCTTACCATGCCCGAGACCATGAGCGTGGAGCGTCGTAACCTCGTGAAGGCATACGGTGCTGAGGTTCGCCTCACCTCAGGAAAGGACGGCATGCCTGGTGCCATCCGCGCCGCCGAGGAGTTGCGCGACTCAATTCCCGGAGCTGTCATCCTGCAGCAGTTTGAGAACGGCGCCAACCCCGCCAAGCACTACGCCACGACGGGTCCTGAGATCTGGCGCGACACGGATGGTCAGGTGGACATCTTCATCGGCGGTGTGGGTACTGGCGGTACCATCAGCGGCACGGGTAAATACCTGAAGGAGCAGAACCCCAACGTGAAGGTCATCGCCGTAGAGCCGAAGTCGAGCCCCGTGCTGAACGGCGGCCAAAGCGGTCCCCACAAGATTCAGGGTATCGGTGCCGGCTTCATCCCAAAGACCTACGACGCAGACGTCATCGACGAGGTGTTCGACGTGGAGAACGACGACGCCATCCGCACGGGTCGTGAGATTGCCCAGAGCGAAGGCCTGCTGGTAGGCATCTCGGCTGGTGCTGCCCTCTACGCAGCCATCCAGGTGGCCAAGCGCCCGGAAAATAAGGGTAAGAAGATCGTGGTGCTGCTGCCCGATACGGGTGAGCGTTATCTGTCAACGGTCCTCTATGCCTTTGAGGATTATCCTCTGTAAACCGTCAATTGCTATCTGTAGAAGCGGGTGCGTCGTTCTGGCGTCACCCGCTTTTTGGTGGTGTAGGCAGCGCAAGTATCAAGAAAAGTATGGGAAATGTTGCCTGATTCCTTTTTTTTTCGTATTTTTGCAGCACATAAGACAAAACGCGAAATGGGAAAAGGTAAATTGGCAAAGTTTGCGGATATGGAGACGTACGAGAACGTGTTCCAATATCCGTTCTCTACCTACGAGGAACATCCGTTCGAGATGCAGGGACGCTGGCGCGAGGATTTCTTCCATAATGACAATCCGATTGTGCTGGAGCTGGGCTGCGGCAAGGGAGAGTATGCCGTGGAGTTGGCGCGTAACTACCCCGATAAAAACTTCATAGGCGTGGACATCAAAGGGGCACGGATGTGGACTGGCGCCACACAGGCCCTGAACGAGGGGCTGAAGAACGTGGCCTTCCTGCGTACGAACATAGAAATTATTGACCGCTTTTTCACTAAGGACGAGGTGCAGGAAATCTGGCTGACGTTCAGCGACCCTCAGATGAAGAATCCCCGGAAGCGTCTGACGTCGACGTATTTCATGGAGCGCTATCGTCACTTCATGGTCGACGGCGGCATGATACACCTGAAGACAGACTCGAACTTCCTCTTTACGTACACGACGTTGATGGTTGAGAAGAACAGACTGCCCGTGGACTTCAAGACCGAGGACTTGTATCACGACGAGCAGTCGACATTGAACGTGGACCCCGCCACGCTGGCTGTGCAGACATACTACGAACAGATGTGGATAGCCCGTGGGCTGAACATCAAGTACATGCGCTGGCACCTGCCTGGTGAAGGCTTGCTGGAGGAACCCGACGTAGAAATAGAGTTGGACGACTACCGCTCGTATCATCGTACGAAGCGCAGTTCATTGGATAAAGCAAAATAAAATGACTAAGGATATGAAAAGAATCATCGTTTTTAGCTTTGTGCTCTTCTTGATGGGCTTGGTACCCTGTGCCGCACAGCAGTTCAATGCCCATGTTGACTCGGTAGGTTCGCTGGCCTCTCAGCTGACAGAAGAGAATCGCTTCAAAATGGCAGAACTGAAAATCAGCGGCCCGCTGAACGGTACTGACCTCAAGCTGTTGGGACAGATCGTCTGCCGACAGAAGGTGAATAAAAAGGTGGCAGACGAGTGCCTGGTGACGCAGCTTGACCTGAGTGAAGCTGTCATCAAGGAGGGCAAGGAGGGTATGAAGACCGAGAACAACTCGCTACCCGCCTCGCTTTTTGCCGGTGCGAAGAGTCTGGAGCGTGTCATCTTGCCACAGGGCCTGCTGACTATCGGCCAGAACTGTTTCGACAACTGCTCGTCGCTGGCAGAGATAACGATTCCAGCAACGGTGGTGACGATTGGGGCGAAGGCTTTCAGCGACTGTACCAGCCTGCCTGAAATCGTATTACCCCCGGTGCTCACGACCATTGGGCAAGAAGCCTTCGAGGGATGTACCAGCCTGACGAGTATCGAGATTCCCGAAACGGTGATAGAATTAGGTGCCAATGCCTTCAGCGGCTGTTTCTCGTTGTCGAAGGTTGACATACAAGGTAGCATCAAAGCCATTGGCAACGCTACGTTCATGGGCTGTGAGTCGCTGTCAGAAATTAGCATTCCCGAGAGTGTCAGGTCGGTGGGCACCAATGCGTTCCGCGACTGCAAGAGCTTGAAGTCTATCTCATTGCCCGACGAACTTGACGAGATCGGTAATTCCGCTTTTGAGAAATGCCGCAATATGGATTCGATCAGCATCGGAAAGGTGGTGAAGATTGGCTCGAATGCCTTTCAGGAGTGCTCCAATCTGCGTCAGTTAGAACTGGATGGCGTCCAGAAGATGGGCAACGGTGTGTTCCAGAAGTGTCTGAGTCTGAAGAGCATTTCCATCGACGGTTTGCTGAAGGAGATCGGGACAGAAGTGTTCGGCGACTGCGCCAGTGTGACGACCGTGAATCTGCCGGGAACGGTGAAGACGATAGGCGGTCGTGCGTTCCAGAACTGTAAGAGCCTGACAGACATCGACTTGCCGTCGTCACTTACCAAGCTGAACGACCGTGTCTTTGAGAACTGTTCGTCGCTGCGACATATCGTCATTCCAAATCAGGTGAAGTCGATGGGCGACGGTATCTTCAGGGACTGTCTCGCCCTGGACAGCGTCGACATTGACGGCTTCATCGAGGAGATTGGCGACGATGCCTTCCGTCGCTGTCATAGTCTGAGGAGCATCACCATACCCGTGTCGGTCAAGAAGATTGACTCGTACGCTTTCGAGGAATGCATCGCCCTGACCAATGTCAAGCTGCCCATTACGCTGCAGACCATCGGCAATAGTGCTTTCCGCAATTGCGCCATGCTGCAGAGCATTGTCATCCCTGCTGCCGTCAAGTCTATCGGCAGCGATGCCTTCCGCGAGTGTTCGGCCTTGTCGTCGGTGGTTCTGTCGGTCAGTCTGAAGGAGATCGGTGGGAGCGCGTTCGCCAAATGTGTCTCGTTGCGGTCGGTGACGGTCAATGCGCCGCTGCCTCCTGACATATCGAAGAGTACCTTCAAAGACATTGTCATGGCCGTCTGCAAGTTCTATATTCCTGTGGGCTGCAAGACCATGTACATGCAGAACAAACAATGGCAGAAAATATCGTTGATAGAAAGATAAGAAATGACACTTTACCCAAAACTCATTATGGACGCGCTGGCCACGGTGACGTATGCCGGCACGAAGAAGAACTTAGTAGAAAGCCAGATGGTGGCAGACCAGCCGGCCATCAACGGTAACAAGGTAACCGTCGTCCTGGAATTCCCACGCGACACGGATCCCTTTTTAAAGTCGACGGTGAAGGCTGCTGAGGCCGCCATCAAGTATCATTGCGGACAGGATGTCGAGGTGACCGTCAAAACGGAATTCAAGACGGCGCCGCGCCCGGAGGTCGGGCAGCTGTTGCCCGGCGTAAAGAACATCATCGCCATCAGCTCGGGCAAAGGTGGTGTCGGCAAGAGTACTGTCTCGGCTAACCTTGCCATCGCTTTAGCTCGTCTGGGCTACAAGGTCGGTCTGCTCGACTGCGACATCTTTGGCCCCTCGATGCCCAAGATGTTCAACGTCGAGGACGAGCGTCCATACGCTGTGAAGAAAGACGGCCGCGACTTGATTTGTCCCATCGAACAGTATGGCGTGAAGATGCTCTCCATTGGTTTCTTCGTCAGTCCGACAACAGCTACCTTGTGGCGTGGCGGTATGGCGACGAGTGCCCTGAAACAGCTGATTGCCGATGCTGACTGGGGGGAGCTGGACTATTTCATTCTCGACACGCCGCCAGGCACCAGCGACATACACCTGACGCTCTTGCAGACCCTCAGTATCACCGGGGCCGTCATTGTCTCGACGCCCCAACAGGTGGCGCTGGCCGATGCCCGCAAAGGCATCGACATGTACCGCAATGAGAAGGTGAACGTACCCATCTTGGGACTGATAGAAAACATGGCGTGGTTCACACCCGCCGAACTGCCTCAGAACAAGTACTTTATTTTTGGAAAAGAGGGCTGCAAGCAGTTGGCGGCTGAGATGAATGTCCCCCTGCTGGCTCAGATACCGTTGGTGCAGAGCATCTGCGACAATGGCGATGCGGGCACGCCAGCCGCCTTGGATGTCGACACCATGACAGGCCAGGCGTTCATCAACTTGGCCCAGGCTGTGGTGACTGTCGTCAACCGCCGCAACCGCGAACTGCCGAAGACCGAGATTGTCGGCATGAGCAAGAAGTAAAGACGAACAGATCGTCTATTTCCTGGTAATCTTGCGCTGACGAAGGGTATCGACAACCTCTAACTTTCGCCCGATACGTTCAAGTCGCTCCAGGGCATGTGTGCGTGAGAGGACGATCTGATAACGGTAGACGATACAGGTAACGATGAAATAGACGATAGCCTGGAGCCAGAGTATCAGATACTCGGGACGAATATCATCGAGGGTGGCGCCCATACTGTTCAGCCTGACGTAAGCACGTACGCCAAAAGTCGACGGGAACAGCCAGGAAATGCCCTGCCAAACGCTGGGAATATTGGACTGCGGCCAATTGATGCCCGTGAGGAACAGTAGTGGTATGGATACGAATACCATGAGTAGCATGACGTTCTCACGGTAGCGTACAATACACGACACAATCATGCCGAAGAAGATACAGGCCAGCGTGTATGGGAACATCATGGCCAGCAAAGCGGGCCATTGGGCTATATGGACGAAATTGAAGAGCCGCGGAACGACGAGTGCCAGATAGGCGCCCATGACAGCGTAGATCATGAAGTAGCACAGGAACTTGCCGCCAACGATGCGGAGTACGCCCTGATAATGGGGGTCGATGGGGATGAGGTCGTGATAGCGGTTGTTCTCGCGCGCTGTACCTGCCGACATACCGATACCGAGGACGAGCGTCTGTTGTAGTATCAGCATGAGTACGGCGGGAAGCACAAAACTGCCGTAGCCTCCTGAAGGATTGAATAGCGGCACGTCGTCGCAGGCCAGCGGCTGGGCGCTAATCTGTGCTTCACGCTTCGTGGCAGGCTGTGAAATCTTTGTCGTTAGGACGGCCCCCATCTGGGAGGCAACGGCCATGGCTGTCTGATAGATGGCCTTGTAGGTCAACATCAGGCTCATGTCGACATAGACGCTGATGGTCGTCTGCTCCATGCGGTTCAGTCGTTCCTCAAAATCAGACGGTATGTAGTAAATGCCCTTTACCAACTGTCGGCTGACCAAAGACTTCGCCTCGTCGAGATCGGCAGCATGGCAGAATATTCTGACATCGGGCGAAGCATCGCAGTTGCGTACGAACTGCCGTGAGAGTTGGGTCTTGCTATCATCGACGACGACCACCGGTACCTCGCGAACCGTCTCGTTATTGTAAATCCAGGAGTAGAGCAGTGGATATGCCAAGGGCACGATGAAGAAGAAGATGAGTACACCCTCGTCGCGGATGACATGACGCATCTCCTGTGCCCAGATGAAGCAGGTATCTTTGATGGCGTATGTGAGATTATGGAATATAGACATAATTCAGCATTGCGTTTTTAATCTTACCAATGACCGTCCATGGCAGCAAGGTGAAGCCTAACAGCGCGGCAAAGTGGAACCACGCTTCAAGGAGGGGGAAGCCGTTGAAGACGGTGACCTGATAGAGCATGAAGTAATGGCGCAGGGGGAAGAGCCACGACAGAGCCTGAAGTGGAGCATCCATACCCATCACAGGGAAGGCAGAACCGGCCATTGAGATGGAGAGGACGGCCCAAAGTGAGCAGATACTCATTGACATTCGCAGCGACGGCAGGAGGCCGAAGGCAAAGATGCCAAAGCCCTGAGCGGCCAGCACCTGAAGTATTGAGAGTATAACGATGTCCCACGCATGACCCTCGAAGGGGAAATGAAGGACGCCATAGATATAGTATTGATAGCAGAAGACGATAGCCAGCCAGATCAGCGTCTGAGGCAGGAACTTGCCAACGAGCGCAACGCAGATATTACCCTGGGCCATGCTCATCCAGTCCTTTGACCGATTGAACTTCAGCTCAGTACCTATGCTATAGGCACTAATCAGGAAGATGAAAAGCATGAAGATGCCCGGCCCGAAAACCGTAGTGAGGTAGACATTGTAATTGGACCAGGGGTTGGCTACCTGATGGAGGTCGATGCGAATAGGTTGCATCATGGTCTGCATCTGCTGGTTGGTGAGGCCACGTGCCTGCATGGTCGCCAACGCCACACCGGCGGAACCGAGTGAGGATACCGTCTTGAAGTCCTTCATAAGCAGCGCTCCCGTCATGGCACAGGTCTGGCTGTAATAGTAGGAAATCTTGGGCTGACGTCCAGCCAGCAATTTCTCTGTCGTACCCTTTGGCAGATAGAGAAATCCGTATATCTCGTTACGCTGAATAGCCTTGCGGGCCTCGCTCATCGTGACATAGCTGTTGGTGACTTCTGATCCCTGGAATGCGTCAAGACGGCGTATCAGAGCACGACTGGTGGTCGTATTGTCGGCATCGACAATACCTACCGGCAATGACGACGGCTGTCCCTCTTCAAGCATAGACGTGAAGAACAGCACGACGGCGATAGGGAATACCACCATGCAGAACCCGTAAATGGGGTTCCGCCAGAGTATCCGCAACTCGCGGAGCATGATGCGCCAGATGATATCGAAATACTTCAACTCCTTAATGCTTCAAACGTTCAATTCTTGACTATCAGACTCATGCCGGGACGCAGACCCTCGAGCTTCTCCACGGGGCGGGCTTTCAGTTCGAAGGTTTTCAAGTCATACTGCCCATTGGCCTTCGTCGCTTTCCAGACGGCGTAGGATCCCTGGTCTTTCATAAAGTAGACCTTCATCTTGATGCTCTTGTTGAATGCGGGGACAAAAGCCTCAAACTCTGTGCCTATCTGCATACCGTTCAGCTGGTCTTCGCGGACGTTGAACGTGCCCCACATGTCGTTCATCATCGAGATGGTCATTATAGGAGAACCGGTGCCGACGAGTTCGCCCACCTTCGGATAGATAGAACTGACCTCGCCCTCCATCTGAGCGGTTTGAACCGTCTCGCGTATATAGGAAGATACCTCCTGCACGGCGCCGCGGGCTCGGCTGACCTGAGCCTGAGCAGCAAGCTTATCCTCGCGGCGGGCACCGTTGACAGCCATGTCATACTGGCTCTGCGCAGCCTTGCATTGGGCTTCCATCGCCTTGTACTGGGCGTATGCCTCATCACGCTTCTGGGCCGACAGGACACCCTCGTCGAACAGTCGCTGTACACGCTTGTATGACTTCTCGGCAATCTCCTGTCCGGCCTTGGCCTGTTGCAACACCTCGAAGGCGCCGCGTATCTGTTCCTCGCGGGCACCGTTCTGTGCCTTCTGTTCGAGGGCTGAAGCAGCACTCTCGGCACCACGTGCCTGTTCCATCTTAGCTTGAACGTCGGGGGCATCGATAATGGCCAGCGTGTCGCCTACCTTGACATAATCGCCCTCCTTCACCCTGATTTCCAGAATACGTCCTGGAACCTTACTCGACACGCGATATTCAGAAACTTCGACTTGCCCCTGCATCACTTCAGGATCGCGTCCCAACGTGAAAAAACCAATCAGGGCAACAATGATGACGACTGCTACAAAACCCATGATGGCGAGCAGAATGTTGTTATGCTGTGATTTTACTGACATATTCTCTGTACTATTAAATGGTTGCTTATTATCTCGTTATTTACCTATTCGTTGTTTCAGACTCCGACACATCTAATTGTCAGGTTTCAAGGTCTTAGGGTGCCAAGGTGCCCAAAGCCTTCTTCATGTTCACCTGCGACAGACGGACGTCAATCTCGGCATCAATCTTCTGCGACTTTGCCTGTAGCCAAGCCGTCTGTGCCTCCATGACTGTGGTAGGCGTGATAACACCCTCGCTGAATCCCAGATTAGCCGTACGCAGGTTCTCATCGGCACGTCGGACGCTACTCTCTGCCATTATCAGCCTTTTGTTAGCTTCGTCCATCTGATAGGCGGTTTGGGTTGCCTGTAGCTCTATCTTCTCGCGTGCCTCTTCCATTTCCAGTCTCAGGATGGTGGTGGCACCCTTTGACGCACGTACCTTATACATCACATCGCCCCAGTTCCAGAGGGGGACACGTACCAAGACACCAACATTCCAGAATCCGCGGAAGTTTTTCTGGAATCCATTCAGCACGTTGGGGTTGCTGACGGCGTAGCCTCCTGTCAGCGCTACCATCGGCAGATTGCCAGCCTTGAGTATGTTCGTGGCCTGACGCGACATATCGGTCATGTTCTCCAGTTGTTTCAATTCCGGACGGTTCAGGAAAGCCTGCTGGATATCCAGCTCGGGGGCGAGCGCCACAGCGGCTATCTGGTCTGCCTCTTCCTCTGGCAGCGTAATCTGCTCGTTGACAGGCAGTCCGATGGTCTGGCAGAGTAACATGCGCGAGAGCACCAGACCGTCATTGACCTTTGTCAGCGTCATTTCGGCCTCGTTGACCTTCACCTCCACGCTCAGACCGTCGCTACGGGTGGCTACACCTTCGTCAATCATCTTATTGACATTGTCGCTGAGCTTCTTCACCAAGTCGAGATAGGCTTGTGCCAGCCGCTGCTTGTGGCGCAGCGACACTACCTGCCAGTAGGCTTTGTCCGTCGCATAGATGGTAGCTTGTTCGCGGGCATCTATACTGTTCCGTGCCATTTTCTCGTTGATGTCAGCCAGACGGTTCAGGGCGATGATACTACCTCCCATGAAGACGGGCTGCGTCAGCATAATGCTACCTGCCCAAATGTTTCGGGTGTCAGTATCCAGAGCATCAACCACCTTCTGTCCGATGCCGTTCAGCGTGTTCTCTATCATCTGCGGCGACTGCTGAAGCATGCCCGACAGCGCTTTCAACTGATCCTCGTTGATGCCCATCATGCTCAGTATTGGAGCGGCTTTAGACAGTCCCCCCATCAAATCCTGTAGTGAGCCGGCACCTTGCTGGAACGTCTCGCTGTTGACAACGCCAGTACCAAGGTTCGACAGCAGTTCCTTGTTGTCGTTACTCAGTATCGAGATGGGTTCCGAGGTGTACATATAGGTGCCTATCGCACTCACGTGTGGCAGGTACTTCGTGCGCGCCGACCTTCTGAGGTTGGCGGCGATGTCCTGCTTCACTTTCGAGACGCTCAACTGCTTGTTGTTGCGCAGCGCCATCGCACGACAGCTGTCGAGCGTCAACAGGCGCTGAGCTGCCACAGGCATGATGGCGAACGTCAAAAGTAAAGAGCCAAAAGCTAAAAATCTCTTCATATTTCCAAACGTTTAATTAAACGTGAAGGTTCTGCTGCCAATCATATTGCCGTCAACGAAGATGCTGACGCGATAGTCGCCGGCTTCGAGCATCTGTGCCACATCCCAGTAGAGTGTCAGCGAGGTTTCTTCGCCCGTGTACTCTATTGATTTCTTCATGGTGTACTGCAGCTGGCGATTCTCATAATTGAATGACCCGCCACCACTCAGCGTGTTGCCTCCAGGGTTTTGGATTCTGACATAGACAACGCGTGTGCCGTTGGTGGCTGTGACGTTACGCGAGATGGTGAAACTGGCCTGCAGCCTCTTGCAGTCCTTGATCTTCTTCGCATCACGGTCGTTTTTCTTCAACGCTTTCAGTTGTATGTTGGTAGCATCGAGCTGGGCGGCAATGGCCACCTTTTCCGACAGCGACGCTTTCTCTGTGCTAAGTCCGGCAATCTGGGTGTTTCGCTCAGCCAGCTCGTTCTTGACCTGGGTGTTTTCTGCGCGAAGCTGCTCATTCTGGCGGTTGAGCGAGTCAATCTGCATGACGTAGTCGCGCAGCACGGCCCTCACCGTAGCCAGTTCCTTCTTCAGCCTGGTAATCTCGCGTGCGTCGTCGGCTTTCGTCTTTTTCAGTTCCTCCAGCAGTTTCTGCGTCTTCATCTGCTCTTCTGTCAGCTGGGCGATGATGGAGTCGTTGTTGATTTTTGTCTTCATCTCGCTATATTGTAGCGCGAAGCGTTCGTATTCGTTCTCCATCTCCTGTTTGTCAAGCCGCGCCAGCTCCTGCATGTCCTCGTTGGCTTGCTTTTGTTCCTGCAGGTCAAGGAACAGGTAGGCGATACCAGCAAGAAGGGCTGCTATCACCACGATTAGTGGTATCAGTATGATTTTCTTCATTGTTTATGTTAATTAACGATGCAAAGGTACTACTTTTTCTGCTAACGGCGAAGATTTATACCTTTTTTTCAATAATTTTCATTGTATTAAAACTCGTATCCGAGGTTGATGTATAGGTAAGCGCTGCGCGTCTTGTTCGAATAGCCAAGTGCGGCCCCGATCGGTCCGAACATGGTATTGTAAGAATAGCCGAGACTACCGCCCAGCAGGGTCTTGGTTTCCAACAGGTGTTTGACCTCGTCCGACTGCTGTGCGCCGGCCAGTCGCAGCAGCACATAGCTGTTATTGCCGATTCGCTGCTGGGCCTGCAGCTGTGCTGCCACAAATTGACGGTTGACGTACTCAACCTTGCCGACTCCTGCAAAAGGCATTTGCTGCTCCACATAGTGGCCGAACCATTCGCCACCGATGGTATTGGCAAAGACGGACGGAATGACGTTGCCGAAGAGCAGGCGGCCATAGAGCATGGGCTGTATGGTGAAGCGGTTACCGATGGTGAACGACATGCGCCAGTTGGCGTTGACATCGCTCATGCCGGGCTTCTTGGAGGTCTCGCCTTCGCCTATGTCCTCCTTCATGAATCCTAAATCTTCTGTCAGGTAGGCGTACTCAGCCTTGAAGCGGGCGCCACGGGTGGGGAATGTCCAGCTGTCCTCGCTGTTGTAGGTGATACTGGCACGATAGCTGAAGATGTGCTCGTTGTCGAGTGTTACCTGTCTGGCCTCGTCCGAGCCGAGCTTGTTACGGTAGTGTATGTAGTCCCAGCGAATACCCAACTGAAGGTTGAAGTGTCGCAGGTTGAAGTTGATGGGCTTGAACTCTGCCTGGTACTGGTTGTAACGGATGTTATAGTCGAGATCGCCATCGTTATAGATGTCTACATCGTTCCGGTGGAAGGTAAAACCGAGTGTGGGGCGGGTGAAACTGCGCGGGTGGACGGTCAGGTCGGCACTGGCCTTCAGGCGTTTTCCAAGTCGGAGTACGATGTCGGTGTTGACGGGTATATTTGTCTTCATCGGAATGTCGAGACCCAGTTGCACGGCAGCGTTCTCCTCGGTATCGTAGCGCGCGCCAGCATGCAGCTGCACCGACTTCCGCTCGCCCGCCGAGAGGACGACGCGTACGCCGTCGCCGTCGGGCACGAGCTTGCACTCAGCGGTCTGATAGAAGAGGTCTATACGCATGCATGTCGTGAGCTCCTGTTCCAAGCTGGCATCGATGCTGTCTCTCTTGTTCAGCCTGAACTTGCTGCGGATGAAGCGTTCGGCCTGTGGTGTCATATTCTCGAACGAGTAGCTGGTGACATGCAGCTTTTCGGTCATCACCCTCGGGCGTAGTGGCTGTAGGATGATGGGGTGGAACGTCGAGTCGATGCCTATGCGTTGCTTCAGGGCGATGATGTCGCTCCAGTGGCGCATGGCCTCCTCCTCGCCGCGGCGTATGAGTGTGTCGATGGCCACATGCGAGAAGCTGGCCGAGCCGTAGCCTTTGGTGTTTACCTGCATGTGCAGGTCGGTGATGGCCAGGTTGTCTTCCACCTTGTTCTTACAGTTCACGTCGATAATCTGGCTCAGGATGGTCATCGTGCCACCTAGGTCTTCGGCCAACTTGGGGTCACCTTGGACTGTGACACCGATGATGATGTCTGCCCCCATCTCGCGTGCTATATCGGCAGGATAGTTGTTTTTCAGACCGCCATCGACCAGCACCTTGTCGCCGATTCTCACAGGCGAGAAGGCGACCGGGATGGCCATCGAGGCACGCATGGCCTGTGGCAGCCGTCCGCTGTGGAAGTCAACCTCCGAGTTGTCCACGATGTTCGTTGCCACACAGGCGAAGGGGATTGGCAGGTCGCGGCTGAAGTCGAGTGAATCGGTGAAGCCCACGCAGAGTTGCTGGAACAGCTCGGCCAGGTTCTTGCCCTTGATGATTCCGCCGGCACTCAGGTCGCGCTTACCGATGGTCACCCCCGTCGTATATATATAGGTGTACTGTTTCTGCCGGTCGCTGAGACTCTGATGCCTCATGTCCTCCTTGTCGGTAATGACGTAGCTCCAGTCCTGCACACGTACCATAGAGTCGAGGGCGTTGGCATTGTAGCCGATGGCATAGAGACCGCCGATGATGCTGCCCATCGACGTGCCGGTGACGATGTCGACAGGTATACCGGCCCGCTCCAGCACTTTCAACACGCCGATATGAGCCATACCCTTGGCACCGCCGCCACTCAGCACGACGGCCACTTTCTTGCGATTCTCGTTGGTTTGCTGAGTCGTCATGGGCGTCTCGCCCATCACAGTTACCGCCGTCATCATCGACAGTAAGAGGGCGCATAATGTTTTTTTGTTCATATTCTTTGTCTCGTTAGTCGAAATTTTGGCGGCAAAGTTACGTAAAAAAGGACAAGCGCCCAAGTTTTTTCCCGTTTTACTTGGAGGTTACATTCTTTTTTCCTATATTTGCGCTGTATTTCGTGTTTGTTGGCCTATGAAGAAAGAAAATTTTGCCCTTCGTGTCTTCCATCTATACTACGACGGTTTCCGCAGTATGACGCTGGGGCGCACCCTTTGGGCCATCATCCTCATCAAGCTATTCATCATCTTCCTCGTGCTCAAGGTGTTCTTCTTCCCCAACTTCCTGAAGGAGCATGCCCAGGGCGACGAGGCTGGCTTCGTGGCAACTCAAATCTTAAATCAGTAACAATATGACTAACCTATTGCTAAACATCGATGCCGGGACCATTGACTGGTCGAGAGCCCAATTTGCGCTCACGGCAATCTACCATTGGCTCTTTGTGCCCCTGACGCTCGGCTTGGCTGTCATCATGGGCATCATGGAGACGTGTTACTATCGGACGAAGGATGACTTCTGGAAGACCACAGCCCAGTTCTGGCAGAAGCTCTTCGGTATCAACTTCGCCATGGGTGTGGCTACGGGTATCATCCTCGAGTTCGAGTTTGGTACCAACTGGTCAAACTATTCCTGGTTCGTGGGCGACATCTTCGGAGCGCCGCTGGCCGTCGAGGGCATTGTGGCGTTCTTTATGGAGTCGACCTTTGTGGCCGTCATGTTCTTCGGTTGGAATAAGGTGTCGCGCGGCTTCCACCTCGCCTCGACGTGGCTGACGGGACTGGGTGCGACCATCTCTGCCTGGTGGATCCTGGTGGCCAACGCCTGGATGCAGTATCCCGTGGGCTGTGAGTTCAATCCCGACACCATGCGCAACGAGATGGTGTCGTTCGCCGAGGTGGCGTTGTCGCCCTTCGCCGTGTCTAAGTTCTGCCATACCGTCACGTCGGCCTGGATCATCGGCGGCATCTTCTGCGTGGGCGTCAGCTGCTGGTACCTGATGAAGCGCCGCGCGACCAAGATGGCGCTCGAGAGCCTGAAGATAGGCGCTTGGGTGGGACTCGTTGCCGCCGTGCTGGCTGCTGCCACTGGTCACAAGTCAGCTCAGGACGTGGCCGAGGTGCAGCCCATGAAGCTGGCTGCTATGGAGGCGCTGTATAATGGCGGAAACGATATAGGACTGACCGCTGTGGCTTGGGTGAATCCCTTCTGCCAGCCCGACTACGAAACGGAGGAGTCGGCACCGCTGAAGCTGGAGATGCCCTACGCCCTGTCGTTCATGGCCACCAACGACCCGCACGGCTACGTGCCAGGCATCAACGACATCCTCAATGGCTATACCCGTCCCGACGGCACCCGCGAGCCTTCCGTCGACGAGAAGATAGAGCGCGGCCGCCAGGCCATCGCAGCACTCACCCAGTATCGCCAGCTCAAGGCAGAGGGGCATGAGGATAGTGCAGAGTTGGCCGCCGCCCTCCAGACGCTCAACTCCAACATGCAGTACTTCGGCTACGGCTACGTCAAGGACAAGTCGCAGGTCGTGCCTTTTGTGCCCGTCAACTTCTGGTGCTTCCGCATCATGGTCGGAGTGGGCTGTCTCTTCATCCTCTACTTCGCCCTGTTGCTGATTATCAGCTACAAGATACCGTATCTCACCATCATCACGCGCCGCCTGCTGGCCGCGTTCGGCATCATCCCCGAGACCGAGGCCGACACCTACGACCTCACCCGCCTGCCCGCCTGGCACTACTGGCTGGCCATCGCCCTCATCCCGCTGGCCTATATCGCCTCTGAGAGTGGCTGGCTCGTGGCTGAGTTCGGACGCCAGCCGTGGACCATCCAGGACATGCTGCCCACGTGGGTGGCTGTCAGCGACCTCCAGTCGGGAAGCGTCATGCTGACGTTCCTGCTCTTCCTCATCCTCTTCACCACCATGCTGGCTGTCGAGATAAATATCATGTTGAAACAAATTAAGAAAGGACCCGAACTATGACATACGAATTCCTACAGCACTACTGGTGTTTCATCGTATCACTACTTGGTGCAATCTTAGTGTTCCTGCTCTTCGTACAGGGAGCCAACTCGCTCGTCTTCTCTTTGGGCGGCAGCGACGAGGGCCGTCGCCTGGTCGTCAACTCCACAGGCCGCAAGTGGGAGTTCACCTTCACCACGCTGGTCACCTTCGGCGGAGCCTTCTTCGCCTCGTTCCCGCTGTTCTACTCCACCAGCTTCGGCGGGGCCTACTGGCTGTGGATGATTATCCTCTTCACCTTTGTGTTGCAGGCCGTCAGCTATGAGTTCCAGAACAAACTGGGCAATATCCTTGGCCCGAAGACGTTCCAATGCTTCCTCGTGCTCAACGGCATCCTCGGCCCGCTGCTCCTCGGTGGCGCCGTCGCTACGTTCTATGAAGGGTCCAACTTCATTGTCGAGAAAGGCAACATGATTGACGCAACGGCTATGACGCCCGTCATCAGCCATTGGGGCAACGCCTCCCACGGTCTCGACGCCCTGCTCAATCCCTGGGTGCTCGTCTTCGGCTTCGCCGTCGTGTTCCTGGCTCGCGTACTGGGTGCGCTCTACGTCATCAACAATGTCAACGACGACGAGATACGCTCTCGCGGCCGCCACAGCCTGCTCACGAATGCCGTCCCCTTCGTTATACTGTTCGTGGCCTACCTCGTCCACCTGTTGCTGAAGGAGGGCTATGCCTACAATGCCGAGGGATTCATCTTCCTGGAGCCATTCAAGTATCTGAACAACTTCATCGACATGTGGTACCTCACCATCCTATTATTAATAGGTGTCGTCCTGGTACTCTTCGGCATCGGAAAGACCATCGTTGACAAAACGTATGTCGCTGGTATCTGGCCGGCCGGCATCGGCACCGTGCTGACGGTACTCGCCCTCCTGCTTTGCTCGGCGTGGAACATGACGGCCTACTATCCGTCGACCGCCCAGCTGCAAGCGTCGCTGACCATCGAGAACTCATGCAGCAGCGAGTTCACGCTCCGCACGATGTTCTATGTCTCGCTGCTTGTACCCTTCGTCCTGGCATACATCGTCTACTGCTGGCGAGCCATCGACAAGAAGAAGCTGACGCGTGAGGAGATCAACGACGGCCACGCTTACTGATACCGTCATTCGTGCCGGTACACCCGTGCCTTGAGTATGCGGATGTCGTCGACAGGGCGTTCGTAGTCGTCGGTGAAAGCCTTCTGGATGCGTTCTACGACGTCAAGCCCCTCCGTCACCTCGCCAAACACGGTGTACTGGCCGTCCAGATGAGGCGAACCACCCGTCTTGTGATAGCGTGCCACCACTTCCGGTGGCACGCAACCCGGATGGCCGGTTATCGCCTCCACCTTCTGGCCTATCGCCTTCAATTCATTCGTAGAGAAGAACTTCCCCCAGACGATGTAGAACTGGCAGCCGCTGGAGCGCCATTCCGGGTTCACGTCGTCGCCCTCGCGAGCCATCGCCAGCGCGCCGCGAAGATGATGGTGCAGTATCCTGCCGCTGTCGTCCGCCATTTCGCGCTCAATGGTGTACCCGTTGTCCCCGTCTCCCAGCGTGGCCCCTGGTTCCGCATGTCGGCTGTTGGGGTCGCCAGCCTGTATGATGAAGTTCTTGACGACGCGGTGGAACAGCAGCGAGTCATAGAACTCCTGTTCCACCAGTCGCAGGAAGTTGTCGCGATGTTTCGGCGTGTCGTCGTAGAGTGTCAGCAGGATATTACCCTCGGTCGTCTCCAGCATCACCTGCTTCGACTGCCCCATCATCGGGATACAGGCCGCCATCAGCAGCCCCATCACCAGTATTCTCATTTCGTTTCCCTTTTTCATGGCGGCAAAGGTAGACAATAATTCCGTAACCGCCAAAAGAATTAAGAAGATTTACGCTCGTTCCGAAATCTGTTCTTATTCTGGTGGAAAATTGTCACCTTCGCTCGGTTCTTTTGGAGTTTCTGGCTCTTGTACGTAATTCCCTATTTCTTGTGTCACCGTTACGATTCGTTCAGGTAGGTCGCCGCCTTTGATGCTCAGCGTAGCAGTACGCAGGGTATCAGTAGTATTCTTCTGCGCCGTTACAGTCACCACTTGGCTGTTATTGCCAAAATGATCACTAATCACCAGCCACTCTGCTGCATTTCTTATTTCCCAAGTGCAGTTAGACGTGATTATCAATTCAGACGTCTGACCACCACCTTGCATCTTCAATTCCGAGTTCACGCTCAGATAATATTTGCTGATTATCGGCTTGTCGGTTGCCAGATTTTTATCCTCCTGACATCCAAACAGTATTGTTACTGCTATCAATAATAAGAATAATTTTTTCATTATTTTCCTCCGTTTAGAAGCTAATCATAATTCCTGCGCTCAGTCCCAAACCCTCTGTCCAGCCTTTGTATTTAGAGTCATAGTTCGCTATCCATTCACTGTTTCGGCTGCGTGTAATGCTAATGTTGTATTCTGGTGTGAGGTATAATGCGAAATGTGTGTTCAGCTTTATTAATGCCGTCACGCCTACCGTGGCTGATGCAGAATAAGCCAATTGATATTGACTTCCACTATTATTAAAGCCGCTGACATTACTGCCGAGGCCAATGTTGTAGTTAGCGCCAGCCTTCGGAACCACGCTGAAAAATCTCGAAAGTGCAATCCGATATCCATAGCACAACTTTATCGATAACATCTTGTAGCTATATGCCGCCAACAAACTGTTGCCCTCATCATAGAAGAAGAGATTGTCAGTTTTTTGGAGGCCGTAGGTGGCACCTATTTCAATGTCATGATTCTTTAGGTTCAATCCTAATGAGACTGTTGGGCCCGATGTTGGCAGAATGCTATAGCCTAACTTCATATAGAAAGGATGTTTTTTAGGCCAAATGATCTCAGCTTGCGGCCAATCATCATCACTACTTGGCCATTCGAAAATCGCCTGTGGCCAATCATCACTATTGTCAAAAGTATTCGCCGACAGCTGCTCATCTGTCTCTATTCTGACGTTATAGACAGCCATCTGCTCCAGTTCAACGGGTATTTTGAAATTGCTGAGCGCATGCATTCCCCAATGTCTGACAGTAAGTCGTTTTGTACTTACGGGAATCCACAACCTTATTTCGCCAACAAGCGTATCGGCTTTGAGCACGCCGGCGTTTGGCTGTATCATGAAGCCAAAGTCGGTGATGCTAAAGCATAGCACGGCACACGCCTTACCTGTATTGTCTCGTACTTCATTCACCTTGCCTATTAAGCTTGTGTAGTTTCGCTCGAATTTCGTAATCCGTATTTCCTTAGCCTGCGTCATACTGCTGACCATCAGCAAAAGTACAAGCATTAACGCAATTTTCTGTTTATTCATTTAATATAGAGCTTTTGTCCATTAATAATATAGATACCCGCCGGAAGATTGATGTTCTCCTCCGTGGCCAGCTTTATAAGTTGTCCGTTAATATTGTAAATCCTTACATATTTCTTTTCGTCGTTCAGCAATTCTGTCACTTCATTAATGTATGTTGTCATATCATCGTCGATGGCAATCCACCGAGTACCTGACGTGGAGGTCATATAGGCTTCAAACGGCCGCACAGCCCTGAGCCCTTTGACAAACCTGCTTCCCTTTGCACTCTCCCCATTATAACTTATGTGGTTATTTTCAACGTTCAGTGCGTAGAACTGCGTATTATTCTTTGTTGTGTAGCTTGGTGAAAAAGTCTTGTCGCCGAAAGTTGGTGACTGCAAATCATCCGTCCGTCTAACCGTAACATTGGTTGAGGAGAACGTCACATCACCTTGTAGCCGGAACTCCTGTTTGTAGTTTTCGTGGTTGGGCATACTTATAATATAAGGTGTATTCGCCTTGATGTTGCTGGCTCCCGACCATCCGCTGTTTGTTAGTTCCATCAGCCAGAAAGGCTTGCGGCTATCGCCAGCTGTTTTGTTTGCAAAGGGAACTATTTCACCCATTTGCAAGTGACTTACCGTCTGCACATCAAACGGCAGCGCAATGGTTTCCCAGCCTTTTGCCTCTCCGATGCCTGTCTGCATCTTGTAGTGATGGGTATAGCTGATGTCTTTGGCTGTAAACTCACGCGGACAGCAGAATCCGTAGCCGTCAGCTGCGTCCGTCAGCACAATCCTTTCTGCCGTATTGTTCACAATGACATTGCCAACCGAAGCTGGTGCATACGCAGCCGAATTTACGTAAAGCAGGAAGTTGGGATTGCGCGTGTTCAATGAACAAGCTTGCTGAGGATTCCAAATCATTGCCGCCAATTCTCCGTCGACAATACTGCTGTCTATTCCTGTCACTCGCCATATTGTACCTTGATAATCCACAGTTTCCGGCACCTCTATCCAATGACCATAGTTACCTTTGGCCACACTCACCGTCTTTTCATCATACGAAAGGACATTGTAGTTCCTGCCATCAGCCGAGAATGTTTTGACCTCCTCCTCAAATGCCACGTCAACCATTGTATTATTTCTAACATTTGTGATGGTGTACGTACTGCCTCCAACGTTTTCGGTGACATCACTGCCGTCCACCTTTATGCTCTTAATTCTGTTGCCATTGTCTGGTGTGAAAGTGATGGTGGCGTTCGTCCCTTCAATTATAGAAACAGGTATTATATTGTTGCGAACTGTTGTACCGCTGTACGATACA